>Ga0268257_1001268_pt1 | contig 22536 bp, 20 predicted proteins | sample AgamicAtPrz_FD_200249 | JGI IMG/M metagenome (GOLD analysis project Ga0268257, IMG submission 200249) | Agave microbial communities from Guanajuato, Mexico - At.P.rz (v2) (version 3) | ecosystem: Host-associated > Plants > Phyllosphere > Phylloplane/Leaf | place: Guanajuato, Mexico | collected... | reverse complement strand
TGCATCAGGTCAATCGCGACTGGCAGTGGCAGGGCGGTAGTGATAGCTGGATGCTGCAGGATGCGCAGGGTGAGCTGCGCGATCTGCCGCTGCCGCAGGTGCCGCTGCCGAATGCGGCAACGGCGCTGGCTGCGTTACGCGCGTCGGGTCTGCAGGTGCCTGACGCCATTATCCGCGCGCATCTGCCGCAGGCGGTACTGGCAGGGCGTTTCCAGACTATAAGCCATGCGCCGCAGGTGATTCTGGACGTCGCGCACAACCCGCACGCGGCTGCCTGGCTGGCGTCGCGCCTGGCGGCGCTGCCCGCGGGCGGAACGGTTCATGCGGTAGCGGGTATGCTGCACGACAAAGATATTGCCGGTACGCTTGCTGCGCTGGCGCCGCAGGTGACGCACTGGTACTGCGCGCCGCTGGCAGGTCCGCGTGGCGCATCGGCAGAGGAGCTGCTTGCGCATCTGGAGAGCGGTACGGCGTATGCCAGCGTTGATGCAGCGTGGCAGGCGGCGCGTGCGCAGGCCAGCCGGGAGGATGTGATTCTGGTGTGTGGGTCATTTCACACCGTAGCACAGGTTATGGAATCGATGGCAGCGGAGAACGGCAGTGGCGAGTAAGTTTCAAAATCGGTTAGTGGGCACGGTGATCCTGGTGGCAATTGGCGTCATTGTGCTGCCGGGCCTGCTGGACGGTAAGAAAAAGCATTACAAGGAAGAGTTTGCAGCGATTCCGCTGGTGCCAAAACCTGACGATCAGCAGGATAGCGAAATGGTGCCGCCGGTCACGCAGCCGCTGCCGTCGCAGCCGCCGGAAGGTGCCGGCGCTGCGCAGCAGTCAGCGACCACTCAGGCCGCGCAAAATCCGGCCGTCAGCGGCAGCGCACAGCCGGTGCAGAACAGCCAGCCGAGCGTGGTCACGCCACCGGCGGTGCATCAGCAGACGCAGCCCAGAACTCAGCAGAAACCGGCGGAGCAGACGAAACCTAAAACCACCGAGCAGAGCAGACCGAAGCCGGCAGAGCAACCGAAGCCGAAGCCGGTGGAGACGCCGAAACCCGCAGAGCAGCCAAAAGCAGCGGAGCAGAGCAAGCCGGCAGAAACGCAGAAGCCAGCCAGCGCGCCGGCGGGGCAGGCGTATGTGGTGCAGCTTGGCGCACTGAAGAACGCGGCGAAAGTGGATGAGATTGTGGCGAAGCTGCGGCTCTCTGGCTACCGAGCCTTTACCGTGCCGTCATCGCCGGTGCAGGGGCAGATTACCCGTATCTATGTCGGACCTGACGCGTCTAAAGCGAAGCTGCAGAGTTCGCTGAGCGAACTGCAGAGCGTTTCCGGACTGGGCGGCGTGGTGAAACCCTATAGCGTGCGCTGACAGGCTGATAAGCCACGCCGATAGCAGTAACAGGCGTGGCTTATAGCACGTAAATGCCGGATTAAATCAAAGAATTACTTTTAAAATCAGTCAATTAAATATTGCTGATAGTGACGGGCGAAGGAATTAATTTTCCTCGCCCTTTTTCATCACCGCGAACGGGAAAAGGCTACGCAAACGTTTTCTTTTTCTGTTAGAATGCGCCCCGAACTGGATGCAGGGGTGCGAAGCACTGTACTGGAAGCGTTCATGATCTGGATTGATTACGTCATTATTGCGGTAGTTGGTTTTTCGGCTCTGGTCAGCCTGATTCGCGGGTTTGTCCGGGAAGCCTTATCTCTTGTTACCTGGGGATGCGCGTTTTTTGTCGCCAGTCATTACTACGCCTACCTGGCAGTCTGGTTTACAGGTTTTAACGACGAACTGGTTCGCAACGGCATCGCAATTGCGGTGTTATTCGTTGCCACCCTGATTGTGGGTGCCATCGTGAACTATGTGATCGGCTCGCTGGTTGAGAAAACCGGCTTGTCGGGAACCGACAGGGTGTTGGGGGTCTGTTTCGGGGCGTTGCGTGGCGTGCTGATTGTTTCCGCCATTCTTTTCTTCCTTGATACATTCACCGGCTTTTCAAAAAGCCCGGACTGGCAACAGTCTCAGCTCATTCCCCAGTTCAGTTATATCATCAGGTGGTTTTTTGATTATCTGAAAAGCACGTCAAGTTTTTTACCCCGGTGACACCATCGGGAGTGCGGCTAATGAGGAAATGACAATATGTGCGGTATTGTTGGTATCACCGGTTTTATGCCAGTAAACCAGTCGATCTATGACGCGTTAACGGTGCTGCAGCACCGCGGACAGGATGCCGCCGGCATTTGTACTATCGATGCACTGAACTGCTTCCGTCTGCGCAAAGCAAATGGTCTGGTCAGCGACGTGTTTGAAGCGCGCCACATGCAGCGTTTGCAGGGCAATATCGGTATCGGCCACGTGCGTTACCCTACCGCCGGCAGCTCCAGCGCCTCTGAAGCGCAGCCGTTTTACGTTAACTCTCCTTACGGTATTACGCTGGCGCATAACGGCAATCTCACCAATGCGCATGAGCTGCGCAAACAGCTGTTTGAGACCGGTCGCCGTCACGTTAATACCACCTCCGATTCAGAGATCCTGCTCAACATTTTTGCGCAGGAGCTGGATCGCTTTCAGCACTATCCGCTCGATGCGGAAACCATTTTTGCAGCAGTAGCGGCAGTGCATCAGCAGGTGCGTGGCGCTTACGCCGTGGTGGCGATGATTATCGGACACGGTATGGTGGCGTTTCGCGATCCCAACGGTATTCGTCCGCTGGTGCTCGGCAAGCGCGATATGCAGGATGGCCGCACAGAGTATATGGTTGCCTCGGAGAGCGTGGCGCTGGATACGCTGGGGTTTGAGTTCATTCGTGACGTTGCGCCGGGTGAAGCGGTCTATATCACTGAACAGGGCCAGCTTTCGACCCGCCAGTGTGCAGAGGACCCGAAAAGCAATCCCTGCCTGTTTGAATATGTCTATTTTGCCCGCCCGGATTCCTTCCTGGATAAGATTTCCGTCTATAGCGCGCGCGTGCGCATGGGCACCAAGCTCGGTGAAAAAATTGCCCGGGAGTGGGAAGATCTCGATATCGACGTGGTTATTCCGATTCCGGAAACCTCGACCGATACCGCGCTGGAGATTGCGCGCATCCTGAACAAGCCCTACCGCCAGGGGTTTGTGAAAAACCGCTATGTGGGCCGCACCTTTATCATGCCGGGCCAGCATCTGCGCCGCAGCGCCGTTCGCCGTAAGCTCAACGCCAACCGTGCAGAGTTCCGCGATAAAAACGTGCTGCTGGTGGATGACTCTATCGTGCGCGGTACGACATCAGAACAGATTATCGAGATGGCGCGCGAGGCGGGCGCTAAACGGGTTTATCTCGCGTCGGCTGCACCGGAGATCCGTTTTCCGAACGTCTATGGCATCGACATGCCAAGCGCCACCGAGCTGATTGCCCATGGCCGTGAGGTGGAGGAGATCCGCAAGCTGATTAAGGCGGATGCGCTGATATTCCAGGATCTGAACGATCTGATCGAAGCGGTACGCGAAGAGAATCCGGACATTGAGCAGTTTGAGTGCTCCGTCTTCAACGGCGTTTACGTCACTAAGGATGTGGATCAGCAATACCTCGAGTATCTGCAGTCGCTGCGTAACGACGATGCCAAAGCGCTGCAGCGTCAGAACGAAGTGGAAGGGCTGGAGATCCATAACGAAGGCTGATAGAGCTTTTATCCGGCACTCCCGCGGGGCAGGCGAAAGTCTGCCCCGTCTGTTTTGCGCTTTTTCTCCGGGCGCCAGCGCATTTTTGCCTGTGGCAGGCTATCATTGCCGATTCTGAACAGAGTAAGGCAGAGTTATGAAACGTCTCATCGTGGGTCTTTCCGGCGCCAGCGGCGCAATCTACGGCGTGCGGCTGCTGCAGGTGCTGCAATCGGTGCCGGAAGTGGAAACCCATCTGGTGATGAGCCCGGCAGCGCGCCAGACGCTGGCGCTGGAAACGGACTACAGCGTGCGGGATGTGCAGGCGCTTGCCAGCGTGGTGCATGACGTGCGGGATATCGGGGCAAGCATCTCTTCCGGCTCATTTAAAACGCTGGGTATGGTGATCCTGCCGTGCTCAATGAAAACGCTCTCCGGCATTGTACACAGCTACAGCGACAGCCTGCTGACGCGCGCCGCTGACGTCGTGCTGAAAGAGCAGCGCCGCCTGGTGCTCTGCGTACGCGAAACTCCGCTGCACGTCGGTCATCTGCGTATGATGACCACGGCGGCTGAACTGGGCGCGATGATCATGCCGCCGGTGCCGGCTTTCTATCACCGGCCGCAGCGTATTGAGGATTTGGTCGACCAGACGGTTAATCGCGTGGTGGATCAGTTTGATATCACGCTGCCGGAAGATCTGTTTATGCGCTGGAATGGCGCATAAACGTTGCGCGCTGCACAATGGATGTGCAAATTCGCGGTGTCGATCACTCTTCGTGCATAATCTGCACTAAAAGTTAGCAAACTCGCTTTTTCTTCTGCATCCCGCTGTTATATTCCCTTCATAACGAACTCTCTGCGTCCCGTTACGACGCTCTCGTTAGCGCGCCTGCGTGCTGCATCGCCAGCTCTGAGACCTGGCATGAAAACTGCAATCCATTCAGCGCAAAACACACATCACACCACATAACAATAAGCACGTCACTTGAGGGTAAACTATGAAAAAGCGAGTTCTGGCTCTCTCCCTGCTGCTGGCAATGACCGGCACCGCCAGCGTTTTTGCCGCAGTACCGCAGTCGCTGCGTATCGGGACCGATCCAACTTACCCGCCGTTTGAGTCAAAAAATGCCCAGGGCCAGCTGGTGGGGTTTGATATCGACCTTGCCAATGAGATTTGCAAACGCATTCAGGCTAAATGTACCTATGTGGAAAGTGATTTCGATGCGCTTATTCCGTCGCTGAAAGCGAAAAAAATTGATGCCATTATTTCGTCGCTCTCTATCACCGAAAAGCGTCAGGAGGAGATTGGCTTCTCGGAAAAACTCTATGCGGCTAACGCCCGTCTGGTGGCGGCAAAAGGCTCTCCGCTGCAGCCAACGATTGAATCGCTGAAGGGCAAAAATATCGGTCTGCTGCAGGGTACCACGCAGGAAACCTATGCGAATCAATACTGGCGGCCGAAGGGCGTTACCGTGACGCCTTATGCAAACCAGGATCTGGTCTATCAGGACCTGAACGCCGGACGCATTGATGCCGCTTTCCAGGATGAAGTGCAGGCGAGCGAAGGCTTTCTGAAGCAGCCGGTAGGCAAAAACTATGCGTTTGCTGGCCCGGCGGTGAAAGATGACAAAATCTTTGGTGTAGGCACCGGCATGGGCCTGCGCAAAGATGACAGCGATCTTAAAGCCGCCATCGATAAGGCGTTTAATGAGATGCGCAAAGATGGCACCTACGACAAGATTGCGAAAAAATATTTCGATTTCAACGTCTACGGTGACTGATCGACCTGTTTCCTGATACTGCGGGTTGAGTGACAGGAACCGGGGCCATAACTATTCACTCCGGGCGCTTACTTATGTAAACTCCCGGGGTTCATACGCTTGCCGCTATCCTTCCGTGATTCATATCCCTGGTCAGGACTGTCCGCTATTTCCCGGGCAGCGTGTGTTATTTTCCCCTCACGACAGGATCGAAATCATGTTGTACGGCTATTCTGAAGTCATTCTCAAAGGCACGCTGGTGACGCTGGAGCTGGCGCTGAGCGCCGTGCTGCTGGCGGTTATCCTCGGCCTGCTCGGGGCGGGTGCCAAACTGTCGCGCAGCCGGCCGCTGGCCATCATTGCGGAGGGGTACACCACCCTGATCCGCGGCGTGCCCGATCTGGTGCTGATGCTGCTGATCTTTTACGGGCTGCAGATTGCGCTCAACGCGGTAACTGACGCGCTGGGCCTGGCGCAGTTTGATATCGACCCGATGGTGGCCGGTATCATTACCCTCGGGTTTATCTACGGCGCCTATTTTACTGAAACCTTTCGCGGCGCGTTTCTGGCGGTGCCGAAGGGACAGATTGAAGCCGCTACCGCCTTTGGTTTTACCGGCTCGCAGACGTTCCGGCGCATTCTGTTTCCGGCCATGATGCGTTTTGCGCTACCCGGTATCGGAAACAACTGGCAGGTGATCCTCAAGGCTACCGCACTGGTGTCGCTGCTGGGGCTGGAGGATGTGGTCAAAGCGACGCAGCTGGCGGGCAAGAGCACCTGGCAGCCGTTCTACTTTGCCATTGTGGCAGGGGTGATCTATCTGGTGTTTACCACGCTTTCTAATGGCGTGCTGTGGTGGCTTGAGCGCCGCTACTCGGTCGGGGTAAAAAGGGCAGAATTATGATTGAGATTATTCAGGAGTACTGGAAACAACTGCTCTGGACCGATGGCTATCGCTTCACCGGCGTGGCGATCACGCTGTGGCTGCTTATTCTTTCTGTCGTGCTCGGCGGCTGTCTGGCTGTGATCCTGGCCATCGCCCGCGTATCACCCAACCGGTTTATCTCAACCCCGGTCTGGCTGTTTACCTATGTGTTTCGCGGCACGCCGCTCTACGTCCAGCTGCTGGTGTTCTACTCCGGCATGTATACGCTGGAAGTGGTGAAAGGATCTGAGCTGCTGAACGCCTTTTTTCGCAGCGGTCTGAACTGTACGCTGCTGGCATTTACGCTGAATACCTGCGCCTACACCACTGAAATCTTTGCGGGCGCCATCCGCGCCGTGCCACATGGCGAAATTGAAGCGGCGCGCGCCTACGGTTTTTCAACCGTGAAGCTTTACCGCTGCATCATTTTACCTTCCGCGCTGCGTACCGCGCTGCCCGCATACAGCAATGAAGTGATCCTGATGCTGCACTCCACCGCGCTGGCGTTTACTGCGACCGTGCCGGATCTGCTGAAAATCGCGCGTGATATTAACTCGGCCACCTATCAGCCGTTTACCGCGTTTGGGCTCGCTGCCGTGCTCTATCTGATTATCTCTTATGTGCTGATTAGCCTGTTCCGCCTTGCGGAGCGCCGCTTTCTGGCACATGTGAAACCCTCTTCGTCGCACTGAGTATCACTATGGCTGAAAATAAATTACAGGTTGCCGAACTGCACAAACGTTACGGTGAACATGAAGTTCTGAAAGGCGTCTCGCTGCGCGCCAATGCCGGCGATGTGATCAGCATCATTGGCTCTTCCGGATCCGGGAAAAGTACGTTTTTACGCTGCATTAACTTCCTCGAAAAGCCGAGCGAAGGGGCTATCGCCGTTAATAATGAACAGATTGCGCTGGTGCGCGATACCGACGGCCAGCTGAAAGTGGCGAACAAGGAGCAGCTGCGATCGCTGCGCACGCGCCTCACCATGGTGTTTCAGCACTTCAACCTCTGGAGTCATATGACGGTGCTGGATAACGTGACGGAAGCACCCATACAGGTGCTCGGTCTGAGCAAGGCGGAAGCGCGCGAACGGGCGATCAAATACCTGGATAAAGTCGGGATTGATGCGCGCGCACGGGCAAAATATCCGGTACATCTCTCTGGCGGTCAGCAGCAGCGCGTCTCCATTGCCCGTGCGCTGGCAATGGAACCGGAAGTGCTGCTGTTTGATGAACCGACCTCAGCGCTCGATCCCGAGCTGGTAGGCGAAGTCCTGCGTATTATGCAGAAGCTGGCGGAAGAGGGAAAAACCATGGTCGTGGTCACGCACGAGATGGAGTTTGCCCGCCACGTCTCAAACCATGTGATTTTCCTGCATCAGGGAAAAATTGAGGAAGAGGGGACGCCCGATGAGCTGTTTGGCAATCCAAAGAGTCCGCGCCTGCAGCAGTTTTTGAAAGGCTCGTTAAAATAGGCTGCTGAGCCGTAGCGGCGCAATTCATGGCGCGCTTGTGTGCCATTTGGCGATTAACCCGGCGCGATAAATCGCGCCGCTACGTATTGCAGAAGCGTTTTAATCACTCGCCAAGCAACTTCAGCGCCGTGTCTTCGTCGGTCACTAGCCCGGAGATCCACCCACCCAATAGCGCGGCGCGAATGGCCGGATATTTCCGTGCGCTGCCGGCAAAGCCGATAATCTTCCGCTGCGTCTGGCTCTCCAGCAGCACGCTGGTGAGCAGCGCATCGGTTTCGCCCCACACCCGCTCGCCCTGCTGATTAAAGAAATGGCCAAGCATCTCACCCACCACGCCACGCGTGTTAAGCGCTCTGACCTGCACATCGGTAATAAAGCCTTCGGCATTTAGCGGACAGCCCGGCTGCACTTCACCAATGCCAACAAACGCAACGTCTGCCTGCAGGGCGCGCTGCGTCACGCGCTGATAGACCTGATGCTGCACCCACATGGTTTTGTCTTCTGGCGTGTCGGCATAGAGCGGCGCGGGGATAAAAAAATATTTGCCCTGCATTTTCTCAGCCATCTTTAGCGGCACGTCGTAACGCGTACCGGAATCATCGCGCGCAATCGCACCAATCATCGACACGCACTGATGCTGTGGCCGTTCAATCCACGGCAGCGCGTCGATCATCGAACGCAGCGTTTTGCCGGATCCAATGCCGAACACCTGCGGCTGCTCCTCGCTGATAAACTGGCTCATCACTGAGGCCCCTTCAACGGCCAGCATCTGCTGAATAGCGTCATCCTCCAGACGGGCAGAAGGCACCACCCGACACAGCTCAAGACCAAATTTCGTCTGCACCTCGTGCGCCAGTTGCAGACAGTGGGTAACCGGATGATCGATTTTGACGCTGACCATGCCCATTTCCCGTGCGCTGGATACCAGCCGCTGCGCCACCTGACGCGATAAGCCGAGCGCGCGCGCAATCTCCTGCTGTGTTACGCCAGCGACGTAATACATCCATGCCGCTCGCGCCGCCAGCTCCTGTTTTTTCTCTTCTCTGCTCATCACGCGCTTCCGTCGAAAACTGAAGCGTCAGTTTATCGCGGAATCAGACGCAAGCGCTAATCGGGCAAAAGCCCTAAATGAGAGCAAATGTATTAATTGTGATGCATCTCGCAGAACCAAATGTTAGCCGCCGACTATGCTACGTCGTATCGGGCAAATGCCCTTCGCAGTGGCAAAAGTTTACTTTGAGGCGATTATGACAACGAATTTGGTATGGATGCACATCGGTGCAGGCTCCTTCCACCGTGCCCATCAGGCGTGGTATCTGCATAAGCTACGTGAGCAGGGTGATGAGAGCTGGAGCATTGCGCTGGGCAACATCCGCAATGATGCAGCAGCACTGCTTAATCAGCTGCAGGCGCAGAACGGCGAATATGTACTGGAGACTGTCACGCCAGAGGGCAAACGCGCGTATGAAACCATTACCTCGCTGCGCAAAATCCTGCCGTGGGACAGTGACATCAGTGCGCTGGTCGCCCAGGGTGCAGAGGCGCACACCCGCGTGATCAGCTTCACCGTGACCGAAGCCGGTTACTACCTGACGCCAGAGCATGAGCTGGACCTGGCGCAGCCGGACGTACAGGCCGATATTCACGGTGAAATCCGCACGCTGTATGGTGCGCTAACGCGGATTCTGCAGCAGCGTATGGCCAGCGGCGGCGCAGCGGTTACGCTGCTGAGCTGCGATAACCTGCGCCACAACGGAGAGCGTTTCCGTCACGGCTTTCTCTCGTTCCTGGCGGCGAAAGGCGATATGGCGCTGGCGGCCTGGGTGCGTGATAACACCACGTCGCCTGACACCATGGTAGACCGCATCACACCGCGCCCGACATCCGATGTGGCGGAACGCGTCAGGGCCGCTACCGGTAAGGAGGATGGCGCGGCCGTGATGGCTGAATCCTTCATTCAATGGGTAATCGAAGACAATTTCATCGCCGGTCGCCCGGCGCTGGAGAGAGTGGGCGTTGAGCTGGTGGACACGGTGTTACCGTGGGAAGAGGCGAAAATACGCATTCTCAACGCCACGCACGCGGCGATTGCCTGGGCGGGCACGCTTACCGGACTGAACTACATTGACGACAGCACGCGCCAGCCGGCGATTTATCAGCTGGCGCACGACTACATCACTCAGGATGTTATTCCGTCGCTCACGCCGGGTCCGCTCGATCTCGCCGATTACCGCGATGTGGTACTGGCGCGCTTTAGTAATCCGTACATTAAAGACACCAACCAGCGCGTCGGCGCGGATGGCCTGTCAAAAATCCCTGGCATGGTAACGCCGACGCTGCGTGAGACCTGGCAGCGCGGCGTGGAGCCCGCCGCCACGGCGGTATTGCCGGCGCTGTTCTTCCTGTTTCTGCAGCGCTGGGCCGCTGACGATCTGCCTTATACCTATCAGGATGGCGCGTTGCAGGCAGAGGCGTTGCATCAGCAATTTGCGGCCGCCGATGCGCTGGACGTGTTTATCCGCGACAAAGCGCTGTTTGCTGAACTGGCGGATGATGCGGCATTTCACACGCTGATGCACCGTACGGTGGCGGATCTGCAGCGCTGGCTGAAACAGCCTGAACAGATGCTGGCAGCGGTATAAGGAGCGTGTGATGTATCTCGGCATTGATATTGGCACCTCCGAACTCAAAGCGCTGATCGTCAACGCGCAGGGCGATATTGTGGCTTCCAGCCATGCCACGCTTAGCGTGCAGCGCCCACATCCGCACTGGGCTGAGCAGGATCCGGAAAGCTGGTGGCAGGCGTGCGAACAGGTGCTGGCCGCACTGCGACAACAGGTGCCGGATGCCTGGCACGCCATCCGCGCCATTGGTCTCTCCGGCCAGATGCACGGCGCAGTGCTGCTGGATGCCGACGGCCAGGTATTGCGCCCTTGCATACTGTGGAACGACACGCGCAGCGCCGCCGAGTGCGAGACGCTGCGCACCCGACATCCGCAGATGATGCACATCAGCGGCAACATGATCATGCCGGGCTTTACCGCCCCCAAACTGCACTGGGTGGCTGAGCATGAACCCGCGATCTTCCGGCGCATCGCGAAAGTGCTGCTGCCGAAAGATTATCTGCGCTGGCGGCTCACCGGAGCATTCGTCAGCGAGCCGTCCGATGCGGCGGGCACGCTGTGGCTGGATGTGGCACAGCGCGACTGGTCAGATGAACTGCTGGCGATAAGCGGACTGACGCGCGCGCAACTGCCCACGCTGGTGGAGGGAAGTGCAGTCAGCGGCACGCTGCGTGAAGATGTTGCCCGCGCCTGGGGCTTGTCCGCCACGGTGAGCGTGGCAGGCGGCGGCGGTGATAACGCGGCCTCTGCGGTAGGCGTTGGCGCAGTTAATCCCGGCGATGCGTTTATCTCACTCGGCACATCCGGTGTGATCTTCGTGGTTAACGACCGTCTGCAGGCCGATCCACAATCTGGCGTGCACGCTTTTTGCCACGCGCTGCCGGGGCGCTGGCATCAGATGAGCGTGATGCTAAGTGCTGCCAGCTGTCTGCGCTGGCTGTGCCAGCTGTTATCGGTGAGCGAGAACCAGCTAATGGCAGAGATGGCAGAACTGAGCACGGAGCAGTGCCGCCGCGCACCGCTGTTTTTGCCCTATCTCTCGGGTGAACGCACACCGCACAACGATCCTGATGCCTCAGGCGCCTTCTTCAATCTGCGCCACGAAACGCCGCGTGCGCTGCTGGGCTATGCGGTGATTGAAGGTGTAGCGTTTGGCCTGGCGGACGGACTGGCGGTGCTGGGCAATGCGCAGCGACAAATTACCCAGTGCAGCCTGACCGGCGGCGGCGCGCGCAGCACGCTGTGGGCACAGCTGATTGCGGATGTGCTGCAGCTGCCGATCGTCACTCATCCAGCCAGCGCCTCGGGCGCTCTTGGGGCCGCGCGTCTGGCCTGGCTCAGTGCCGGCGGCAACGAGCAGCAGGTATGCCTGAAACCGCCGGTTCAGGCGCGTTACCAGCCCGATGCGGCGCGCGGTGCGGTGCTGCAGCAGCGCCTGCGCCTGTTCCGCGAACTCTACGCTCAACAACAGCAGGCACGCGCGCTGCTGCCTGCCTGACGGCTTACTGAACAGAGGAAGATGGTGATGCAAGCGAACGATTACTGGTTTGGTTTACCGAAAAAAATGTTCTGGGGCTTCCTCGCGATTGCCATCTTTATGGCGGGCGACGGCTTCGAAATGGCGTTTCTCTCCCGCCATATTACTGACATGGGCTTCACGCCGGGCCAGTCGGCGCTGGTGTTTACCTTTTACGGACTGGCGGCGGCGCTGGCGGCCTGGGCTTCCGGCGTGGTTGCGGAGTTGATTACCCCGCAACGTGCAATGCTGATTGGCTTTGTGCTGTGGATAGTGATGCACACGCTGTTTATGTCGCTCGGTCTTGGCCTGCGTAATTATCCGCTGATGGTGCTGTTTTACGGCATTCGCGGGCTGGCTTATCCGCTGTTCATCTACTCCTTCATGATGATGCTGGTGCAGGTACTGCCGCGCGAGAAACTGGCTGCCGCCACCGGATGGTTCTGGGCGATGTATTCGGTTGGCATTGGCGTGGTCGGCAGCTATCTGCCCAGCCTGACTATCCCGATGCTGGGTGAAACCGGCACGCTGTGGCTGGCGATTGGCTGGGTAGCGGCGGGCGGCGTACTGGCTTTTTTCAGCCTGCGCAATGTGCCGGTGGACCGTTCGCGCGTGAATCTGCCGCTGCGTGACAAAATGACCGAAATGTCACGCGCAGTGACCATTCTGTTCACCAACCAGCACGTGTTTTACGCCTGCCTGATTCGCATCATCAATACGCTATCGTTGTTTGGTTTTGCGATTATCATGCCGCTGCTGTTTGTTGATCGTCTTGGCTTTACCATCTCTGAATGGTTGCAGATTTGGGCAGTGTTCTTTTTTGTCACCATTTTCACCAACATCTTCTGGGGCATCATCGGCGAGAAAATTGGCTGGATCCGCCAGGTGCGCTGGTATGGCTGCCTCGGTATGGCGATCTCCAGCCTGGCGTTTTACTACCTGCCGCTGTATGCCGGCCACAATTTCTGGGTCGCGCTGATTCCGGCGGTGATGCTGGGGATTTTTGTCGCGGCATTTGTGCCAATGACCGCCGTGTTCCCGACGCTTGAACCGCATCATAAAGGCGCAGCCGTTTCGATTTACAATCTGTCGGCAGGCCTCAGCAACTTTGTGGCACCGGCGATTGCTTCAGTTATGTTGCCGTTCTTCGATATCGTCGGCGTGGTATGGGCGTATACCGGGCTGTATGTGTTTGCCGGCGTGCTGACGTTTATTATTCGCGTGCCGCAACCGGGACACACCCGGGAAGCATCCGCAGTGAAATCACGTATCGCGCAGCAGCGCAGTTGAGACTGTACGAAAAAGTGCACTATTTGAATATCCGCAGGTTATTGCCTCAGCTAAAGAGATGAGGCGCTGCATTAACGCTTCTATGATCGCATTCTGCAGCGCCGCGCCGGTGAGCCGTAAGATACCGCCAGCGCAACTGCTTTTATCGCCAGCGATGACGCGCGTTATATCACCGGCGTTAACCTGCCGGTCGACGGAGGTCTGAAGGCGTCGAATGGCCAGCCGAAGCAGGCCTGAGCCGCTTCGATGGTTATGGACGGGGCGGTGATCCCGCCACATCCTGCAGCGCCTGCTGTAAATCGTACCAGCGAAAGGTAAAGCCGGACGCCTCCAGCCGTTTGGGCAGCACATGCTGACCGCCCAGCACCAGCACTGCTGATTCACCCATCATCAGTTTGATGGCGGCCGCCGGCGTGCGCATAAAAGCGGGCCGGTGCATGACCTGTCCCAGCGTCGCGGCAAACTGTTCGTTACGCACCGGATAGGGGGCAACCATGTTGAACGGACCGCGCAGCGACGGGTGATCCATCAGCCAGATGATGGCATCGATCATGTCATCAATATGGATCCACGGCAGATACTGTTTGCCGCTGCCAATCGGCCCGCCCACGCCAAGACGAAAAGGCAGTTTCATCTTTTCCAGCGCACCGCCCTCACGCGCCAGCACAACGCCGGTACGCAGCAGGCAGACCCGGGTTTGCTCGCTCTCGGCCTTGAGCGCCAGCTGTTCCCAGCGCGCGCACAGCGTATGGGTAAATTCATCCTGACCGGGATCCTCTTCGGTCACAATGACCTCGCCGCTGTCGCCATAGAAGCCAGTGGCTGAACCGGAGATCAGAAACGCGGGAGGAGTAGTGCTGGCGTGGATCAGTGAAACCAGCTGTTCAGTGATTTGCCAGCGGCTTTCGCACAGCTGCTGCTTCTGGCTGGCGCTCCAGCGCTTATCAGCGATCGGTTCGCCAGCCAGATTTATAATGCCCTCTATGCCATTAAGGTCGGACTGTTGATCGAGTCCGGACCAGAGCCTGACGCGCTCATCGAGTTTTTCCCGCGCGGCTGCCACGTCACGCGTCACTACATTCACCTGATGCCCGAGCTGCAGCAGTCGCGGGATCAGGTGGCGGCCAATCAACCCGGTGCCGCCGGTAATCAGTAATTGCATCGTGAGCCTCCCTGTAAATTATTATCTGCTCAGCATTGAGCATAGAAGAGAAGCGGAGAGTGAGTGTGACAGCGCCTGCAGCGTGAGGGAAAAAGCGGCCCTGAGGCTGCCGGAGAGGCAAAGATCCGACCAGCAGATTATTGCCTTAGGTGAAAAAAGCCGGTAAAGATGTGGCACCCCGGCTGCGTATGCTGAGGCTGGCGGGATCGGGCAAAGCACGCTAAGCGCTTGCGACAGTGATAAGAACGCTTTACCTTACGCGCATTCTGATAAAGCAATAAAAAAACCGACGCGTGCCGCGCACGCTGAAACGTCAAAAGGGTTACGGATGGTGGATCAAACGGCAGATGACGCTATTGAGTGGGTGGATATCGTCAGCGAAGAGAACGAAGTGATTGCGCAGGCCAGCCGGGCTCAGATGCGGGCACAGTGTCTGCGCCATCGCGCCACCTATATCGTGGTTCATGATGGTATGGGCAAGATCCTGGTACAGCGTCGCACAGAAACCAAAGATTTCATGCCCGGTATGCTGGATGCCACCGCGGGTGGCGTGGTGCAGAGCGGTGAAGAGATGCTCGAATCTGCACGGCGCGAAGCGGAAGAGGAGCTGGGGATCGCGGCAGTACCTTTCGCTGAACACGGCAAATTCTACTTTGAAGATCAGCACTGCCGCGTCTGGGGCGGGCTATTCAGCTGTGTTTCTCACGGTCCGTTTGCGATGCAGGAGAGTGAAGTTGATGAGATTTTCTGGATGACACCAGAAGAGATCACGGCGCGCTGCGATGAGTTTACCGATGATTCACTGAAAGCGCTCTCGCTGTGGCTGAGCCGCAATAGCGATGCAGCACGCAGCAAGCAGAACAGCGAAAGCTGACCGCTGCATCTGCACGACGCGAAAAAAAAAGCATGCGCCTGGCGCATGCTTTTTTTATAGCTGAGCAGGGAAGGAGAGCTTATCCTTCCGCCTGCTGCGACTGAATGGCCGTCAGGGCGATGGTGTAGACGATATCATCGACCAGCGCGCCGCGTGACAGGTCATTGACCGGTTTACGCATGCCCTGCAGCATCGGGCCGATAGAGATCAGATCGGCAGAGCGCTGCACCGCTTTGTACGTAGTGTTACCGGTATTGAGATCCGGGAAGATAAAGACCGTGGCGCGTCCGGCAACCGCCGAATCAGGCGCTTTGGACCTGGCAACATCTTCCATAATGGCCGCGTCATATTGCAGCGGACCATCAATAACCAGATCGGGGCGCTTCTCCTGCGCAATGCGGGTGGCTTCGCGCACTTTCTCAACGTCGCTGCCCGCACCGGAGTTGCCGGTTGAGTAAGAGATCATCGCTACGCGCGGATCGATACCAAAGGCGCTGGCGGAATCTGCGGACTGAATCGCGATTTCAGCCAGCTGCTCCGGGTTAGGATCGGGGTTGATGGCGCAGTCGCCGTAAACCAGTACCTGTTCCGGCAGCAGCATAAAGAACACGGATGAAACCAGCGAGCTGCCGGGCGCCGTTTTGATCAGCTGCAGCGGCGGACGAATGGTATTGGCAGTGGTGTGCACCGCGCCAGAGACCAGGCCATCCACTTCTCCGCTCTCCAGCATCATGGTACCCAGCACCACATTGTCTTCCAGCTGCTCCTCCGCCACGACTTCCGTCATGCCTTTGCTTTTGCGCAGCTCAACCAGGCGCGGCACATAGTTTCCGCGCACGACTTTCGGATCGACAATCTCAATGCCAGTGCCCAGCTCCACGCCCTGAGCCGCCGCCACGCGCTGGATCTCATCCGGATCCCCCAGGAGGACGCAGGTGGCAATGCCGCGTTCGGCGCAGATTGCCGCCGCTTTAACCGTGCGCGGTTCGTCGCCTTCCGGCAGGACAATGCGTTTGCCCGCTTTACGTGCAAGTTCGGTCAGCTGATAGCGGAAAGCAGGAGGCGACAGGCGACGACTGCGTTCGGAAGTGGCGGTCAGCGACTCTACCCAGTCGGCGTTGATAAAGCCGGCAACATACTCCTGCACTTTTTCAATACGCTGCGTATCGTCAGCCGGTACTTCCAGGTTGAAGCTCTGCAGGCTCAGCGACGTCTGCCAGGTGTTGGTTTTCACCATAAACACCGGCAGGCCGGTCTGGAAAGCGCGCTCGCACAGACGGGCAATAGGCGCTTCAATCTGATAGCCACCGGTCAGCAGAATGGCACCAATTTCAATACCGTTCATCGCTGCCAGACAGGCAGCAACCAGTACGTCAGGGCGATCGGCCGAGGTCACCAGCAGTGAGCCAGGACGGAAATGCTCCAGCATGTGCGGGATGCTGCGTGCGCAGAAGGTCACAGATTTAACGCGGCGCGTCTCGATTTCACCTTCGTTGATGATTTCCGCGTTGAGGTGGCGGCACATATCGATAGCGCGCGTGGCGATCAGGTCAAAGCTCCACGGCACACAGCCCAGCACCGGCAGCGGGCTGTTGGCAAACAGCTGTTTCGGATCGATGTTGGCTACGCTGGCTTTAGAGGAGTCATCAAAGATCTCTGAGAGATCGGGGCGGGTACGTCCCTGCTCATCCACCGGCGCATTCAGTTTGTTAATGATAACGCCCGTGATGTTTTTGTTTTTACTGCCGCCAAAGCTGCTCTGGCTTAGCTCAATACGCTCTTTCAACTGAGCAGGGGAGTCATTGCCCAGCGCCATCACAAAAACAATCTCTGCATTGAGCGTCTTGGCGATCTCGTAGTTGAGCGCAGAAGCGAACTGATGCTTGCGTGTCGGTACCAGACCCTCGACCAGCACCACCTCTGCTTCTCTGGCCGTGGCGTGGTAGTTGGCAATGATCTCCTCCATCAGCACATCCTGCTGGTTTGAACCCAGCAGTGACTCAACGCGCGACATCTGCAGCGGTTCAGCAGCAGGAATGGCGGAGTTTTTACGGATAATGGTGGTTGTCTGGTCCGGTCGGTCGCCCCCGGTGCGCGGCTGTGCAATCGGCTTGAAGACGCTCAGGCGTACGCCTTTGCGCTCCATTGCGCGGATTACGCCAAGGCTGACGCTGGTCAGGCCGACGCTGGTGCCGGTGGGGATAAGCATAATTGTACGTGACACGTTAAAAACCTCGCGGTGTTACAGGGTGTCAAAAAACGCTCCGTCAGCCTGAGCCGACGGAGAAAGGGATCAGGCCGTCAGGCGCGCGGCATCCTGCGCGATCACCAGCTCTTCATTGGTCGGGATGACGAGTGCAGGGCGGGTACCCTCTTTATTGATAAAACCGGATTTGCCAAAACGGGCAGCCAGATTGCGCTCATGGTCAAGGTCAAAGCCCAGCAGGCCCAGTTTGCCCAGCGCCAGCTCACGCACCAGAGCCGCATTTTCGCCAATACCGCCGGTAAAGATCACGGCATCCAGACGGCCATCCATGAGCGCCGTATAGCTGCCGATATATTTGGCCAGCCGGTGGCAGAAGACATCCATCGCACGTTTTGCATCTTCTTTGGTTGCATAGTTATCTTCAACATAGCGGCAGTCGCTGGTCACTTCCGTCAGACCCAGCAGTCCCGACTCTTTGGTCAGCAGCTTGTTGATTGCATCAACGCTCATACCCAGAGCATCATGCAGGAAGAAAACAATGGCCGGATCGATGTCGCCGCTGCGGGTGCCCATGACTAACCCTTCCAGTGGCGTCAGGCCCATAGAGGTATCAACGCACTGACCGTTACGAATAGCAGACACGGAGCCGCCGTTACCAAGGTGACAGGTGATGATGTTCAGCTCGCTGACTGGCTTGTTCAGCATTTTTGCCGCTTCCTGCGTCACATAGTAGTGGCTGGTGCCGTGAGCGCCGTAGCGGCGTACGCCATGCTCGCGATAGAGATGATAAGGCAGGGCGTAGAGATACGATTCTTCAGGCATTGTCTGATGGAAAGCCGTATCAAAAACCGCCACATTCTTATCAGAGAGATGCGGGAAATTTTTCATCGCCTCATCAATGCCGATTAAATGCGCCGGATTGTGCAGCGGTGCAAAAGAAGATGCATCTTTAATACCCTGAATAACCGCTTCATCAATGATGACGGACTGGGTCAGTCGCTCACCGCCATGTACGATACGGTGGCCGATTGCAGCGATTTGTGCCGAAAGCTCTGGTTTTTGTGCCAGAATAGATTTAACGATGAAGTTCAGCGCTTCGCTGTGGGCTGCGCCCGCACCCAATGGTGCTTCCTGCTTGCTGCCTTCCAGCTTCCATTTAATTCGCGCTTCCGGCAGGTGGAAACATTCCGCCAGTCCCGACAGGTACTCATCGCCGGTAGCTGGATTGAGGATAGCAAATTTAAGAGAAGAACTGCCGCAGTTCAGAACCAGTACTAACTTCGTCGACATGGAAGTACCTATTTGTTAAATAGTGGCTAAAAATAACGCAATCAGACTAACAGCGTAGCCCATGAGAGCGGGGCGATTTATGATTAACATCATGCGCCAGCTAAAAAGAAAACGACACCCAAAAAAATTTCGGTAATTTTACGCAAATTTTTGAAAGCGCTGTAGCAATACCTGGCTCTGGCTGTGCTTTAATCAGGCGGCAGCTTCCGGTAATGTTACTGAAAACGGCGTCAGAATACCCACTGTCACCTGCAAAAACAAAATGTTTTGAAGGATGTCACGTAAAGTTGTGTAGTTACAAATTTATTTTAAATAATGCAGTATTAGTTGAGGTGCATAATGGCGAATGACGCAGGTAATCCGGGCTGGTTTGGCTTATTCCAGCGCGGACAACACTACATGAAAACCTGGCCTGCGGATAAACGTCTGGCGCCAGTGTTTCCGGAAAATCGGGTCGTTACGGCGACCCGCTTTGCCATCCGTTTTATGCCGCCGCTGGCCGTATTTACCCTGACGTGGCAGATAGCGCTGGGCGGGCAGCTGGGGCCAGCCATCGCCACCGCGCTGTTTGCCTGCAGCCTGCCGATGCAGGGATTGTGGTGGCTGGGTAAACGAGCCGGTACGCCGCTGCCGCCTGCGCTGCTGCAGTGGTTCAACGAAGTCCGCAGCAAACTGGAAGAGGCGGGGCAGGCGATTGCACCGGTAGAGGGAAAGCCCACCTATCAGGCGCTGGCTGATGTACTTAAACGGGCGTTCAGACAGCTGGATCGCACCTTTCTGGACGATCTTTAATCCTGCACAATCGGATAAGGAGCAGCAGGTGAATTTTAAAGGATTTCTGTTTGACCTGGATGGCACGCTGGTGGATTCACTGCCGGCAGTAAACCGCTGCTGGACGCAGTGGGGCGAGCGTCATGCGCTCAGCGCTGATGTGGTACTCGATTATATTCATGGCAAACCCGCTATCGATTCGCTGCGCCATTTCATGCGCGGCGAGAGTGAGGCCGCCATCCAGGCGGAATTTCACTGGCTGGAGCAGCAGGAAGCCCGGGATACGCAGGGCATACGGGAGATAGCCGGCGCGCGTGCGCTGCTGACGCAGCTTAATGAGCAGAACATTCCCTGGGCGATTGTCACCTCCGGTTCGGTGCCGGTAGCTCACGCCCGGCATCGTGCAGCCGAGCTCCCTTTGCCAGCGGTGTTTATTACGGCTAACGATATCCGGCGCGGCAAGCCCGATCCGGAACCCTATCTACTGGGTGCTGAGCGTCTGGGCCTGCATCCGTCTGAATGTGTGGTAGTTGAAGATGCGCCCGCAGGTATTGCGGCAGGCCTTGCGGCCGGCAGCGCAGTGATCGCCATCGATCCGGCGGCAGATACGCCTGGTCTGAACCAGGTGCTGTTTAATCTGCCCGATCTGAGCACGCTGAAAATTACGCAGAACGACACCGGCGCCTTTACGCTGAGCCTGCGCGCCTGAACCATACCCGCTCACTCAGAGCGGGGTCTCCTGTGAAATCTCATCAAGCGACAGAGTAAAGCTCGGGACGAACACCTCCATAAAATAATCCATTTCAGGTGAACGCCGCTCGGTCAGGGTCTTCTCCAGCCGTGTTTTAGCCAGTGAAAATTCATGGTTGCCGGCAGAGAGCTCTTCAAGGCATTTCAGATAGGCGCAGAGAGCGTCAGCCTGTTTGACCACAGCCTGTTCAGCCGCGCTATAGTGGTGTTCATCAATCAGCGGGCGATACGCTTCCTGCAATTCAGGCGGCAGCATTTCGATCAGCTTTTGCTGGGCAATTTTCTCAATCTTTTTGTATTCATGCGCAATTTGCGCGTTGTAATACTTAACCGGCGTTGGCAGATCGCCGGTCAGCACTTCACTGGCATCATGATAGAGCGCCAGCATTGCAATACGGTCGGGATTGAGTTCACCTGCAAATTTCAGATTTTTGATCACGGCCAGCGCATGCGCCACCATCGCGACCTGCAGGCTGTGTTCAGAGACATTTTCTGTACGCACATTGCGCATCAGCGGCCAGCGATTGATGAGTTTCAGGCGGGAGAGGTGAGCGAAAAAGTGGCTTTGAGTCATTACAGCATCCTGTCAGCACAGCGGGGAGGAAACCCCTCCCCGGAATGCATACAGTATATACCTGACTGCAGCCAGGTACATGACAGGTTAAGCGCCTGGCTGGCTGCAGCAGAAGATGACTTACTGCCGGTAACCCTGCAGAAAACGTCCAAACTTGCCGATCGCCATCTCCAGATCGTCTACCCGCGGCAGAGTAACAATGCGCACGTGATCCGGATGTGGCCAGTTAAAGGCGGAGCCCTGTACCAGCAGCACTTTTTCCTGCAGCAGGAAGTCGAGCACCATCTTCTGATCGTCATAAATATTAAATTTTTTCGGATCGATACGCGGGAACATGTAAAGCGCGCCCTGCGGTTTAACGCAGCTTACGCCGGGAATATCGTTAATCAGCTCCCATGCGCGCTGGCGCTGCTCGTAGAGCCGTCCGCCAGGGGCGATAAACTCGCTGATGCTCTGGTAGCCTCCGAGCGCGGTCTGAATCGCATGCTGAGCGGGCACGTTGGCACACAGGCGCATAGAGGCGAGCATTTCCAGGCCTTCAATATAGCCTTTGGCGTGCTTTTTCGGCCCGTTTAGCACCATCCAGCCCTGACGAAAACCGGCCACGCGATAAGTTTTAGACAAACCGTTAAAGGTTACCGTCAGAAGATCGGGCGCCAGCGCCGCAATGGAGTGATGCTGCGCATCGTCGTAGAGGATCTTGTCATAGATTTCATCAGCAAAGATGATCAGGTTATGCTGACGCGCTATTTCTACCACCTCCAGCAGCAGCTCTTTACTGTAAACCGCGCCGGTCGGGTTATTGGGGTTGATAATCACAATTCCACGCGTGCGCGGTGTGATTTTGCTACGGATATCATCCAGATCCGGAAACCAGCCGGCTGACTCATCGCATCGGTAATGGACAGCTTTGCCGCTGGAGAGTGAAACGGCTGCCGTCCACAGTGGGTAATCCGGTGCCGGCACCAGCATCTCATCACCGCTATTGAGCAGCGCCTGCATCGCCTGCACGATCAGCTCTGATACCCCATTGCCGATATAGATATCTTCAACGGTAACGTCGCGCATATCACGCGCCTGATAGTGCTGCATAATGGCTTTACGAGCAGAGTAGAGCCCCTTGGAGTCGCAGTATCCCTGCGCGCCAGGCAGATTACGTATCACGTCGACCAGAATTTCATCAGGTGCTTCAAAACCAAACGGCGCTGGGTTGCCAATATTCAGCTTGAGAACCTTGTTGCCTTCTTCTTCAAGTCGCTTTGCTTCTTTTAGTACCGGTCCGCGAATGTCGTAACAGACATTTTCCAGCTTACCGGATTTATCAATTTGGAAATTCATCGTTGCCGCCTTTTCGGGCAGAGTCCTTTAACCCGCCACCCAGTTAAAACCTGCCCAATTTACTCCTCTCCCGATAACAAAAGAAGGGTGGCAGCGGCTTTTGGCGTGATCGAGACAGATTCCCGGTGTGGGCAGCGTAATTATGGTGATATGCCGTTTAAATTGGTTTTTATGACTGCCTGTGGTTAATTTATAAGACTATTATTTTGATAAATAGCGATGCGATTTGCCTGTAACGGCTACGCCAGCTGCCGCTCTGTCATAAGAAAACCGGGTTATGCTTTCCATGCTAATGATTAGCTGCGCAATGAAATAGTTAAGCGTATCTTGCTAAATGATGATGTTTTAT
>Ga0268257_1001257_pt1 | contig 22673 bp, 17 predicted proteins | sample AgamicAtPrz_FD_200249 | JGI IMG/M metagenome (GOLD analysis project Ga0268257, IMG submission 200249) | Agave microbial communities from Guanajuato, Mexico - At.P.rz (v2) (version 3) | ecosystem: Host-associated > Plants > Phyllosphere > Phylloplane/Leaf | place: Guanajuato, Mexico | collected... | reverse complement strand
GAAATCTAAAGTGATCTCCATGCCGGCAATCAGACCTGTTGTCTTGCCTGCTGCGAAAGGTCACGATGAACACTACAACACTGAAAAACTCCGCACCCTCGCAAGGCTGGATGCACAAAACCGGCGGGATGATTCCCGGCCTGCTGCTGGCGGGCGCCATCGCTGCCGTGGCCACCTGGGCCGCGCAGTTTCCGGCCATCAGGAACAACGGCCTGAGCGCGTTGACGCTGGCCATCATCATCGGCCTGTTGATCGGCAACACCGTCTATCCGGCCATCGCCAGCCAGTGTGCCAGCGGCATCGCCTTCACCAAGGCCCGTCTGCTGCGCACCGGCATCGTGCTCTACGGTCTGCGCCTGACCTTCCAGGACATCGGCCAGGTCGGCATGGCCGGTGTGGTGATCGATGCGCTGGTGCTGTCCAGCACCTTTTTGCTGGCGCAGTGGATAGGCCAGAAGCTGCTGGGCATGGACAAGCGCACCACCATGCTGGTGGGGGCAGGCGCCTCCATCTGCGGCGCTGCCGCTGTGCTGGCCACCGAACCCGTGGTCAAGGGCCGTGCCGAGGACGTGGCCGTGGCCGTGGCCACCGTGGTGGTGTTCGGCACCATCGGCACCTTTCTCTACCCGGCGCTGTTCCACTGGAATGCCGAGTACGGCTGGATAGACACCAGCATGCAGCAGTACGGCGTTTTCGTCGGCTCCACCGTGCATGAGGTGGCCCAGGTCGTGGCCGCCGGCGAAGCCATAGGCAGCCAAGCTGCGGACACGGCGGTGATCGCCAAGATGGTGCGAGTGATGATGCTGGCTCCCTTCCTGCTGGTGCTGTCCATGTGGCTGACACGCAGCGAACGGACCCTGGGTGTGAACAACGGCCAGCCCGGCAACCGGATCACCATTCCCTGGTTTGCCGTGGGCTTTGTGGCCATGGCTGGCGTCAACTCCCTGGGCGTGCTGCCCAAGGAAGTGGTCAGCGTCGGCATTCAACTCGACAACGCGCTGCTGGCCCTGGCCATGGCCGCTCTGGGCCTGACCACCCATATCCGCGCCGTGCGTGCTGCCGGCACCCGGCCGCTGATTCTGGCCCTGGCTCTTTTTGCCTGGTTGCTGGTCGCCGGCCTGGCATTGAACCTCTGGATTCCAAAACTGTTTTGATAGCGGCTTGCGCCTGACTGGATTAGAAATAGAACATTTACAGGTCTGAAACCCTTTGAAAGAGAGCGCTTGTCGCTCTCTTTTTTTGCATGAATACAAGGGAATACCCTTGCTATAAATGCAGATTCAATTAGCTTGAGTTGCAAATTAATTGAGCAAGCATCAAAATTCGGCCATGTCTTTTGCCGATGCTCCCTCCCGCGACCGCCTGGGCTTTCTCATGGTCACCCTGACCCGCCAATGGCGGCGTTTTGTCGAAGAACAGCTGGCGGCCAGCGGCCTGACCGACGCCACCTGGACGCCGCTTCTGCATCTGCGCGCCTGGGGCGACGGCGTGACGCAAAAGGAGCTGGCCGAGCGCGTGGGCCTCGATGGCTCCAGCCTGGTGCGCCTGCTGGACATTCTCGAGGGCAAGGGCTGGGTGGAGCGCCGAGCCGATGTGGCCGACCGCCGCAGCAAGCGCATCTTTCTCACGGCCGAAGGCAATAGCGCCGTGGACCATGTCCGCGCCACCATGCTGGAGGCCGAGCTCAGCCTGCTGCAGGACCTTGAGGACTCCGAGGTCGAAGCCATGCTGGACGGCGTCAACAAGATTCGCGCCCGCATCGAGCAGATGCACGAGCAGCGCTCAGCCCAAGTCCATCCCGGTACCGAGGAGCGCGCATGAGCGTGGCTGCCTACGACCGCCTGCTGGAGCGCGCCACGTTATGGGGCTTTGACAGCGCCCGCCTGCGCCAGCATCTGCGCACGGCTTTTGCAGCCTGTCTTGCCGTGTTCGCTGCCTGGGCCCTGGGGCTGGAACATCCGCAATGGGCGGGCATGACGGTCTGGGCCGCCTCCCAGCCGCTGCGCGGCCAGTTGCTGGAGAAAAGCTTTTTCCGTACCACGGGCACGCTGGTCGGCACGGCCGCCGGCGTGGTGCTGGTGCTGGTGGCCAATGGCGATCTGCTCTGGCTGGTCACGGGGCTGGCGGTGTGGATTGGCATTTGCGCGGGCCTGGGCAATCTGCAGCGCAGCTTTGCCTCCTACGGCACCATGCTGGCCGGCTATTCGGCCTCCATGGTGGCCCTGCTGGACAACGGCAACCCCGCCCATGTCTACGCGCTGGGCTGGGATCGTTTGTTCACCGCGCTGACCGGCGTGGCTGCCGCCCTCGTCGTGGGCTGGCTGTTCACGCCCGTGGGCGCTGAAATCCCCGGCGACGGCAGGGTACGGCGACTCTGCGCCCGCCTGCTGCGCGACATCGCGGACGCCGCACAGGCCACGGCCAGCGGGCATAGCGCCCTCAGCCCCAGGGACCTGGCTGAGCGACTGGCCGTGATGGCTGCCATCGAAGAAGGGCTGGACCCACATGCCGCGGGCTCGCAGCGTTCGCGCCGCGCCGTGCGGGCGTTACGCCGCCTGATCAACACCCAGATTTCGGCCCTGCTCTGGCTGCGCGACAGCACGGGCAAGACCATCACCCCGGCATTCACGCCTGCGCAGGCCCAGGCCATGACGGCCGCGCTGGAGCAGGCCGCCATGCTGCTCGAAACCCAGCCCGCACCGCTGGCCGCCATCGACGCCATCGCCACGGCCCGCAGCGCCGCCGCCGGCTGGGGCCATGCCGAGGAGATTCTGGGCAATATCGGCCTGGCCCTGCAGGCTCACTTTGTGGCTGCCAGCGACCTGACTCTGCCAGCCCACCATCGCGCACGCCAGTTGTCCGTGGTCCTGCACAGCGACTGGGTGGGCGCGCGCCGGGCCATGCTGCGGGCCTTCAGCTCCATTTTTCTGGTCGGCCTGATCTGGGTGGTCACGGGCTGGCATGGCGGCGCCTATATGTTGCTGGGCCTGTCGGTGATGATCACCGTGTTCTCCTCGTTCGAGAACCCTGCCTTCACCATGCGCTTTGTGATTCTGGGCCAGGCCATGGGCGCGGGCGTGGCGCTGGTCTGCCAGTGGTTTGCCTGGCCGTTCGCCAACAGCCAGCTGCAGATGGTGCTGATGATGCTGCCCTTCATCTTCCTTGGCGCCCTGCTGCTCAGCCACCGCCGCACCACGCTGTACGGCTTTGACTGCAATATGGTGATCCTGCTGGCGCTGTCGCCGCATTTCCCCTACCAGGTCGATGTGGGCCACTCGCTGTCCATGGCCTTTGCCATCGTCACCGGCCCGCTGGCCGGCTGGGCGGCCTATCGCTTCATCCTGCCCGTCACCGCGCAAGGCAGGCTCAACGGCCTGCGCGCCATGATGGTTCATGAGTTGCAGGACATGGCCTGCGCCCCGGTGCACGCCCGAGACGTGCGCGTGTGGCGCGCCCGCCTCTATCACCGCCTGCTGCGCCTGGTGCGCGCCTCCGAAAAAGTCAGCGCCCCCGCCGTGCAGGACGCGGCCGACTGCGGTCTGGCCGCGCTGCGGGTGGGCAAGGCCGTGCTGATCCTGCACCAGTTGCAGGCGGATGTACTCCTGTCCGAAAGCAGCTTGCGCGGTGTGCGCAGCGCGCTGCAGAGACTGCAGCAATTGCCCAGCGCTCCCGCCAGGGCCGTGCCGCTGCTGCAAGGCCTGGCCCGGCGCATACAGCAGCGCCAGCCCGAGCAGGCGCTGCAACTGCGGCTGGCCGCCCAGGACATCCGCGAGCATCCGGCCTTCTTTGCCTCCAGCGCCGCGTTGCGCTGACCACTTCAGAGGCTGCCCGAGAGATGGGCGGCAATCGCCGCCTTGCTGACGCCATAGAGCTCAGCCAGCGCTGCGGGCGTGGCCACGGCGCGCGGCTCGCCCACGCCCAGCAGCCGACCATGGCCCAGCAAAGCGATCCGGCTGGCCACGCGCAAGCCGTGCTCTGGCTGGTGGGTGGACAACAGCATGGCCATGCCCTGTGCGCTCAGCGCCCCGATCTGCTCCAGCACGCGGATCTGGTTGCCGAAGTCCAGGCTGGCCGTGGGCTCGTCCATGACCAGCAGCGCCGGCTCCTGCGCCAGCGCGCGTGCAATCAACACCAGTTGCCGCTCGCCGCCGCTGAGCTCGGTGTAGCGGCGCGCGGCCAGATGGGAGATCTTCAGCCGCTCCATGCAGGCCAGTGCCATGGCCCGGTCCGCTCCGGACGGCCTGGCCAGAAGGGGCAGGCGCGCGGCGCGTCCCATGAGCACCATGTCCAGAGCCTCGAAGGCAAACACTCCGGCCTGGGCCTGGGGCACATAGCCGACGCGGCGCGCGAACTCCGCGCGCGGCCAGTGCTGTACCGGCTGGCCCTCCACCAGCACCCGGCCCGCCAGCGGCGGCAACAGGCCCAGAACCGTGCGAAACAGCGTGGTCTTGCCGCAGCCGTTGGGGCCGAGCAGACACAGCACCTCGCCCGCGTCAATCGACAGATCCACCGCTTCGCTGACCACGCTGCGGCCATGGCCGGTGCTCAGACCCTGCAAGTCCAGCACCGTCATCAGGTATCTCCTTCGCGGCGGCCCGTGCGGGCCAGCAGATAGAGAAAAAACGGTGCGCCGACCAGGGCCGTCAGAATGCCCAGCGGCAGCTCGATGCGCGCCATGCTGCGGGCCAGCGTATCGGCCGCCACCACAAAGCCCGCGCCCAGCAGGGCCGAGGCCGGCAGCAGGCGCACAAAATCGGGGCCGACCAGCAGGCGTGCCACATGCGGCACCACCAGTCCGACCCAGCCGATGATGCCGGCCAGCGACACAGCAGCCGCCGTGCCCAGCGTGGCGCAGACCACCAGCACCAGGCGCAACCGCCCGACCGGCACGCCCAGAGCCCGTGCCTCCTCATCGGGCAGGGCCAGCAGATTGATGCGCCAGCGCAGCAGCAGCAAAGGCAGCAGGGCCGCCAGCATCACGGGCGCCGTGACGGCTACTTCCTGCAGCGTCACGGCCGACAGGCCGCCCATGAGCCAGAAGGTGATGGACGGCAGCTGGGTGTTCGGGTCGGCCAGGGTCTTGATCAGAGCAATGCCGGCCCCCAGCAGGGCGCCCAGTGCAATACCGGCCAGTACCAACACCAGCACCGGATCGTGCCTGCGCACGCAGGCGCTGATAGCCACCACGACGGCCACTGCGACCAGTCCGCCGCCAAAGGCCAGCCATTGCACAGCAAACATCGACAGGCCCAGATAGATGGCGATGACGGCACCCAGGCCGGCACCGGCCGAAACGCCAAGAATGTCAGGCGAGACCAGCGGGTTGCGAAACATGCCCTGGTAGGCCGCACCGGCTGCAGCCAGCATCGCGCCGACCGCCATGCCGGCTGCGATGCGCGGCAGCCTGATGTTCCAGAGCACGGTTTCGGCCGCTGACGGCAGCGGCGAAGCCGCCCCCGTGGCCCGTGCCCATAGCGCTTCGGCCAGCTGTGCCGGTGCCAGCGCAAACTGGCCCGAACCCAGCGCCCAGAGCAACACCAGAGCCAGCAGGGCCAGGGCCAGCCACCAGCCCATGCCCACACGCAGATGACTGCGCTGGCGACTATGCCCGGAGGCATTGCTTGATGCCGCGCTTTCCAAGCTTCCCGCTTCTTTCGGGCTTTGAGCGCCTTCGCTGATATCGAATGAGTTCATGCCAGCCCCATGCATTCAGCGCGCCGCCTGCAGCAGCGCTTGCAACTGCGCCGGCGACAGCTGGATGCCATAGAACAGTGCATAGAACTCGCGTACCGCCTGCTCCAGGGGCTTGGCGCCATGCCGCGCGGGCCGGCCAGGATGCAACTTCTCAAGCAGCCAGCGCACGCCGATCAGCCGGTTCACGCTGGGCGGGCCGTCCAGCCAACCGAAAGGCAGCACGGGCGCACAGTGCACTCTGCCGCTGCGCACGGCGCTGATGCCGCGCCACAAGGGGTCCTGGCGCACACGCTCGGCAAAACCCGCCTCCTGGGTCAGTATGACTTCGGGGTCCCAGGCCAGGATCTGCTCCATGGAGACGCGCGTGAGTCCGCCCCTGCCGGCCTGGGCCGCCACATTGCGGCCGCCCGCATACTCGATCACCTCGACATTGATGGAGCCGGCCAGCCCGGTTTCCAGGCCGTTGGCGCCGCGCCCCAGATAGACACGCGGCCGGGCCTGCTCACCCAGCTCAGCAGTCACGGCGCGCACCAGCCTGGCCACTTCGTCGGCATGTCGGGCCAGGGTCTCGCCACGCTCGGCTGCACCCAGCAAGCTACCGACCTCGCGCAGCTGGCGCGCATGGTCGCTCAGGCTGCCCTGCACCAGCACGCATGCCAGGCCCGTCTGGCGCGCCAGACGTTCGATGGCAGAGACATGGGTGGCGTCGGAGGTCCCGGAGTCCAGCACCAGATCGGGTTGCAGCGCCAGCAGCTTTTCAAGCGGCAGCGTGCTGCCGCGCCCCGACAGGCGTCCCAGATAGGGCAATGCCTGCAGCGGCGACCCCAGATGGGCGCGCGCCGCATCGCCGAGCTGCATGGGCCAGCCCAGCAGTTGCTGCGGCGCCAGCGCGGCCAGCAGCACGCCGGCCGGCGGACCCGAAGCGAAAACGCGACCCGGCCGTGCCGGCAGCGAGCCAAAGCGGGCTGCGATGACCGAGCCGCCATCCTGCGCCCAGGCCCAGCCCTGATACAGGCCCGAGGCCAGCGTCGCAGCTCCGGCCTGCAGCCACTGGCGCCGCGTCAGCATGCAAGGTCTTCCCTGTCTTCGCGTGCCAGCTGCTGCCGGCACCAGTGCAGCAGTGCCTGCTCGTCGACCGGCAGGCGCACGAAGGCGCCGCCGGTAAAGCTCTGCCAGCCGGCCTCGTGGCGGGCCGCCACGGCCGTGACCACGGGAATGCCGGCCTCGACAAAGGCAGCGATCTCCTGGACAAACCCGCCGCCGGCGGCTTCGAGCTGGCCGAAGCAGTTGACGACGGCCAGCTCCACGCCATCGGCCAGTGCCTGACGCAGCACCACGCTGGCCCGGGCCAGGGCCTGCGGATTGAGGCTACAGGCCTGCGAGGCCGCGCCCAGGTCCTCGGTCATCTCGAACTGCTGGCCGCTGCGCAAATCCACGAGGCGCATGCACTTGTTGCCGTTGGCATAGCGACTCTGACGATGTACCAGCCCGCCCACCTGCCGACCCGACTGTTGCAGCCGCCGCGCCACGCCTTCGAGCAAGTCCTCGATATCGTGCCGCTCATCGGGGTAAATCAATGCCGCCAGCGGCGGCGTCATAGCGGTGCTCATGCTGCTCCTTCGCTCAAGTCTGTCCATCGGCACCGGCGCTCATGCCGGCGGGCACGCTGTCGCGCCCAAACACCCAGGGGCCGCCCGCGCCGCTGGCCGCTTCCAGCGCATGCTGGCCGGCCGCAGACAGCAGGTACTCGGCCAGCAGGCCCGCCGCCCGGCGCTGCTCCGGCGTGGCCGGATGGCGCGGGCCGGGCGTGAGCAGCACATAGGGTCTGCGCATCAGCGGATCACCATGCAGCAGAAGTTCTATGCCAGGGGCGCCCATCTTGCCGAAGGCCAGGGGAATATGGCCGACCACGGCATAGGCCTGCTCGCGCGCCGCCAGCTCCAGCACCGCCTGTGATCTCGGGCCGGTGTCGGCGCGCAGCCAGCGCGCATCGGGTCGTATGCCGCCGCGCCGCCACAGACGCTGCACCACCGTATAGCTGCCGGGATCGCGCAGCGCGATGAAGGGCGAGCCGGTTTCGGCAATGCGTCGCAGCGCCTGCGTGCCGTCAGCGGCCGAACGCACGCCGGCGGGATCATGAGCGGGGCCGGCAATCACATGCTGGTTCCAGCCCCAGACGCGCGCGGCGCCAGCCATGCCACTGGCCTCCAGTGCCATGGCTTCGTCGCTGGCGTGGATCAGCAGCATCTGTGCCTCGCCGCGCGCGAAGGCGGGCACCACGCCCTCCTTGGGCGCAGCCGCCACGGTGGTGACCGGCATGGCCAGGACCTGGCTGGCCTGCTCGGCCACGCGCGGCCACACGCCGCACAGCACGAGTCCGCCCACGGCCGCCACCTGTACGCCGGTGCCCGAAGCGGGTTGTGCCCCAGCAGCCAGGGCCGGGCCACCGGCCCCCATGCCCAGGGCAGCCAGACCGCGCAGCCAGTCACGCCTTGCCAGCGATGTCCGAAGCAGGTTTTGCATGACCATCAGAACCGGTAGCCCAGGTTCACATACCAGCTGCGCCCCGGCATGGGCAGGCCGTCCGCCAGCTGATACCACTTGTCGCCCAGATTGGCCACGCCGAAGTCCAGCGTGGTGTCCGGACGCGGCAGATAGCGCGCGCGCAGATTGGCCACGCCGTAGCCGGCCATCTGATAGACCTGGGCCTGGCCGCTGGCCGACAGCGGCACCTTGCGGCCCTGTTCTGCCTCCAGCTCGGCGCGCAGCTGCCACTGGGCCTGCGGATTCCATTGCAGGGCCGCTGTCAGGCGCTGGCGCGGCGTGTCCGTCAAGGTGATGCTGCGGTCGCTGAGATTGGTGCGGCTCAGATAGGTGTAGCCCGCATGCAGAGCCCATTGGGCCGACAGTTGCTGCGCCAGCGACACCTCAAAACCGATATTGCGCGTTCGTCCCACGTTCTGCGCCTGGTTGCAGGTCTTGCCGCCGCAGGCCGTGGAGTCAACGACCATGGTCTGGATCTGGTCGCGCACCCGGCTGTAGAACAGCGCCGCCTGGCCCTTGCCACCCTGCCAGGGCTTGCCGCTCAGGCCCAGCTCCAGATGGTTGGCCACCTCGGGCTTGAGGTCGGGGTTGGCCAGAGCCGTGCCCATGCGTGCCGAATAGCGGTCCTTGATGGTCGCAAAGCGGGTCTTGTGCGAGGCAATCAGATAGACCTCGTCGCCCTGGGCCGTGAGCGCATAGCTCAGGCGTGCCAGGCCGTTGGTGGCGCTGGTCGAGCCCGTGGGCCACTGGTAGACCTGCTTGGCGTCGCGCTGGTCATGGCTCAGGCCCAGCGTCAGGCGCCAGCGCTCGGCCAGGGCGATGTGATCCTCGAGCACCAGCGAGGTGGTCACATCGCGGTAGTGCTTCTGCGGGTCCTTGCCCGAGGCCGCGTCGGTGTGCTCGTCCTGCTTGTAGTGGAAGGCCGCATGCAGCTCGTGGCCGGAGAAGGCGTAGTTGACCCACTCCACGCTGGCCCCCTTGCTCACGTCCTTGTAGCTGCTGGTCGGATCGTGGGCCGTGTAGCTGGCGTCCTTGTACATGTCGAGACCGTTTTTGTAGGTGTCGTGGTAGAGACGCGTCTTGAGCACATTGCTGCCGTTCAGACGGGTGGTGCTCAGGAAATACAGGCTGTCCTTGTCCCAATAAGGCCAGCGCCAGTAGCGCACGGCGTTCTTCTGCGTGGACTGGCCGGTGTAGACGGGATTGCCCTTCTCGCCTTCCTGGCGCACATAGCCGATGGCGTATTCGTCCGTGGCATTGGGCGTGAGTCCCAGCTTGAAGGACAGGCGCTTGTCGGTGCGGTCCGCGTTCTCGCGCTTGCTGCCGGTATCGGTGGGCTGCTTTTTGTAATCCCTGAAGCCCCGAGGCAGAGGAAAGCTGTCGGCATCCAGGTAGGAGGCACCCAGCTGGTAGTACCAGCTGCCCTGATTACCGCCCAGGTTGAAGCTCGCCCTTCGCTCGCCACCGCTGCCCACACCCAGGCGTACATCGCCCTCGAAGGGCTTGACCGGTTTGCGCGTGACCAGATTCACGGCACCGCCCAGCGTATTGGGACCGTACAGCAGCGAGGCACCGGCCTTGGCCACATTGATCTCGGCCAGGTCGAAGGTGGTGAAGCGGCCCAGATCCACATAGCCGTCATAGGGCACATACAGCGGCACGCCATCCACAAAGATGGGCACCTGGCGCGAGTCGAAGCCGCGCAGGCTGATCATTTCCTCGTTGCGGTTGTTGCGCGACAGGCTCACGCCGGGGAGATTGCGCACGGCATCGGCCACGGTGCTGGCGTTGCTGCGCTCCATCTCGGCACTGCCCACGCGCTGCATATCGCCGGCCCCGAGCTCCTCGGCCTCGCGCCGCGCGCTGACTTCCACCGTCCCCAGCGTGAAAGTCTGGCTGGCGGCTTCGGCTGCGCCCGCAGCTGCCACCTGGGCCCAGGCCGTGCCCATGGGCACGATGGCCAGCGCGCCCCACAACCAGCTGCGGCGAAGAACAAAACTTGGAGGATGGATCTGGGAAACCGTGGAGTGCAATGGCATGGCGCGGGCTGGAATTTGTTGTCGAATGTAAAAAACCGTCGATTCTAGCCACCGCTATTCATTTATGGAATAACGATCAACAAACAGTCTCCATAAGCCCACGGCATACACCTTCCATGAAAAAAGGCCACCCGAGGGTGGCCTTGCATCAAATGCCTTGCAGATTCAAACGCAGCTGATCGCCACGGCCTTGGCCACCAGGTAGGCCTCCAGCGCCTCCGGGCCGCCTTCGGAGCCGTAGCCCGAATCCTTGATGCCGCCAAAGGGCAGCTCGGCAGACGGCAGTGCCGGCTGGTTGATCCACAGCATGCCGGCTTCCACATCCTGCGACAGCTGGTGGGTCGTCTTGAGCGAGCGCGTGAAGGCATAGGCCGCCAGGCCATAGGACAAGCGATTGGCCTCCTGAATGGCATCTTCGATCCTGTCGAAGCCGCGAATCGCCGCCACGGGGCCGAAGGGCTCCTGGTTGAAGATATCGGCCGTCAAGGGAACGTCGGCCAGCACCGTGGGCGCAAAGAAGTTGCCGGCAGAGCCAAAGGATGCGCCGCCCGTCATCAGCTTGGCACCGCTTTGCTCGGCGTTCTGGATCAGCTGGGTCAGCGCCGTCACGCGGCGCGGATTGGCCAGCGGGCCCATCTGCGTGCCCTGCTCCAGGCCGTTGCCGACCTTCAATGCCTCGGCATGGGCCACCATGGCACGCGTGAACTCCTCGCGCACGCTGTTGTGCACCAGAAAGCGCGTGGGCGAGATGCAGACCTGGCCAGCGTTGCGGAACTTGGCCGCACCCGCGGCCTTGACGGCCAGTTGCACATCGGCATCCTCGGCCACGATCACGGGGGCATGGCCGCCGAGCTCCATGGTGGAGCGCTTCATGTGCTGGCCGGCCAGCGCCGCCAGCTGCTTGCCCACGGCCGTGGAGCCCGTGAAGGTCACCTTGCGGATCACGGGGTGGGCAATCAGATATTCAGAAATCTGTGCGGGGTTGCCATAGACCAGGCCCACGACACCGGCAGGAATTCCGGCATCGACGAAGCACTTGAGCAGGGCTGCGGGCGAGGCCGGGGTTTCCTCGGGCGCCTTGACCAGGAAGGAGCAGCCCGAAGCCAGGGCCGCGCCGATCTTGCGCACGATCTGGTTGACGGGGAAGTTCCAGGGCGTGAAGGCAGCCACGGGCCCCACGGGCTCCTTGATCACCAGCTGCTGCTGCTCGGGGCGACGCGAAGGCACGATGCGGCCATAGACACGCAGAGCCTCGTCGGCAAACCATTCGATGATGCCGGCGCCGGCAATGATTTCCACCTTGGCCTCGGCCAGCGGCTTGCCCTGCTCCTGCGTCAGCAGCGCGGCGATCTCGTCGGCACGCTCCTTGAGCAGAGCTGCGGCACGGCGCATGATGGCGCCGCGCTCATGGGCAGATACCTTGCGCCAGACCTGAAAGCCCTTGTCTGCCGCCGCCAGGGCGCGGTCCAGATCGGCGATATCCGCATGGGCCACGCGGCCAATCACTTCGCCGCTTGCCGGGTTGCGCACATCAATTTTCTTGCCGCTGGCAGCGTCCTGCCACTGACCGTCGATCAAAAGCTGGGTATCAGGATATGCAGTGCTCATCGCATGACTCATAGGTGTCGGCCGCCACTATCCCCCTGCAGACTGACGAGGCCGGGTGTGACAAATGTTCAGGGGTTACCGGACAAATTCTAGTCATGCGGGCTCGGCACTCAGACAAAAGGGAGACAGCTGTCAGCAATCGGCCTCATGCGCCCACGGCCCGGCGCAGCTGCGCCTGCTCCAGCTGCCCGCCCAGGCCCTCGGCGGACGACGCGGCCAGCCTGACCACCTCGCCCACCACGAACACGCAGGGACTGCCCAATCCGCTGGCAGCCAGCGCCTGCGTCATCTGCCCCAGATCGGTCAGTATCTGTTGCTGTGCGGGCAGGCTGGCGTTCTGGACCAGGGCCACCGGAGTAGATGCCGGCAGTCCGCCGGCCAGCAGCTGCTGCTGGATGAGGGCGGCAGTGGCAACGCCCATGTAGATCACCAGCGTCAGCCCCAGCATGCGGGCCGTGCCGGCCAGCAACTGCCAGTCATGGCCGGCACTGCCTGGCTTGGCGTGACCGGTGATGAACACCACACCATGGGCATGGTCACGATGGGTCAGCGCAACGCCCAGGCTGGTGGCAGCGGCCAGCCCTGCGGTGATCCCGTTGACCACTTCCACGGCGATTCCGGCCCGGCGCAGATGCTCGACCTCCTCACCGCCACGGCCAAAGATGAAGGGATCGCCGCCCTTGAGGCGCACCACCAGCTCACCCTGGCGGGCCGCCATGATCATGAGCTTTTCGATGAACTCCTGCGAGGTGCTCTCGCGCCCGCCGCGCTTGCCCACATGGACGACGCGGGCGCTAGCGCTGGCAAGCTTCACGATGTCGGCAGACACCAGGTCGTCGGCCAGCAGCAGCGTGGCGGACTGGATCAGTCTCAGCGCCTTGAGCGTGAGCAGCTCCGGATCACCGGGGCCAGCACCGACCAGATAGCAGCGGCCCACGGGCGGCAGGGAAGTGGCATGGCTGTTTGTCATGGCTGGCCTTTCATATGCATTGCCGGACATCAAAATCTAGGAGGCAACCGGCAGGGCTGCCGACTGCGGTGCAGACGTCGCATGTACCAGTTGTTTGATTTTGGGAATACAGGAGCCGCAGCGCGTGCCGCAACCCAGAGAAGACTTGAGCTGCGCGAGCCGCTCGTCGGCGGAGCCCTCGCAGATGGCCAGCGCCGAGCTGATGCTGGCCTCATCCACATTCATGCAGGCACAGATCTGCAGCGACCGGGCCGGCATGGCGGCTGGTGGCCTGGCACCCGAGGACAGCAGCAGGCGCCCATAGCTTTGCACCGATTGTTCGTCGCGCAGTACCGGCCCCAGCCAGCGGCCGGCGCTGGCGTCACCACAGAGCAAAAATGCATCGAGCCTGGGCTCCTCGGTCTGCCGGCCTATCGCCATGGCCCGGCTGCATTGGCGACGCGCGTCGGCATAGCGCATGGCCTGCGGGCCATCGAGCTGCAGCAGACCATGCAGCCGCGCCAGCACCTCGGCGCTGGGCTGCGCATAGGCCGCCGCGCGGAACTGCACGCCGGTGCGGCCCTGATCCGCTTTTTCCAGCGGCACGGCGCGCCCGAACAGCACGCAGCTGGCGAAGTCGAACTCAGCCATCAATTCGGTCAAAGCCTGGCGAACCGACTGCACCTGCCGTTCATCCAACCATGCCATGCCCAGACAAGTCCAGGGCAGCTCGGCCTTGAGCAGCTTGACGGCCACATGCTTGAGCTCGGGCTGCTTGGAGCGCGGGCAGCGCTCGGGCGTGGTCAGGGCGTTGACGCCCGCAAGCCGCTGCCCCTTGGAGCCCATGCCGCTCAGGTACATGCTGCCCCAGTGCATGGGCAGATAGAGCTGTGCGGGCTGCAGCCCCGGATCTGCCTGCACGGGCAGCACGATGGCGCCATAGCGGTTGGAGACATGGACCAGATCGCCATCCTTCAGTTGCAGGCGCTGCATGTCCTGAGGGCCGACCTGCAGCTGCGGTTCGCTGACATGGGCAAACAGGCGCCCCAGCTGGCCGGTGCGCGTCATGCCATGCCATTGATCACGCAGGCGACCGGTGTTGAGACTGAACGGATGTCGCGCATCGCGCGGCACGGCCGGCGCCTGCCAGGGCTGGGCATCAAAACGTGCGCGCCCGTCATCGGTTGCAAAGACTGCGTCGCCATACAGACGCTGACGGCCCTGGCTGGCGCCTTGGGGCATGGGCCATTGCTGGGGTCCCTTGACCTCCAGCAACGGCCAGCTCAGACCCGTGATATCCAGATCGCGCCCGCGTGTGGACTCGCGATGCTCGTTCCAGATGGCTTCGGCACCCGCGTCGGCATTCGCAGTGTCATAGGGAAACAGGGTTGGCAGCGAGGGCCGCAGATGCTGCTCCAGGCGCCGCGCCAGCTCCACGCCTATCTGCCAGTCATGGCGTGCCGCCCCCGGCGCGACCACAGCAGCGCGCACCCGCGAGATGCGCCGCTCGCTGTTCGTGACCGTGCCCAGCTTCTCGCCCCAGGTGGAGGCAGGCAGCAGCCAGTCGGCATAGGCCGTGGTCTCGGTCGCTGCAAAAGCCTCCTGCACCACCACCAGCTCAGCGCGCTCCAGCGCCCTGCGCACCATGGCCTGTTCGGGCATGCTCTGCGCGGGATTGGTGCAGGCAATCCACAAGGCCTTGATCTGCCCGTCGGCGGCAGCCTCGAACATCTCCAGCGCGGACTTGCCGGGCTGCGCGGGAATCGACTCCACACCCCATAGCTGCGCCACTTCGGCCCTGTGCCCTGCGTTGGAAAGATCGCGATGCGCGCTCAGCAGATTGGACAGTCCGCCCACCTCGCGCCCGCCCATGGCATTGGGCTGGCCCGTCAACGACAGAGGCCCGGCGCCAGGCCTGCCGATCTGGCCTGTCGCCAGATGCAGATTGATCAGCGCAGCATTATTGGCCGTGCCGCTGCGGCTCTGGTTCAGGCCCTGGCAGTACAGGCTGAGCGATGGACGACGCGCGTCCGTCGGCTCCTCGGCACCACCCAGTGCCATCCAGCGCGCCGCCCGGTACAGGTCCGCCACGGGCAGGCCGCAGACGGCGGCGACCTTCTCTGGCGTGGCTTCGCGCACCAGCTCCTTGAGCTGTGCAAAGCCGCTGGTGTGCTGCGCGATGAAGGCGCTGTCCGTCCAGCCCTCCCACAGCATGATGTGCAGCAGGCCATGAAACAGCATCACATCGCTGCCCGGCTGCAGCGGCAGATAAAGATCGGCCAGCTCGGCGGTCTCGGTGCGGCGCGGATCGGCCACGATGATCCTGAGCTGCGGATTGCGGGCCCTGGCCTCCTCCACACGCCGGAACAGGATGGGATGCGCCCAGGCCATATTGCTGCCCGTGATGAACAGGCAGCCGGCCAGATCTATGTCCTCATAGCAGGCCGGTGGTGCATCGGCGCCCAGCGTGGCCTTGTAGCCGGCCACGGCGCTGCTCATGCACAGGCGCGAATTGGTGTCGAGATTGTTGGTGCCCAACAAGCCTTTGACCAGCTTGTTGAAGACGTAGTAGTCCTCGGTCAGCAACTGGCCACTGAGATAGAAGCCCAGTGCATCGGGCCCATGGGCGGCGCGAATGCCGGCAATGCGCGCCGCCAGCTCGTCCAGGGCCTGATCCCAGCTCGCGGCCTGCGGCGCGGATGTCCGCTCCAGCCTGCGCATGGGCTGCAGCAGACGGGCCTGCTGGACATAGGCGGGCGCGGCCGTCAGATGCAGGGTGCTGCCCTTGGTGCACAGACGGCCCAAGTTGGCAGGATGCTCGGGATCGCCGCGCACGCCGGTAATCTGCAGGCCATCGGACTCGATGACCACGCCGCAGCCGACACCGCAATAGGGACATGTGGACTTGGTTTCTTTCATGGCGTCACCAGAGAGAGGCGGCGGCGTTCAGATTCACTCCTACGCGGGCCGCCGCAACGCGGACCGCCGAAGGCGAGTCCGCAGCCGACGCCGCAATAGGGATAGGTGGATCGGGTCTCATGCATGGCAGACTTTCAGTGAAATTGCGCCGCAGCGCCCGGCTATCAAGCGCATGCTGCTACTCGATTCATAACTATCAGACGCTAGGCCGCAGCACAGCCGGACCTGGCTGCGCAATGCGCAGGACCGGCATGCGGGCGGGTCTGCTCCAGGGCATGGCTGGCCAGTTCGTCGGCGCGCAGCTGCACCTCGCCGTCCTGCACACGCACGCTGAAATAAGGCGTGCAGCCCTCATCGGGCGCCGCCGCCTCGCCGGTGCTGAGCGCAATCGTCCAGTTGTGCAGCGGGCAGGCCACGCTGCGCCCGAACACAATGCCTTGCGACAGCGGTCCGCCCTTGTGCGGGCAGCGGTCCAGCAGCGCGAACACCTCGTCGTCGGCATTGCGGAACACTGCCACATCCAGACCTTTGGCCCGCGCCACGCGGCGGGCCCCCAGCACGGGGATGTCGTCCATCGTGCAGATAGAAATCCATTCGCTCATTTACATCTCCTAAGCTCCCCCTGAGCCGCTTTGCGGCTTCCCCTCTCTCGCTTCGCGGGAGGGGGACGACGGCCTCACTACGGGGCGGCCCTTGCTCGCCGTCCCTTGGCTATGCCGCGCCAGGTTCGTAAATTGCTGAAAAATTGAAAGAGGTTCTCGGTTTCAGGCAACAACTGACACATCAGCAGGCAGAGCCTGAAACTGGCGCGTATCCACGGACGCCTTGTCGGTTTCGAACCAGGGATCGGGCTCGCCGTCCAGTGCAAACTGCAGCTGCTCCCACAGCGCCCTGCGGCCCTCGGCATCGTCAAGGATGCGGCGCTTGACATAGTCCAGACCCACGCGATTGATGTAGTGCACCGTGCGCTCCAGATACCAGCCTTCCAGCCGGTACAGCTGCATGAAGGCGCCCGTGTACTCCATCACCTCTTCGGCGGTCTTGAGCTTGGTGAAGAAATGCGCCACCTCGGTCTTGATGCCGCCGTTGCCGCCCACATACATCTCCCAGCCCGAGTCCACACCGATGATTCCCACATCCTTGATGCCGGACTCCGCGCAGTTGCGCGGGCAGCCGCTGACGGCGAACTTCACCTTGTGCGGGGCGTACATGCGCCACATGGCGCGCTCCAGATCCTTGCCCATCTGGGTGCTGTCCTGCGTGCCCATGCGGCACCATTCGCTGCCCACGCAGGTCTTGACCGTGCGCAGCGCCTTGGCATAGGCATGGCCGCAGGGCATGCCTATATCGTTCCAGACGGCCTGCAGGTCCTCCTTCTTCACGCCCAGCAGATCGATGCGCTGACCGCCCGTGACCTTCACGGTAGGGATCTGGTATTTGTCCACCACATCGGCAATGCGGCGCAGCTCGGAGGCCGTGGTCTCGCCGCCCCACATGCGCGGAATCACGCTGTAGGTTCCATCTTTCTGGATGTTGGCGTGGCTGCGTTCGTTGATGAAGCGGCTTTGCGGGTCGTCCCTGGCTTCCTTGGGCCAGGTGCTTACAAGATAGTAGTTGACGGCCGGGCGGCAGGAGGCACAGCCATTGGGCGTGCGCCACTCCATGAAGCGGAACACCGCATCGGTACTCAGCAGCTTGTGCTCAGCGATCGCGTCGCGCACGGCCTGGTGCCCGTGGTCGGTGCAGCCGCACATGGCCTTGGTCTTGGGGGCCGCCGAGTAGTCGCCGCCGGCCGTGAACATGATGATCTGCTCCACCAGTCCCGTGCAGGAGCCGCAACTGGCACTGGCCTTGGTGTGCTTTCGCACATCATCGAGCGTGAACAGGCCCTTGTCCTTGATGGCCTTGCAGATCGCGCCCTTGGTCACGCCGTTGCAGCCGCAGACCTCGTCGCCGTCGGCCATGGCCGCAGCTTTGCTCTGCCCCTGGTGGCCGGTGTCGCCGAGATTGGATTCGCCAAACATCAGCTTGTCGCGGATATCGGCCACGCTGCGGCCCTCGCGCAGCAGCTTGAAGTACCAGCTGCCGTCCACCGTGTCGCCGTACAGGCAGGCACCGACCAGCTTGTCGTCCTTGATGACCAGCTTTTTGTAGACCCCCGCATAGGGGTCGCTCATGAGAATTTCCTCGGTATCGCCGCCGCCCTGGAAGTCGCCTGCAGAGAACAGATCGATGCCCGTGACCTTGAGCTTGGTCGAGGTCAGCGAACCCAGGTAGCGGCCGATGCCGAACTCCGCCAGATGGTTGGCCAGCACCTTGCCCTGCTCGAACAAGGGCGCCACCAGCCCGTAGGCAATGCCTCGATGTGCCGCGCATTCGCCCACGGCATAGATGCGAGGATCGGTCACGGTCTGCAGCGTATCGCTGACCACGATGCCTCGGTTCACATGAAGATGCATGGACTCGGCCAGTTCGGTGCTGGGACGAATGCCCACGGCCATCACCACCAGTTCGGCCGGGATCTCGCTGCCGTCCTTGAAACGCACAGCGCGCACGCGGCCACTGCGTCCTGCGTCTTCGTCGCCCAGCAGCTCCTGGGTCTGCGCCTGCATGCAGAACTGCATGCCGCGCTCGGCCAGCGATTTCTGCAGCATGCGGCCCGCCTGATCGTCGAGCTGGCGCTCCATCAGCCAGTCGCCGACATGCACCACGGTGACCTGCATGCCGCGCTTCATGAGGCCGTTGGCCGCTTCCAGTCCTAGCAGGCCACCGCCGATCACCACCGCATGCTTGAGCGTCTTGGCCGCCTCGATCATGGCCTCGGTATCGGCGATGTCGCGGTAGGCCAGCACGCCCTCCAGGTCCTTGCCGGGAATGGGCAGGATGAAGGGCTTGGAGCCTGTCGCCATGATCAGGCGGTCGTACTCGGCGCTGGCGGTCTCACCCAGGGCATTGACCGCATGTACCATGCGCCGGGCTCGGTCCACGGCCGTCACGGTATAGCCGGCGTGCAGCAGGATATGGTGGTCCTGGTACCAGGACCAGTCGTTGAGCACGATATCGCCGAGCGTCTGCTCGCCGGCGAGCACGGGCGACAGCAGAATGCGGTTGTAGTTGGGATGCGGCTCGGCGCCGAAGACCGTGATGTCGTACAGATCGGGGGCAATGGCCAGCAGCTCTTCCAGCGCGCGCACGCCCGCCATTCCGTTACCAATCATGACCAGTTTGGATTTTTTCATCTGAGTCCCCGTGGGCTTGCGAAAAAGGCCTTCCGCGCAGAACCGCTGCATTTGGCAGCAGCACCTCCAAAAAGGCGCTTGTGTCCTGAAACGGCCCGGCAACAAAAAAGACGTCTGCATGCTTCATGACTTGCATGAGCATGTAGACGTCTTTGTCTTTTGGGTTGTGGTCCAGCCTTGCACCATCACCCTGTGGCCGACCTTGGCCACGATTGAGAACATGCAATTGCCGTGCCAGCTCTGTCGTCTCGCGGAATGCGGCAGGCAAGAAAGAGATGCACCATCTTTGTGCCTGTTTGCCGCTTTGCTGTGCACCAAACAAACATGGCGCCCCAAGGCGCCATGCAGCAGACATCGAGGCCAGGACTCAGGCCGCCTTCTCCACGTGGCCCTGGCGCGTGTAGAGGAAGTCGATCACCGCCTTGCGGTAGCTTTGATACTGGGCATCCTCGGCCAGCTCCACCCGGCTGCGCGGGCGTGGCAGTGCCACATGCAGCACCTCGCCAATCGTGGCAGCGGGACCGTTGGTCATCATCACGATCTTGTCGGACAGCAGTACGGCCTCATCCACATCGTGCGTGACCATCACCACCGTGCTCTGGGTCCGAGCCACGATCTCCAGCAACTCGTCCTGCAGCTTGGCACGCGTCAGGGCATCGAGGGCACCGAAGGGCTCGTCCATGAGCAGCACCTGGGGCTCCATGGACAGGGCACGCGCAATGCCCACGCGCTGCTTCATGCCGCCCGAGATTTCGCCGGGGCGCTTTTGCGCCGCATGGCTGAGGCCCACCATGGCCAGCGCCGCATCGGTGCGCTGCGCCAGCTGTGCCTTGCTTTCGCACTTGCCGAAGACACGCTCCACGGCCAGGTGCACATTGCCCCAGCAGCTCAGCCAGGGCAGCAGCGAATGGTTCTGAAAGACCACCGCACGCTCGGGGCCAGGGCCCTTGATTTCCTTGTTGGCGCACAGGAGTGCACCGCCCGTGGGAATGGTCAGACCGGCAATCAGATTGAGCAGCGTCGACTTGCCGCAGCCCGAATGCCCGATGAGACTGACGAACTCGCCCTTGGCAATGTTCAGATTGATGTCACGCAGTGCGGGAAACAGGCCCTTGGCGGTCTTGAAGGTCTGTTCCACCCCGTGGATCTCGATGTACTTGGTGCTGAGAGATGTATGCATGAGGTACTCCTTGCGTTTTTCCGAGGCCACCGTGGCGCCGGCTTTGCCGGGCCACCGGTGGTGCCCCCCCTTGAGGGGGTGACGCGCCCGAAGGCGCGGCTCAGGGGTGGGTTAAGTCTTGACCTCTTCAAACGTAAAGGCCGAAGCCAGCTTGACCAGGGCCCACTCCAGCACCAGGCCCACGATGCCGATCACGAAGATGGCGATGATGATGTTCTTGACGTTGAGGTTGTTCCACTCGTCCCAGACCCAGAAGCCTATGCCCACGCCGCCCGTCAGCATCTCGGCGGCCACGATCACCAGCCAGGCCGTGCCCACGGCCAGGCGCACGCCAGTCAGCATATAGGGCAGCACGGCAGGAAACAGAATGGTGGTGGCGATCTTCCACTCCGACAGATTGAGCACGCGCGCCACATTCATATAGTCCTGGGGCACACGCTGCACGCCCACGGCGGTGTTGATGACCATGGGCCAGATCGAGCAGATGAAGATGGTCCAGATGGCCGCCGGATTGGCGCCCTTGAACACCAGCAGGCCGATCGGCAGCCAGGCCAGCGGCGACACCGGACGCAGCAGGCTGATCAAGGGGTTGAACATGCGCGACAGAAAGCCGAAGCGCCCGATCACGAAGCCCAAGGGGATGCCGACCAGTGCCGCCAGACCGAAACCCAGAGCCACGCGCTGCAGCGAGGACAGCACATTCCAGCCCACGCCCTGGTCATTGGGTCCGTTGCGGTAGAAGGGATCGCTGAACACCTGCAGGGCCTGCTCCCAGGTCTCGGCCGGAGTCGGAATGCTCTTACCTGTGCTGCTCGATACCAGCGACCACAGCCCGACCAGCAGCGCCAGCCCCAGCAGCGGCGGCAGGACCTGAGCAAATAGCTGTTCAGCCCATTGGCGCAAGCGGCTGGGTGCCACCGCAACCGGAGCCGTGACCATCGCTTTGGGTTTGATATCTTTTTGCACTTCAGCCTTTACAAGTTCTGCGCCAGCAGCTATCTTTTTTGAGGTTTCGAGCAGCGCATCATTGGCCGCCTGGGCTGCCAGTTGCGGATCGTGCGGGGGATCGAGTTCGAGCGGCGCGTGAAGTACGGCACTGACCATGATGGTTCTCCTGTCGGATGGCGGCCTCAGGCCTTGATCTTGAAGCTGTCGGCGTACTGGGCAGGGTTCTTGCCGTCCCAGACCACGCCGTCGATCAGCTTGCTGGTGCGCAGCACATCCTTGGGCACGCTGACCTTGAGCTGGCTTGCCGCCTGCTGGTAGAGGTCGATGCGGTTGATCTGCTTGGCCACGGCCAGATAGTCTGGATGGGCCTTGAGCAGACCCCAGCGCTTGTGCTGGGTGAGAAACCACATGCCGTCCGACAGATACGGGAAGTTCACGGCCCCGTCGTTGAAGAACTTCATGTGGTTGGGGTCGTCCCAGGTCTTGCCCAGGCCGTTCTGGTAGCGGCCCAGAATGCGCTGGTTGATGGCGTCCACACTGGTGTTGATGTACGACTTCTGGGCCACGGTCTCGGCCATCTTCGTCTTGTTCTGCAGGCTGGCGTCAATCCAGCGGCCGGCCTCGAGAATCGCCATCATCACGGCGCGGCAGGTGTTGGGATTCTTCTGCGCGAACTCGCCCGTGGTGCCCAGCACCTTCTCGGGGTGATCCTTCCAGATGTCCTGCGTGGTGTTGGCCGTAATACCGATGCCGTCCATGATGGCGCGATGGTTCCAGGGTTCGCCCACGCAGAAGCCATCCATATTGCCCACGCGCATATTGGCCACCATCTGGGGCGGCGGCACGGTGATCAGCTTGGCCTCGGATAACGGATTGATGCCCGCAGCCGCCAGCCAGTAATGCATCCACATGGCGTGGGTACCGGTGGGGAAGGTACCGGCAAACGTGTATTCGCGCTTTTCCCTGGCCATGACCTTGGCCAGACTGGCTCCGTCGACCGCGCCCTTGTCGGCAAGGGCCTTGGACAGCGTGATCGCCTGGCCGTTGTTGTTCAGGCTCATGAGCACGGCCATGTCCTTCTTTGGCCCCCCCACACCCAGATGCAGGCCGTAGACCAGGCCGTAGAGCACATGGGCGAAGTCCAGCTCGCCGTTGACCAGCTTGTCGCGCACGCCGGCCCAGCTCGCCTCCTTGCTGGGGACGATCTTCACGCCGTATTTCTGATCGAAGCCCAGCACCGAGGCCATGACCACGCTGGCGCAATCGGTCAGCGGGATGAAGCCTATCTTGACTTCTTTCTTCTCCGGCGCATCGGAGCCTGCGGCCCAGGCGCCATGGTGACCCAGCGAGCCATAGAGGGCGGCGGCGCCAGCCACGCGCAGAAACTCACGCCGGCCACCGGCAGATACGGGCTCCGGCGTGGGAGCAGTAGACGAAGGGAGGCACTGGCTCATGAGAAAACTCCATCAAGAATCGTGGTGAAGGCGATCCGGAAAACAAAAAGGCGCCCTTCCCTCCTCGGGTGTGAGGAGAAAAGGACGCCGTTGTCCCAG
>Ga0268257_1001253_pt1 | contig 22685 bp, 22 predicted proteins | sample AgamicAtPrz_FD_200249 | JGI IMG/M metagenome (GOLD analysis project Ga0268257, IMG submission 200249) | Agave microbial communities from Guanajuato, Mexico - At.P.rz (v2) (version 3) | ecosystem: Host-associated > Plants > Phyllosphere > Phylloplane/Leaf | place: Guanajuato, Mexico | collected... | reverse complement strand
TACCTTTTATGTATTGCCAACAGTTGATCAGCTAACACATCGTCACGGCAGTAAAGATAGCACTCAGGAACATCCAAAACTTCAGCAAACCGACAAGCTTGTTGAAAGTTGGGGCTGTGTGTATCTGTCTCATAATGCGAGATTCTACTGACCGTCAGTTCATCGATACCAGCACGTTTCGCCAGTTCTGTCTGGGTCATGTGCGCCGCTTTACGTGCGGCCTTCAATCGCTTACCAATCATGCCATTCCTCCGCAATCGGTATCGATGGAGTTTAGGCGTATTAACACTGTGATTTTATATAGATATTCTAACAATTTGCTGTTTTACTAACAATGTGGCCTAATATTATCGGCAGCAAAGCCTGATAGGTTTGATCGTTTAAACCGATCAATGTCAAAAGGATTGATCAATCAAAACAATTAGACGAAAGATCAAACAACCCTCAAACTTAGGGAATTAATAATCTTAAATATTCTAATAAACGTACTGCTTTGAGGGATGAGGCAGTGCGCTAGCTATTGCATTTCAATATCTTATGACATTCGGAGGCCTCTATGCAGGACACATTTACCGATGCCTGGTATCTTCTGCGCTGCCGTCAGAATTATTGGAAAACCATACAGCAGAACCTTAATGAAGCTGGGCTTAAAACTTGCTGCCCATTAATTTTAGAACGTAGACGACGGAGCGATAAAAAAAATGCCTACAGACTCATAAACTCACCGGCTTTTCCCGGTTATATCTTTGTAAGATTCAACCCTGCCAATATCCATACCACCGCAATTAAACGCATACCCGGAGCGATGGATTTTGTCAGATTTGGGAACGAAATCGCAACGATATCTCAAGCCGAAATAGAAGCCTTAAAGCTTGTCCATTTTGAACGCCCACAAGAAAAAATTAATCTGCCCAGCGAGTTAAAAAAGAAGATAGAAAAAATTACGTCAGCAGAAGAACCCGCTGTTCGCATTGACATTTTATTTTCGATGCTGGAGTTACCTACACGTATATCACGGAGCAAAAATGCCTAGTAAAGTGCAGAACAAAGATAAATCGGAAGCAAAATACTCAAATAATGTTTATATCGCTGCGGAACCACGACAGAAGCTTGAAGAACTATGTACTGAAATCGGTTACGAGCGCAGAAAAAACATGCCAGCATCTGCATTCGTAAGATACCTTATAGAGAATTTTGGTGAGCAGGCCAAAAAGAAAATTCTCAAGAACAGCGACAATTAATAAACCAAAGGCACGGTAATGATCTCTACAGCGACTTTTCTGGCGCTGGCGATTCAGTGCGCTCCTGATGTTGCCCCTGATACTTTAGCCCGGATAGTAAAAACTGAATCTGGTTTTAATCCGTGGGCAATTGGAGTTGTCGGTAAGTCGCTTAAACGCCAACCACAAACGAAAGAAGAAGCGTTAGCAGCTGTCAAACAGCTTGTTAAGGAGAAAGCCAATTTCAGTATCGGTCTGGGGCAGATCAACCGCCAGTATTTTGATCCCGATAATGCTGAAGCAGTATTTTCTCCGTGTACAAATTTGAAAATGAGTTCGGATCTATTAAAAGATTGTTACGCCCGAGCCTTAAAAGGTTCGGGTGATCAACAGCAGGCTCTTTTGAAGACATTTTCATGTTACTACAGCGGTAATTATACAAGGGGGTTTGTAAAGGAAAATAACGGGACTAGTTATGTTGACAGAGTGGTAGCCGTAAATACAACTGGTATTAAGGTTCCCGCTTTAAATGATAATGGAATACCTGATCAGTCTCCCAGACAAGAACGGCCAACGTATGATGACTGGGATGTTTTACAGCAGTATCCAAAATACAGCGTACCAACGCAAAGCAATAGCGCACCAACGCAAGGCATAAGCGAACCGTCTGCTGGTACAACTCAAGAGGAACAAACGGATGTTAAAAGTTAACTATATGAATAAGTCAGCATTTAGAAATTACCTTATGGTAATTCTGATGTTGGCTTTTTCACCCTATGCATTAGCTGCCGGTGATACCGGTTGGCTGGATATTCTTAATCAGTATGCAAAAAACATTCAGATTGGCCTATACACACTGGCGGGTACGGTAGTCTTGTGCTGTGTGATTGTATCGGGTATTCGTTTAGCTATTTCCCGTATGTCCGGAAATCACGATAAAACCTTCTTTGATTACATCGGTGATTTAAGCATGGCAATCTGGATTGGCGGAGCGATTGTAGTCTTTACTGCTCTCTGGCAGGTATTCGGAACTACTTCCTGATTCGGAGGGGATAATATGGACGAACAGGACTTATCTTTTGACAGCTATAATGCGATGGGACGAACGGCATCTTATGCTGGCGTTCCTCAATTTGTGCTGTTAGGGATAGTAGGTCTGGGTATTGTCATTACCGCTCTCAGTTGCGCACTGTTTGGCTGGTACGGTTTGATTGCCCTTATTATCCCCGTAACCATGTTTGTTGTTGTCCGTATCATTTGTGAGACTGACAGCCGCTTTCTTACTCGCCTCCGCTTTATGCTGAGGCGGTATGTACGGAATATGGTTTATGGGCGAGCTTTATTAATTACCCCTTGCAACCCTCGATGGAATAATTTTTATGGCAGGCGAATTACGCAAGAAAGGTTTATCACCAGAAAATAGAGTGCCGTGGTTACATTATCATGTACATGAAAACATGGTTACTTTATCCGGTCAGAGGTTACTGAGTATCGTAAGATTCAAAGGTGTTTCCTACGGTACAAAAGAAAAACCAGAGCTTAATAAATTATTCAATAATGAAAACAGATTCTTCCTTTCTTTAGGTAAAAAAGAAGGCAAGAATTTAATGATACAAACGTGGACTACCAAATCCTCCATCAGCCTTGATGCTGAATATAAAATGGATCTCCCTGTATTTCAGGATTTTGTAGATACCTATACCGCGCCATTTCGGAAAGGTAAATATAGGCAGGTTGGTTATACTGTTGCGTTCATTCTGAAGTATAAAGACCTCGATGAAGGTATTGGCCGAATGAATGACATCCTCATTATGGTCAATAAAATGCTTGATGCCTTTGAACCTTCAGTATTAGGCATGGAAGAAAGCGCCAATGGGTCTGTGTATTCTCAGGTTGGCCGATATGTGTCGATGTTGTTGAACGGCGAAGAGCAGAATGTTATGGCCTCCTCGACACGCTTAGGGGATGCTGTGATCGACAGCGTAACTAATTTCGCACCGTATGACTATGTGGAGAACCGGCCTAACAGTGGTGGAGTACGTTATGCCACTACCTATGACCTCCGCGATTATCCGGCCAAAACAGTTCCTGGAATGTGGGATGAAGCTATAGAGGAACAATTTGATTTTACTCTAGTGCAAACTTTCATGTTTGAGGACAGAAATAAATCAAAAGTTAACTTCAAAAAACAAACTGTGGATCTGACTTCTGCTGAAGGTGAAACGAAGCAAACCAAGCAGCTGGAAGATGCTGTGCAGGATATAACGCAAGGTGACAAGCTTTTTGGCCGCTATCATGCAGCTCTCATTGTGTATGGCGAAACACCGCAGAAAGCCATTGAGAACGGCGCTACGCTGGATTCTATATTTTCTGCTCGCGATACCCGCTTTATCAGATCAACTGTGACAAATGACGATACTTACTACTCTTTATTTCCCGGTTGCACTATAGCGATGTATCCGGTTCCTAAATCAACAGAAAATCTGGCATGTGGTTTTTCGCTTCATGCTTCTCCAGTCGGAAAAGCAGATGGAAACCCGCCCGGAGATGGTAAAGCATGGATGCCATTTCGTTCAGCCACTGACGCACTTTACTTTTTTAATGCGCATAATAGCCCTGTAGGGAAAAACAATACTGGCGAGCGTATGCCAGGGCACGTTTCCGTTGTCGGTATGACGGGGGCGGGGAAGACAACTCTTGAAGGAGAGTTAGTCTTGTTTGCGAGTCGATGGAATCCTATGTACTTTGGCCTGGATTACAACCGTTCATTTGAAAATTTACTCAGGGCGCTTGATACACAATATTATGTAATTTCGCCAGGTGAAGATACGGGAATTAACCTGTTTCAACTGGAAGATACGCCAGCTCTTCGTACTCACCTATTTGACCAAGTGCTTACAATGGCCGGTGGAGGAAGCGAAGCCGAACAGAAACAAATACGTAGCTCTATCGATGCGGTTATGTCGCACTCTGTAGTAGAGAATAGAGGTATGTCACTCCTGCTGCAAAACATAGCGCCAACAGAAGATGAAAACTGTCTACATGTGCGCCTGGCGAAATGGTGTCGAATCTGTCCTGATGGCTCAACAGGCCGAAATGCATGGGTTTGTGACGCAGCTGTCAACCGCTTCGATCCTATGAAGTTCCGGCGACTTGCGTTCGATTGCACGCAGATAATGAAGAAAAGCTTCTTTATGAAAAATCGGGATATCATGGAGATATTCCTGAATAACATGTTTTACTTGAAACGAATGATGCATGAGTCTCAGCCGGGAAATATGCTGATTAACATGATCGCTGAGTGCTGGATTCCACTCACGTTTGAAAGTACAGCGGATTCACTTAAGGAGATTCTAAAAGCTGGCCGAACAAGGGGCGAAATATTGATAATGGACACTCAAAGCCCTGAAGATTTAAGCGAGAGTGAACATGCTCCAGCGGTAATTCAGCAGGTAATTACTCAAATATGGTTAGCAAATGATAAGGCTGATGAAAAACAATATGCGAAGTTTAATATTAAAGGGAAAGAGTTCGAAATAATTTCTAACTTTAACCCGTTGGCGCGTGAGTTTCTTATTAAGCAAGGCCAGCAGTCAACGGTGCTATCATTTGATTTACCCGATGATTTGAAATATTGGCTACCTATCCTTTCTACAACTATTGGAAAAGAGGGTAATGCAGCTATTGCTGCAAGTGTCAGAGAGAGATTAGGGACAGATGATCCTGCTAAGTGGGTACATGTGTTCCTTGATGAAATACAGAGAATGAAACAAACAGAGGATTAGTTATGAAAATTAAGGTTATTTCAACTTGCCTGTCACTCATTTTATATGCAGCGCCGTATCATAGTTTTGCTTCGGGTATCCCAACGGTTGATGTGGCAAATATAGCTCAATTGGTTTCCAACGCGCAGCAACAAGCTCAGCAGGCGCTGGATCAACTGAATGAAACGAAAGCAGCTATCCAGCAAGCGAAAAGCCAATACGACCACTATAAAAACTTAGTTACAGGTAATAACAAACTTGGTGATTTCTTAAATGATCCACTTATAAACAAAGTATTACCCCTCAATGACTGGAATGATATTTATAGCGATACAAAAAACCTTGCTGATTTGCGCAGCCGCTATGGATTAACTTCCAGTGACCCGAAAGTACAGCAGGCGTTCGATAAGTTGCTGCAACAAGCTGGCGCACTGGAAGATACCTACAATGCCTCTTCACAGCGTGTAGATAATGCTGAGCAATTACGTCAGCGATTAAATACGGTTCAGACTCCGCAGGAGCGCGAAGAGTTGGCATTACGCTTACAGCAAGAGCAGCTGGAGCTGCAAAACCAACAAATAAAGTTGCAAAATATACAAATGCTTATGGATCAAAAAGAGAAGATTGAAGATAAAAAAAGGGCGCAGGCGTTTTGGAATAAACTTGAAGGAAATCCTTGATAATCGTCATAAAATCGGTTTTATCTCTCTTTAAAAAATAAATGTAATATGCAATAATGTGGTTGTATATTAACGAGGGATAATAAATGAAAAAGTTTATTTGTGCGTTTGCTGTGATTGTGTCTGCGGTAATAATTTCGGGTTGTGATGATCAACAAAAGGTGACTGATGGTTTTTCTGGTCAATGGAAAGCTGTCAGTAAGGCAGATGGTAGCGCATTACATCCCAAATACAGCTCTGTTATGAATATAACTTGCAGTGAAGCTGCATGTCATATCATTAACAAAAAGAAAAGTGTGCTGAGCGATGATGAATTAGTTAGCAATTCCGACTGGAACATCAAAGATCGTACAACTTTGATGAAAGGCAACGGTATTGCTTCTATTTACATTAAAGACAATAAACTCATTGCAAATGATGTTATGTATGAACGTCAGAAGGAGTAGTGAATGGCTATAGAGTTAGAAATTGCACAAACTCTATACCGGGCTATCGATGATGCATTATCAGGAATAATTACAACCGGCACCGCAAATCTCATGATCGGTGTCGGTTCTCTTTTTGGTGCTTTCTGGCTTATCGACAGAACGGTAAATTCAATCAACTGGTATTTTCAGGGTTTTAATGGGATATTGCAGAATGAGATAATGAATGCAATAAAATCTGCATTTATTATCTATAGTGCTTTTCACGTTGGATGGTACATGAAGGTTGTTGTTCCCTTCGTCAATGATATGCCTACATGGACAATACAACAATTATCAGGAGTACCAATAGGAACCAACCAAGTAGATGCTTTAATAAATACCTACCTTAATGGATTGTGGGAATTTATCAAAAATATTGATTTTGACCCTATCTTCAACTTTAAAGAAAGCATTGCTAGTGTCCTCGTATTGATTTGTTTCTTGCTTGGCGGAATCCCGTTCCTCGGAGTTTGTGTTGCCACCTTAATGACACTTAAAGTCGCTACATCACTTTTTTTGGTTGTCGGTCCATTATTCATTGCGTTCGGCCTGTTTGACCAGACGAGGCAATATTTTTGGGGGTGGGTGTCTCTTATGGGAGGATTCATGTTAACGCAAATTATTTTCGGTATTGCAATCACACTGGAAATAAGTTTCCTTAATTCCTTTGTTTTAACCTCGGATCCAAACGGAGCTATGAGCGGTTCGTTTAAAGGAGCATTCGCCTTACTGCTCTATTTCGGCACATTCACTGCCATCGCAACAGAGATACCCAACTACGCAGCTTCTGTTATGGGAGGCGCGCCAAGCGGTGCTCATGGCCTTAAAAAGCTATTCCTCAAAGGCACAGGTTTAGGAGCAGCTCAGCGCTTTGCAGGCTCATTTAGAAACCGTATCCGTTCGGCTTAACTACCGTAGTATCCTAAACATGGGGGCTAGCCCTAATGACAATGAAACATATTACCTGTCTATTCCTTTCTCTTTTTGTTTTGTCTGGTTGTGTATCAACAACCAATAAAAACATTCATGCAGACGAATGGATAAAGGTTAATAAATACACCGGAGATTGAAATGTTCAAAAGGAAAAAGAAAGACGTAATTGAACAGTCCTATAACATTGAAAAATACAAGGATAGTTTCACCCCCGAAGAAGCTAAAGAAATTAGCCTGGCAGTTCGAAGCTATACGTATGCCGCTCAGTTTTTTGAAAAGCATATTGCTGAGGAAGAAAAGGCTAAAGTAAAACAGTTTAAACGGCTTTGCATTTTTTTCGGTGGTCTTGCGTTCATGTCGGTTGCGGCTGTTTTATTACTCACTCCACTAAAAACAGTGGTTCCCTATGTAATCCGTGTCGATAATAATTCCGGCTATACCGATATAGTACGTACTGGTGCCGACCAAAGTATAGCTAAAACTGATGATGCTTATTGGTCGATGACATATATCCTAAACCGAGAAAGTTATGATTTCTCCAATCAGGATTTACGGTCAAAATTTGTTGAGCTTACTTCATATGCTGACGTATTTACTGAGTATAAGAACTTCCAGTTATCCAAGAAGGGGTATCTTGAGGTTTTAGGTGATAAACAGCAAATCAGGGTCAGTATACGTAATATCAGTGAGCCTGTACAAAGTGTAGATGGAAAAACAACATCTATTCAGATTCGCTTTGATAAAAATGTTCTGGATAATGTGGGGCAGCCTGTTGGGAACATCCCTCCGACAACCTGGCTTGCAACTATTGTCTTTGATTACAACAAACCACCTAAAATTAAAAAGGAAGAGTGGATGAATCCTCGCGGGTTTGCTGTACGTTCTTACCAGCTGAATCAGGAGGTTGGATATTAGTAATGAAAATTCAACTACTGGCGTTCTTTGTTATTTCAGCCATCGTCTCTTCAGCACAGGCTGAAACGTCCGGCAGAGGAACCCAGCTTGACAGGCGCATCCAAACAGCCACCTATTCACCAGACAACGTTTTTCGAATTAATGCTTCAGTTGGGCGAGCAACTATTGTCCAGTTTGAAGATGGCGAAACCATTCGCCGCGATAACGGTATTATGGCTATGGGTGATCCAAGCGCGTGGGAAGTTGGTCCTAATAAATCAGGCGATGCGGTGACAGTTAAACCTAAAACGGATCAGGAGCCAGATACCAACTTTATCATTAAGACTAATAAGCGAACCTATGTTCTGGAGCTGAAATTAGTTACGGATATTTCAAAAACAACCTATCTTTTGAGGTTTAATTATCCGAAACCGCCTGCGCCGGTTGAAAGTCCTTTTGTTGGTCGTGACCTGAATCAAAATCCATGTTCTGGTAATCAGAATAGACGTTATGAGAAAAAAGGCGACCTTGCTATCTCTCCTTCGGAAGTTTGGGATAATGGTACTTTCACATGTATGCGATTCCCGACAAATGCGCCTCGCCCTGTTGTCTATGAAGTTTTACCGGATGGGACTGAGACATTGGTAAACTCGCATACCGTTAACGATATTCTGGTAATTCATAGTGTCAGCACCATGTATAAATTACGTCTGAACAAACTAGTTCTTGCTGTCAGAACTCGCGTGAACAATACCGGGTATTATAATTACAACGGGACTACTACAGGCGAGATAAGAGAGGTGAAAAATGACAGAAAATAATGAGTCAGATGATCTGTTTAAAAACTTACCTCGCGGTGATTTCAATTTATTAGGAGTCAAAAAAGATAAGAAACCTAAAACAAAGATAATTTTGGTTATTGGCGGAGGTGTTCTTTTTCTGTTTATTGCTATCAGCTCTATCTTCTTTTTTGCATACCGGGCTATGCAGGCGAATAACCCTAATCCCGTCGATGAAACGAACGTCAAAGCAGATGCTGCATTGAATTCAAAACCCATTTCAGATGATGAGCTTCAAAAACGTAGAGCTGAGATTTTAAGGAGAAAGAAAGAAGAGGAGGCCAAAACTCCGCCTCAGCCAGTGCAGACGGCTCCCGCCATTGTAGCTGCCACGGGTAAGCAAGAGCCACCACCGCCGAGTGCGGCTTATTTACGTAAACTTAGCGGCGGAATCACGGTACAGGAAACGGGGGGCGGCCAGTCAGCTTCTTCAAGCAGTGATAGCAGCGAGCAGCAAACAGCTAACACAGCTGTCGTCGCGCCTGAAGCAGCTGCAGCGTTGAATCAAGACAGTGATAGCGCTGGTTTGGGAACTCCAGTGGATAATAGCAGGGGAAATCTTTCTAATTTAAGAGGAACCAGCTATGCATCAACAAGCGCTTACATGTCACCTGATCGTAAATTCCTCTTAAAGAGAAAATCTAATCTGCGCTGTGCGCTTTATACGGGCGTTAAAACGGATCATCCGGGTTTTGTAAAATGCATTTTGACGCAGCCGCTGTACTCGGCTGATGGCAGCGTTATTCTGGCCGAAGCAGGAGCTGAGCTTGACGGGGAGCAGAAGGTCGAAATCAAGCCGGGGCAATCCAGTGTGTTTACAACATGGACGGATCTTGAAACGTCTGTAGGTGTGAGGGCGAGCCTCAATGCGCTAGGAACTGGTGCTATGGGCGAAAGCGGTACCAATGCCTATGTAGATAATCACTATGGTCAGCGATTTGGTGGGGCTGTAATGCTCTCATTCATTCAGGATGCTTTTGCTTCAGCTGCGAATGCAACGAAAAATAATAATTCCACCTATTCATTCGATAACAGTGAAAGTAATGCTGAAAGTATGGCAACAAAAGCGCTCGACAGTAGCATTAACATTCCTCCTACGGGATATGTATTACCGGGAACGGTTATTAATGTGATCGTCGCTCAGGATGTGGATTTTTCTTCAGTGTTTAAAACACGCCCTCAGCGTTAATAATATTGGGAATTAAATATGAGTTTTGATAATGCAACGCTTGCTCGTGACTTTCTTAAACAAAGTGGTGTGCATGAGTGCCTTAATCGTGAGGGGGTCAGAGATGTTGCCATTAACCGGCCTGGTGAGATATGGCTTGAAAATGAGAATGGCTGGGTCAGGGAGGAAAGACCTACTCTCGATTTGTCTATGTGCAGCCGCCTCGCTAACGCGCTCGCTGCATATAACAATCAGAGCCTAACCGTCAAATCGCCAATCAAAACAGTTGAGTTGCCAGATAACGAGCGTGGACTGATCGTAATGGCTCCAGCATGTGAGCCAGGCACGTTGTCGATGACGTTCCGTAAGCCCTCCAATGACCGTTATACGCTTCAGGGATATATCGATAGCGGTCGGTTTAATGAGGCTTTAGCTCTTACTGGACGCGGAACAGAATTGGAGGAATGGCAGATTTCTCTAAAGCGCTTCCATGCACAAAAAGACTGGCTCAATTTTTTCATGCTTGCGATAGAACGCCGTCTTAATATCATTATCTTTGGTGGTACTGGCTCAGGCAAGACGACCTTCGCGAAATCACTTGTAGATTTGTTCCCTGTACACCGGCGGATGTTGACTATTGAGGCAGTGAATGAGCTGAAGATGCCCTATCATCCAAATCATGTGCATTTGATTTATGGCGATATCATCACCCCGAAAGAATTGGTTTCCTGCTCGTTACGAATGAAGCCAGATCATATATTTCTTGCAGAATTAACCGGTGATGAAGCATGGGATTTCATGGAGCTTTTAAACACCGGCCATCCGGGAACGATCACTACAGCACATGCTAATGACACTCTTTCAGGTTACGGCCGCGTATGCGGAATGATTAAGCAATCTCCTGTGGGGATGGGGCTTGATTATGAGTACATAGAGCGTCGTGTTCGTACATCTTTCGATATTGTGCTTTATATGGAGCATACCCGTATTTTAGAAGTTCATTATGAACCAGAAACTAAACTTCGATTGCTTAATGCTGCGAGGTAACGATAAATGAAAAAGTATCTATTATGGACGGTAATATTTATTTTCGCTGTAATCCTCTCTGTCATTATCGGTAATTATTCAGGCGGCGCTTTATATCTTTACTTGGCTGGAGTGCCAGCAAGCAATGTAACATGGGATACGTTATATAATGGTGTCCATCTGCCTTATAAACATCCGGACTTTTCAAGTGCTATATGGGGGAGTGTTCTCGCTGCATGGATTGTATTCATTCCCGTCTTAATTACCGTTGTGACTATCTGGTTGTTTTTGCTTCCTAAAAACAGATCTCTTTACGGAAATGCAAGGTTTGCGACCAATAAGGAAATGGAAGTGTTCCACTATAAAGGTGATTACAATTAATTTTCGTGAAGGGTGATTTATGAAAAAAGCGAAGCAAAAGAAATACCCCGGCATTATCTTAGGAAAGCATCCCACTAAAAATATATTTTTAACCAGCTACGGTCAGACTTTTGTGCTTCTTGCAGCGTCACCGGGGAGCGGTAAAGGGGTTAGCTTTATTATCCCAAATCTTCTTTCGTTTCCCGATTCTGTCGCAGTCAATGACCCAAAATTCGAAAACTGGAATATCACTTCTGGTTTCCGAGCTGCATGTGGGCATGAGTGTTACCGGTTCTCTCCAGAACTACTCGAAACACATCGCTGGAATCCTTTAAGCTTCTTGGCAACAGATGAACTGGATCGTTTTGGAGACATTAAATCCTTATCCTCCACATTGTTCGTTGACCCTGATGGAAAAAATCAGTCCTTCTATAACAACGCGGGTAAAATCTGTTCAGCAATAATCCTGTATCTCATGGAGACACCTGAACTGCCATTAACGCTTCCACAAGTGTATGAAATAACCAGCTTGGGGGATGAACTGCCTGGCTGGATTACAGATACCATTGAGGCGCGTGAGAATGCAAACAGACCTCTTTCAGACGAGACTATTCGTGAGCTGATGATTGTCGTTGCAATGTCAGCGAATGAAAAATCGTGGGGGATTTATACAGATATTCTTTCTGAAATTCTCGGCGTTTATGGTGAGAAAAAAGTTGCCTGGGCAGTATCTGGTAACGATATAGATTTCTCCAAAATGCGCGAAAAAAGAATGAGTGTTTATTTCTCTGTTACCGAAGGGGCAGTAGAAAAGTTCGGTACACTCATGAATTTATTCTTCACTCAACTTATGCGAGCTAATTCAAAAGTTCTTCCTGAAGATGGAGGCGTTGATGAAAATGGAGAGCCTATACTGAAATATCAGATAGGCATGTTTATGGATGAAACAAAAGTGATGGGGCGTATAAAAGCATTTGAGAATGGCCCCGCACTGCTTCGTGGATACGGATTCCGATTTAATTTTATTTTCCAGAATAAAGACCAACTCCGCGCACGTAATATGTATGGTACTGAAACAGCCAATGCCATGATGAATGCATTTCACGTAGAAATTGTGTATGCGCCACCAAAGCAGGATGTAAAATCAGCGGAGGAATACAGTAAATCTCTCGGTACTACTACTGTCGATGTTGTCAATCATTCTGATAATTTTGGACATAAGCAACGTAGCCGGACTAAAAGCAGGTCTAAACAGTCTAGGCCGTTGATGCTTCCGCAAGAAATTCAGGAAATGCCTTATGACGAAGAGTTGATATTTGTTCAGGGGACAAGAAAATCCAGACCGTTAAATATTAAAGCCAGGAAAATATTTTGGTATGAAGAAGAGGTGTTTACTGTTCGTGCAAATATGCCAAAGCCAAATATTCCACTTGCTTCTCCAGCGCAACTTTCTGGTCTTGTTGTTTCTATGCGGAAAAAAGAGCAGGCAATTAACGCTGACTTTAATGAAGATTTTTCCGCATTGATTAATGAGGAACAAAATAAAAGGCTCTGAAATGATAAATAAAAAGGTATTCATAGTCGCACTGGCCGCTAATGCAATTACAGCTTGTAGTTCCCCGCCAAAATTAACTGAACCAGATGGCGACTGGATTAGTTTTGATGTACCTCAATCTCAACAGGTAACACCTCAGCCAGTTAAGATTAGAAATCCTTTCGCTGAGGACATGGCTAATCCAAAAATTTCAGCCGTAAGTGATAAAAATGAAATTAAGCCTTTGCTAAATTCTTCAACGAGCACATTACCAATGCTCGTTAAGTCCGACGGTAAAAATGTTCCGCTTTATAAAGCTCTCAAAGCAATAGTTCCTGACTCCATGACGGTAAGGCTTGCACCAGATGTAGCGCAAAACTTCCGTTCCTCTGTTTCATGGAGTGGCGGCGATCAGTGGCCTCATGTTTTACAAAAAATGCTCGTTGCTAATGGCCTCAAGGCTGATGTGAACAGTTCCCGAGGAGAAGTCATTGTTCAGTATGCTCAGAAGGTCAGCGTACCTGTAAAAGCTCCTCATGGGCTACCAGTGCAACCGACCAGCACAACAGCAGCTGTTAAAGCTAATACAGCCACTGTTCTTAAAACGCCGCTTATCCCGAAAGTAACAGAAGGGACTAAGCCAGTGATGTCGGATAAATCAACTCAACAGGTGAAACATGATCCTGTTATCAAGGTTGCGCCATTAGCTAAACCTGCGCCGATTTTCAAACCGTGGACAATGGAAAAAGGAACAACGCTTAAAGCAGGTTATATGGCATGGGCTTCAAAAGAAAATTGTCCAGTAGGTAAAGGTAAATGGTCTGTGCGCTGGGAGACCGATACAGATTATCCGATTGATTACCCACTTTCATTTAGTGCCTCAAATTTTGAAGACGCAACCAGCCAATTATTTAGTTTGTACAGGAAAGCACAAGCGCCGCTTTATGTAAGCGGATATCGAAATCAATGCTTAATTATTATTAGCGACAGAAAGTGAAACTATGAAAAATAAATCATTAACTTTAATCGCCACCGCTTTATTGCTTTCTGGATGTGCTGTTCAGCGCATGAATGAAGTTAGTAAAGACGCGGGAGATACCGCAATCAAAGCATCATCGCTGATTCAGCAAATGGGTGATAATTATCCTGTAGTGCAGTTCCAGAATAGTCAGTATGTAAACACTGCACCCCTGCCAAAGCCTAAGTATGACGCTCCGCCTCAAGTGGTAAATTGTCATGTGACTTACAAGACAGTCAAGCCACAGGATATTTTCCAGTTTGCGCAAGACATGACGGATCAATGTCGTATCCGGGTTCGTGTTACACCGGATGCAGCCGCCTATTTAGGCAGTGGAGGGGATAGCGGCTCGAAAACACAACGGCTCTCGTCTGTACCTTCTCCAGTTATCAACAGCGGAGAAATGAAGCCTCTGGCTATGTTCGGGGCTGAAGCAAACAGCAACGGTAACACTGCTTCCACAGGAACCGCTCGATATATTACCGATGTTAGCTATCAAGGAAACTTTGGTGGCGTAATGGATCTGGTCACTGGCAGGTTTGGTGTCTCATGGAAAGTTAGCGACGGTGAAGCGAGTATTTATTACCTCGAAACGAAACGATTCGATATTCAACCTGCCGATGCCAAGTATGATCTAACAGGGACAGTTACAAGTGGCCTGTCCAATGCAACTGGAACAGATAGCGGTAATGGAGGGGGAACATCCAGCTCAGGTGTTTCTGGTTCTGGCGGTTCAACGATGTCCTCCACAGTAGCAATGGGGAACAACCTTTATAAAGACCTCAAAGAAACTGTACAGAGCATGTTAACGCCGGGTGTGGGTCGGCTTAGTCTTAACGCCACCACTGGCACACTTATGATTACAGACGTTCCTGATGTTGTACGTCGCGTTGGTGACTATCTTGATGATGAGAACAGTACCCTTAGTCGCCAGGTGATCTTGAAGGTGGTTACTTACACTGTAAATACAGATGTAAGTGATATGGTCGGCATAGACTGGAACCTTGTTTGGAAATCCTTGAATGGGAACTACGGCATTAAGCTTGCCAATACAAACAGTGGCGTAGCCAGTGATGCCATATCGGGTGGTTTTAATGTACTGGATACAGCTACAGGTTCGGCAGCACAGTTCGCCGGATCATCTTTCCTGCTGGATGCCCTTTCAAAACAGGCGAAGGTATCGGACGTTAAGACCAGTACAATAATGACAACTAACATGGCCGCAGCGCCGGTGCTTGTCGGTCAGCAAACGACTTACCTGAAGGATGTAACCACTACGGCATATGCTACCGGTGACGCAACTGTTCCATCACAGTCACTTACTCCGGGAAGCGTGACAACCGGGACAAACATTACAATCCTGCCAAAAATTCTGAAAGATTCAGATCGTCTGATGCTGAATATGTTTATGGATATTTCGAGCCTTAAACAGATTCGCACAATTACGTCTGATACACAGAAAATTGAAGCGCCAGATATTGATACTCGCTCATTACAGCAACGTGTATGGCTGAAGCCAGGGCAAACACTCATTATGTCAGGCTTTGAGCAGAACACAGACAACTCAAACCGTCAGGGGGTTGGATCACCAAGTAATATTTTATTTGGCGGTTCACTGTCTGGAGCAAAAACAAAACAGAGCTTCGTTATTACGGTGACACCTTATGTACGCTAAATCTAAGATTAGGCGATCCAAACCGGAAAACATAGCCAGTGATACTGGCATACGCGTTCTAACTATTAACAACCATCGCTTTGTCGTGGGGCTTGAATGGGAGACAATAAAGGCTCACCGCAAGGTAATGCAGGAAGTTCGCAAGATTGGCAAGACGCGAAATCTTGATGTGGTAGCTATTCGAAAAGCTGAAGCTATTCAGGCAGGGTTTGCGCCTAAATCCCGTCAAAAGTTGCGTGGTGCTTATTCACTAATTGTCTCGCTAGCTTCCCTCCTTGAGGGAAGCTGTATTGCAGTAATTCCGGTAGGAACTAACGAGAGTGGCGAAAGTGAATACACAATCGTTGGTCGCACAGAAAAAGGTGCTATTCATCCTATTTCTGATGTTATTTATCCTGAGTCTGAAGTTAAACAAGTTGTTCTGGACTTAAAGCAGGATTTGCGAGGCAATCAACAGAATACTGAAATTCCGGTTTATGGGGAGCTGGATAAATTTCCTTGGGTAACGGAATCTCTGAATTTAGAGAATATACTGAAACCCGGAAATATCAGGAAAGATTTTCGTCTTAAACCCCTTCGTTGGGGTATGACAAAGAATCAGCTATTCGGTTTTACAGCTGCGCTGCTGATGTCGGGCGTGGCTGTACTTTTTATTCTGAATCATCTTGATGAACAGGATCGCATTAAAAGGGCAGCTGTTCAGGCAATGATGAGGCAACAAGAGGATATAAACAAAAAAGCCAGATATCAGGCCGCTCTAGATAAGTTAAAGCATCCGTGGATAACAACATCATCAATCCCTGTGTTTTTACAGGGATGCAATGAAGGGTTAAAAAAACTCAATCTTTCAATTAAGGGATGGCAACTTGCAACAATAAAATGTAGCCAAGAAGGTATGACCGCCAACTACAATAGGCCTGATAATTCCTCAGCAACTGCTGATAGTTTTGTCGCTGCGGTTAGGCAGGTATACGGAACTGACCCGGCATTCAACATCACTCAAACTTCTATGGCGGTATTTTTTATTGAGCATAACTTACCGCCAAATGGTGATGATCCTTTTCAAAATATGGGTGATCAGCGCCTGAAAATCATTTCGCTCTTTCAGGGGGTAAATATACCCGCATCATTAACTGAGGTCGCAATTAAGGATGTCAAAAAAAATGATGAAGGTGAGGATTTACCATTGCAGGATTGGGAGGAAAATACATTCGATGTGCAAACAACTGTTCCACCTCAGCTTGTTTTTAAAAATGATGAATTTATTGGGATGAGGATTAACAGTGTTATCTATGAATTCGGACAGGATGAAGGTTCTGTTACATATAAAATCACGGGGTCAGTATATGGTAAACGCATTCTCAAACCATAAAAAGTTAGCGTTGTTTCTTGCTTTTATCTCGTTCGGCGCTTGTGCAGATAATGGAACTGCCTGGGATTTAGATAACCTTCAGGCACAACGAACGCTTTATGAAGCAAAAGCTGCGCTAAATAAAGCTAAGGCTGAAGCTGAAAACCGAGAAAGTGGTGTGGCAGCAAATACTAACGTCTTTCCAAATGGCGGCGTACAGGTCAGTAATGTTCCGGTTGGAGATACACTTCCTCAGTTAGTTAAAATTAATGGACGTAATGCAGTTATCAGTATGAATGACGGTAACACAACTACAGTCACAGCTGGGCAATTGCTTCCCGGTGGCCGCTGGCAAGTGGTCAGTATTGGTCTGGGCGGGGTTAAGGTAAAAAACATTGCCACTCAACGGACACAGATTATAAATTAGGAGTGAAATATGGATTACTCTGAACGTACTCATAGTCTTGTTAATATTGCTAAGCATTTACCGGGAATTAAAATCCCAAACGAAATAGTTGATAACGTACGCCTTTTAAAGAATAACGAAGGTGATGGTTATCAACTTATAGTTATGGATAAGTTGGATAATGATCCTTTATATTTTGACTTCAAAAACCAGTTAGTGAAGAAGTCAATAAGGCCAACCGTGAAATGGGTAGGCAGAGAAGAGCTTGCCGAAATATCCAATGCATTTGACATTACGGTATCATCATCTGATTCACAAAGCGACACGCAAAATAAAGTCATTAGCATTATAAAACATGCTGTTGATCTCCGCGCATCAGATATTCATTTTCGTATCGATACTACTTTTTTCAGGGTTGCATTTAGAATTGATGGGATTAAGCGGAATATAAAGAAATTTGAGGACTCGGCTGAGACTGGTCGGCAATTAGTGAATGCGCTATACAACTCAATGTGTACCGAGCAGAGCACTAGCACATTGAGTTCCACTGGAGCGAGTGATGCACGTCTTAAGGAAGAGTTTGTATCAGAGATGGGACTTAGCACCGGACGTTTTGCTAGTCGCCCAGGTAATTCGGGTACATTGCTGGCAGTCGTTCGTTTAGTCACTAAGCGTAAGCAGCAGCTGGAGCTGGAGCAACTTGGGTTAACAGATAAACAGGCCTCAGCACTTCGTAGAGCTTTTTGGAAACCTTCTGGAGCAATTTTCTCCAGTGGGCCAACCGGCCACGGTAAATCTACGTTATCGCAATGTATAGCAGAGAGCGTAACGCGCGATGATCCAGGAATAAATCTACTGACAGTCGAAGACCCGATTGAATCTCCCATCCGGGGAGCTGTACAAACCCCGCTCATACTTGCTGACCGTAGTGATCGTGAGTTAATGGGCAAAGCATGGGGTGATGCAATTTCAAACCTGATGCGTCTTGATCCTGATTCTCTCTATATAGGAGAGGTCAGGGATAGCAATTCTGCTACTGGAGTAATTGAGGCTGCACAAACGGGTCACAACGTAATTACCACAATACACACGAGCCACCCTATTGACATCATTCAACGTCTACGACGATTAGGCGTTGATCAAGATTTGCTGACTGACGCAACGTTGATTACCTGCCTGATAGGGCTGCGTCTTACACCGCTGCTTTGTCCGAACTGCAAACGACCATATGCAAAGCATAAGGATGAAGTTGAAATCGAATTACAAGAAATAATCGAAAAGCACACCGATACACAAGCGGCATACCTTATTAATAAATCGGGTTGTGAGCTGTGTGAAGGTACTGGCATCAAAGGTCGTACCGGTGTATTTGAGATTATTGAAACTGATTATAAGTTTATGTCGCTTTATGAACGAGAAGGTAAATTCGCTGCGTGGAGATATTGGAGAAGTAAAGGAGGTGAAACGCTTTGCGAAAATCTTACGCGGCTAATAAACCATGGGAATGTTGACCCTGTAATAGCGCATAAGAAGATATGCAATCTGGATCGGGATGAAATATTCAATGAATAATTTTGAACGGTATATTTATCAAAAGACATTTAGTGCAGCAGATCGTATAGAACTATATGATGATTTTAGGCAGTATCTTCTTGATGGCCTAAGCGCACAAGATACGTTTGCAAAGTTGATTGATAACTACACTCGCAGAGGAGAAAATCCGGGTAACCCTATCGGTAAAATTTTGAAAGAATGTAGTGATAATTTGAAAGCCGGTTTTTCATTATCAGAATCGTTGCGAGAATGGATTCCGGATCAGGAACTAAGCATTATTGAATCCTGCGACACTGCCGGTAGAGTCGCTGATGGATTTCTTAATGCTATGTTCATTGCCGAAGGTACAGAGAAAATATTGAGTTCTATCAAGTCGTCAATAATGATTATGACGTATATGTTTTCCTTGTCTTTCGGTGTTGTCGCCATGTTTTGTATATTGCTTGTCCCTACACTCAAACAAAATGTTCCATTAGAAAAGTGGAATGCCTTGCAATTATGTGTGTGGTACTTCTATGTAATAGTTACAGAATATTGGTATGTGATAATTGCTGCAATTGGGATAATAAGCTTTGCTGCTTTTAAGTCACTTTCCCGCTGGACAGGAGATGTGCGTTTTTACTTTGACAGGCTACCTCCATATTCAATTTATAAGCGCTTAAACGGGGCTACGTTTATCCTGAATGTCAATGCAATGCTTTCAGCTGGCATTCCTATGGAAACAGCCATAAATAACATGGTCGATTCATGTGAATCTCCGTGGATGCTTGAAAGACTTGAAGCCCTTCATGGTGCAATTGAATCCGGTGTGGAAAATTTAGGTACAGCGCTGGATAACATTGGGTTCGAGTTTCCTGGCGATGCTGCCATTATTAAAATGAAGAGCCTTTTCGAAACATCCAATGCAGAAGGGTCTTTAAAGAGATTTGCAGGTAAATGGCTCGACAAAACAGTTGCATCAGTTGAAAAAACAGGAGAGTTACTCAGAATACTAGGATACTTTGGCTGTGCGGGTTCTATCGGTGTTTTAATATTAATTATGTCTGACTTAATTCAACAGGCATTTTTCCATTAAGGAAAATGAATGAGGATTACAAACATCAAAAGGGGAACTGTAGATATTACTGTTCCGGTCATATCGTTTCTCTGTGTGCTGGCAATCATTACTCTTGCTGCATACTTTATTCTGCCATTATTATTGAAATAAGGAAAAAAACATGAAAACTGTAACTATGAAACGTGGGATTGCAAACATTACTGACTCCGTAACTTCTATCGGCATTATGTTAGTGATGATTGCTGCTGTTATGGCGTTGGCGTATTTGGGCTACTCTAAATTTTATGCAACGAATGAGGTGACTATTATCAGTAACCTTATCAACGAAACTAAAAACATGCGAGCAAGTAGTGGGTATGGTACTTCTGACTATAATCAGGCTCTTATTAGTGCTGGAGCGCTGCCTAGTAGCGTGGCTTACTCAGGGAGCACAATTAGCAACCGTTCAGGCGGTACAATTACGGTTAAAGGCGCGGGGGTTGGGTTTACTGTGACTGATACTATGCTTTCAAACAAAGATTGTATTAACCTTGCACAGAAGTTGGGTACTTCCGAAATGGCATCCACCAAAATTAACTCTCAGTCTTTCACCGGTGAAGTTACTGCTGTAATGGCAACGTCAGCCTGTACCACCGATAGTAACACCGTGGCGTTTACTACTAAATCCTAAACCGACTCAAAATTAATGCCCCGGCAGGGGCATTTATCAGGCAGATAAATGGATACGTTAAATAATTTAAGCTTCATAGATTTAATTTTAGGCCGTGATTATGCCGAGATAAAAGGGCTAAAGGGTGCAACTTCATTTCTTTCTGACCTTCCCGATATTTATAGTATTGATGCACAAAACCTAAAAAATGAATGTGAGAAAATACACAAAGAATCGGGTAAGACAGAATTTTCATTGAGATACGATAACCGAATTTACAGAATTACAGTTTTGAGTAGTGTTTTTGATGGTGTTAGCTTTGTTATTCGACAAACACCTGAGCATATTGTCGATTTCAGCGAAATATCGTTCTCTACCGATTTACGCCGCTCCATTGAACTGAAAGGTGCAACAGGGTTGTGCCTCATAGCCGGTGAAATGGGTTGTGGTAAAACAACAACGGCTGCATCTGTCCTCAAACGCCGTATCGAAACAACGGGAGGTTTGGGAGTCTCGATTGAAGATCCTATTGAAACACTTCTTAATGGCCGTCATGGGCATGGGCGATGTATGCAGATGGAAGTTGGTCAGTATGAAACATACGCCTCCGCTACGAAAAAAGCCTGGCGAACAGGAGCTTCATGCTTGCTTCTGGGGGAGATCCGAGACAGCCATACTGCGCATGAGGTACTTAAAGCCTCCCTAACGATGTTCGTCGTTTCTACCATTCATGCCTCGTCGGTTTTTGATGCTATCGACAGATACGTTATGTTCTGTGAAGAAGTAAATCCTAATGCAAAACAAAACATCGCAAATACACTTTTTATAATTGCGCACCAGAAAATGAGTTCTGTTATCAGGAATGGCGAGATCACAGGTCGAAATATTGACATTAGTGGATACAACCTTGTCCATTGCAACCAATCCAACTCAATCAAATCAAAAATAATCCAGGGTAATTACAGTGCACTGGCAGATGAATTTAGTGGCATGGTTTATACATTTAAAGGAGCTACCTCATGAAAAAAGGTGTTGCACAAATAAGTGATGCAGTATGGGCAATTGGCATTTTCCTTATGTTTTTAACGTTTATCATTATTCCAATGAGCAATTGGTTTGTAGACCAGTATAGAGCTACTGTTGCAGCTACTCAGGCCAAGCGTGTACAGCAGGCAGTAAATACTTATATCAAAGACAACCACGACACAATCGCAGCAACAGCTACAGCAACAACACCATTTATATTTGGTGTTCCTCAACTTATTAGTAGTGGTTATCTGCCAGCTGGATTTTCATCTCAGAATGGTTTTTCAGCTACATATCAAACTCGTGTATTTGAACCAACTGCAAATAAACTTAATTCAATGACCTTTTTGAATGGAGGGGTAAAAATCTCAAAAAGCTTGGCTCGCAAGATCGCTATCGGAATCGGGGCAGATGGCGGCATTATTGATAATGGCGTTGCGCAGGGAGCATTGGGCAGTTGGACTATGAACCTCTCTTCATTCGGTGGTTATAACCCAGGTGAAGGAAGCGTAGTGATCGCTGGATTTTACGAGAACGGGATTAACATCAGCGATTATCTCTACCGTAAGGCTGTTCCCGGCCACCCAGAACTCAACACGATGAGTACGGCGTTGAATATGGGTGGAAACAACATTACTAATGCGGCCACGACGACAACAACGACTTTGAACGCCACAAATGCGAACGCAACGACAGTTACCGCTACAAACGTCAATTCTACTAACGTTACTGCAACCAATGTTAACGCCCAGACGACCCGTACAGCGGGAGAAACGTACACAGGAGGTTGGTTCCGCACTACCGGCGATACAGGCTGGTATAACGAGAAGTGGGGCGGCGGGTTCAATATGACCGACAGTACCTGGATTCGGGCTTATAACAACAAGTCGATCTATACAGGCGGTCAGGTTCAAGCCGGGACAATTCAGTCGAATGGCCGCATGACCGCTAACGAATTTGTGCAGGTTAATGGCGTGGCGACGGCGGGAGCATCTTGCTCACCCAATGGGCTTATAGGCCGCGATGCATCTGGAGGCATACTTTCTTGTCAATCCGGTGTCTGG
>Ga0268257_1001249_pt1 | contig 22725 bp, 17 predicted proteins | sample AgamicAtPrz_FD_200249 | JGI IMG/M metagenome (GOLD analysis project Ga0268257, IMG submission 200249) | Agave microbial communities from Guanajuato, Mexico - At.P.rz (v2) (version 3) | ecosystem: Host-associated > Plants > Phyllosphere > Phylloplane/Leaf | place: Guanajuato, Mexico | collected... | reverse complement strand
GGGTGAAACGCGAACGGCCGGGCTGCCCACGGTTTTCGTGCGCCTGACCGGTTGCCCCCTGCGCTGCCAGTACTGCGACAGTGCCTATGCCTTCAGTGGCGGCACTATCCGCACCCTCGACTCCATTCTTGAGCAGGTGGCCGGCTTCAAGCCGCGCTACGTCTGCGTGACCGGTGGCGAGCCTCTGGCCCAGCCCAACGCGCTGCCTCTGTTGCAACGCCTGTGCGATGCCGGTTACGAAGTGTCGCTGGAAACCAGTGGCGCGCTCGATATCAGTGGCGTCGACACCCGGGTCAGCCGCGTGGTCGATCTCAAGACTCCAGGTTCCGAGGAGTCTCACCGCAATCGCTATGAGAATATCGAACTGCTGACCGGCAACGACCAGGTCAAGTTCGTCATCTGTTCCCGCGAGGACTACGATTGGGCGGTTTCCAAGCTGATCCAGTACAACCTGGCCGAGCGCGCCGGTGAAGTGCTGTTTTCGCCCAGCCACCATCAGGTGAGCGCCACCGACCTGGCCGACTGGATCGTCGCCGACAACCTGCCCGTGCGCTTCCAGCTGCAGCTGCACAAGCTGCTGTGGAACGACGAACCCGGACGTTGAGGAGAAAGACATGACTGACAAACGCGCGGTAATCCTGTTGTCCGGCGGCCTGGATTCGGCCACCGTGGTAGCCATGGCCAAGGCCGACGGCTACCAGTGCTACACCATGAGCTTCGACTACGGCCAGCGCCATCGCGCCGAGCTCAATGCCGCGGCGCGGGTGGCCCGCGACCTGGGCGTGGTCGAGCACAAGGTGATCGGCCTGAACCTCGATGGCATCGGTGGCTCGGCCCTGACCGACAGCAGTATCGATGTGCCCGAGGCGCCAAACGAAGGGATTCCGGTCACTTATGTGCCCGCTCGCAACACCGTGTTCCTGTCCCTCGCGCTGGGCTGGGCGGAAGTGCTCGAAGCCCGTGACATCTTCATCGGCGTCAACGCCGTGGACTACTCCGGCTACCCGGACTGCCGCCCGGAGTTCGTCGAGGCTTTCGAGCGCATGGCCAACCTGGCTACCAAGGCCGGCGTGGAAGGGCAGGGCTTCCGCATCCAGGCGCCGTTGCAGAACCTGAGCAAGGCGCAGATCGTCCAGGCGGGCATTGCCCGTGGCGTGGACTACAGCCTGACCGTTTCCTGTTACCAGGCCGATGATGACGGGCGTGCCTGCGGCAAGTGCGACAGCTGCCGCCTGCGCGCTGATGGCTTCAAGGCTGCCGGTGTAGAGGACCCCACTCGGTATTTTTGAAAAAATTTGCGATGGGGGTGTTGAATTCTTCTGAGAAATCAGTAATATACGCGCCATCCAACGGGTCGTTAGCTCAGTTGGTAGAGCAGTTGGCTTTTAACCAATTGGTCGTAGGTTCGAATCCTACACGACCCACCATGTTCTCAACCTTTCCTGTCTGGAATGGTTGATACGAAAAACCCGCATATTTGCGGGTTTTTTCGTTTCCAGGAAAAATAAGCCAGGACTTGCGTGTTTGAACTGTACACGCTCTATATACGCGTCGCCGCGGAACCAGTCCTCACCCACTTTCCCTCTGCCAACCAGCCAGGTGCCCCGGCGCGGTGGCTCATTGCAATTATCTTTTCATTCTCTACAACTATTTGCAGCGCTAAATGTCATTCTTTGCAAGTCGGCTGTTCATGGTGATGCCGGCCTAACCGCATAGGAGCGAACACGAATGGCAGCACTGCACGGCAGCACGTTGGAAGCAATCAAGCACAACCAAGCGCAATTGTTGGCGCAATGGGTAGAAGCGCTTGAGGCCAATGGCGCTAACCGCAACCTCAAGGAACAGACCCTGATGCAGGAAACCCGGGATTTCCTGCAACTGCTGGTCGATGTCTTGCAGGCGGGCAGTGGCAATGACGTCACCGGCAGCGACTGGGATGAAACACGTCGGTTCCTGGAAAAACTCTCGGCCAGCCGCGCCCAACTAGGACACGACTCGCACCAGACGGTGTATTTCATCTTCGCCCTCAAGGGGCCGATTTTCAGCCTGCTGCAAACGCATTTCAGCGACGACCCGGCTCGCTTGGCCGAGCAATTGTGGATGCTCTCCGAATTGCTCGATACCTTAGGGATGCACACCATCCGCACCTACCAAAAGACGCGCGAAGCGGTTATCAAGCGCCAGCAGGAAGAGCTGCTGGAGCTGTCCACGCCGGTGGTCAAACTGTGGGATGGCGTGCTGGCCCTGCCGCTGATCGGCACGCTTGATTCGCAACGTAGCCAGACCGTGATGGAGTCGTTGCTGCAACGTATCGTCGACACCGGCTCGGAGATCGCCATCATCGACATCACCGGTGTGCCGACTGTCGATACCCTGGTCGCCCAGCACCTGCTCAAGACCGTCACCGCCATCCGCCTGATGGGCGCCGACTGCATCATCAGCGGGGTGCGCCCGCAGATCGCGCAGACCATCGTGCACCTGGGGTTGGACCTGGGCACCCTGACCACCAAGGCCAACCTTGCTGATGCCCTGAAGCTCGCGCTCAAGCGCCTGGGCGTGAACCTGGGCGAGCAGGCCTAAGCCCATGGAACGTATCCCGATTCTGCGGATGGGCGAGTTTCTGCTCGTGACCATCCAGGTCGACATGCATGACAAGCTGGCCATGCGCTTGCAAGACGACCTTACCGACCGCATCAGCGCCACCTCCGCACGGGGCGTGTTGCTCGACATCTCGGCGCTGGACATGGTCGACTCGTTCATTGGCCGGATGATCGCTGACATCGCCAGTCTCTCGCGGCTGATGGATGCCCAGGTGATGGTGGTGGGCATGCAGCCGGCCGTGGCTATTACTCTGGTTGAGCTGGGCTTGACCCTGCCTGGGGTGAGCACGGCGCTGGATGTGGAGCGAGGCATGCAGCGGCTCAGCCAACACGTGAGGCACCCATGAACGGCGAGCACAGTGGCAGCCTGCCGGTACGCATCGAGCAGGACGTGGTACTGGCCCGGCAGTTGGCGCGTAAACTGGCCAGCGATTGTGGCATGCGCCTGGTGGACCTGACCAAGCTCGTTACCGCTGTCAGCGAGCTGGCGCGCAACACCGTGGTCTATGGCGGCGGGGGCGACATGGATTGGCAGGTTCTCGAGGAAGCAGGCCGCACCGGAGTGCGCTTGTTGTTCCGCGACGAAGGGCCGGGTATCGCCGACCTGAAACTGGCCCTGACCGATGGCTGGACCTCCGGCAATGGCCTGGGCCTGGGCCTGACCGGCGCTCGCCGTCTGGTGGACGAGTTCGAGCTCGACACCGTGCCAGGCGAGGGCACGCGGGTGACGATCACGCGATGGATATGAACATTTCCGCCAGCAGAACGCTGGTCTTGCCCTTGGAAGAGGTCAGCCAGATCGGCCACGCCCGGCGCACCGCACAGCGCCTGGCCGAGCAGCAAGGCTACGACAGCGAGGACGCCGGCCGTGTGGCGTTGCTGGCTACCGAGCTGGCCAGCAACGTGCTCAAGCATGCCGGAGAGGGTGCATTGCACTTGCGCAGCCTGCCCGGTGCCAACGGCCTGGGCATCGAGTTGCTGGCAGTGGACCGGGCCCAAGGGTTCGATGCCCAGACATGCCTCGCCGATGGCTATTCCACCGGTGGTACTCAGGGCATCGGCCTGGGCGCGATGACACGCGTGGCCGAGGTGTTCGACATGCACACCGACGCCCGCGGCTCGGTAATCATGGCCCGCGTGTACCAGCGCGCTGCCAAGAGTCGGGACCTGCGCATCGGCGTCAGCCATCACGCGCTGCATGACGACCCGGCTTGCGGCGACACCTGGCACGTCGCGCTCACCCACGGGCGTCTCAGCGCCTTGCTGGTCGACGGCCTGGGGCATGGCCCGGATGCCGAAGAGGCGGCGCAGAGCGCGGCAGCGGCATTCGCCGAGGACGCCTTTCTCGAGCCACTTCTGCTGATCGAGCGGCTGCACCTGGCGATGTGCAGCACCCGAGGCGGCGCGGTGGCCATCGCACAGCACGATCTGCACAGCGGCCGTATGGCCTTCGCTGGCATCGGCAACATCGGCGCCAGCCTGGTGGCGCCGACCCGCATGCGCGGCATGCCCTCGCTTCCAGGCATCGTCGGCGGGCAATACCGCAAGGCCCAGGTCTTCGACTACGCTGACGTGACGGGCAACCTGCTGATCCTCTACAGCGACGGCCTGCAGTCGCGCTGGAATCTACAAGACTACCCTGGGTTGGTACATCGCCACCCAGCGGTGATTGCTGCCGTGCTGCATCGGGATTTCTGCCGGGGGCGAGACGATGTGACGGTGCTGGTCATCGACCTGGAGCCAGACCATGGCTGAGCCTACCATGCGAGACGCCGAGCAGTTCGCGCGGCTGCAGGCCGAGAACGAGGCCCTGCGCGCCGAGCTCGAAGAAACCAATCAAGGCGTGCTGGCCCTATATGCCGAGCTGGACATCCAGGCTGAGCACTTGCGCCAGGCGTCCGATCTGAAAAGTCGCTTCCTGTCGTACATGAGCCATGAGTTCCGCACCCCGCTGGGCTCGATACTGAGCATCACCAGCCTGCTGGCCGACGAGCTGGACGGGCCGCTGTCGGAAGAGCAGCACCGCCAGGTGGCGTTTGTCAGCAATGCGACCCGCGAGTTGTCGGACATGGTCGACGACCTCCTCGACCTCGCCAAGATCGAAGCGGGGCGCATCACCATCTCGCCGGCCTGGTTCGACATGTTCGACCTGTTCGCGGCGCTGCGCGGGATGTTTCGGCCGATCGTCGACGCCACGGCGGTCGACCTGATTTTCGAAGAGCCGGTGGGCCTGCCGCGCCTCTACACCGATGACAAGAAGCTCGCGCAGATCCTGCGCAACTTCATCTCCAATGCCTTGAAGTTCACTACCCGCGGTGAAGTGCGGGTGTCGGCGCAGCTCGTCGATGCGCAGCACATCCGCTTCGCCGTCAGCGATACAGGCATCGGCATCGCCTCGGAGCTGCTGGGCACGCTGTTCGAGGATTTCGCCCAGGTCGATTCACCGTTGCAGAAACGCTTGCGTGGCACGGGCCTGGGGCTGTCTTTATGCAAACGTTTCGTCACGCTGCTGGGCGGGGAGGTGGGCGTGCACAGCGCGCCAGGGGTCGGTTCCACTTTCTTCGTGATCATTCCGCTGGCTTTGGCCCAGGAGAGCGTGGATGAAACCTGACCTGCGCCTGCTCATCGTCGACGACAACGTCGCCACTCGTTACGCTCTGCGTCGTCGCCTCGGCGCGCACGGCTTCGAAGTGCTCGAGGCGGGCACCGGAGGGGAGGGGCTGGCGTTGATTCGCGACGAGCAAGTGGATGCGCTGATTCTCGACGTCAACCTCCCGGACATGAGCGGTTTCGACATTGTCCGGTTGCTGCGCGAGGACAGCCGCACGGCGCTGTTGCCGGTGATCCACGTGTCAGCGGCATCGATCCAGAGCGGCGATATCATTACTGGCCTGAACGCCGGTGCCGATGCCTATCTGATCCACCCGGTGGACCCGGACGTGCTGCTCGCCACCCTGCGCACCCTGCTGCGGGTACGCGACACCGAGCGTGCCTTGCGCCAGAGCGAGGCGCGCTTCCAGGAAATCTTCCGGGGTGTATCAGCCCCCATCGCCGTGCTCGATGGCGACTTGAAGGTGCACGAATGCAACCACGCCTTCGCCCACCTGGTGCAGGACAACCGTGACCCGCAATGCCTGCACGAGTGCTTCGCCGAAGGCCAGGTCAAGGCGCTCGAGGAGTTGCGCCAGCACCTGGAGGCGGGGGAGCGCTGGAAAGGCACGCTGGGCATGCGCCTGCACGGGCAACCGCGCGACACCGAGTGGCAACTTTCGCCGTACCAGGCGCCTGGCCTGTGTCTGGTGTTCGTCGAGGACATCACCGAGCACCGTCACCGCGAGCGCTCGCACCTGGCACGCCTGGACGATGCCAACAGCCAGTTGGCCAAGGAAGTGGCCGAGCGCGTGCGCACCGAGGCGCAATTGTTGCAGTTGCAGAAGATGGACGCCTTGGGCAGCCTCACCGGGGGCATCGCCCACGATTTCAACAACCTGCTTACCGGCATCATCACCAGCCTTGAGTTGATCCGCAAACGGGTGGCGGAAAACCGTGTGGAGAAAGTGCCGAAGTACGCCGAGGTCGCCCTGAGCTCGGCCAACAGCGCCGCCGTGCTCACCCAGCGGCTGCTGGCCTTTGCCCGCCAGCAACCGCTCGACACCCGTCCGGTGGACGTCAACCAGCACGTGCGCTCGCTGGAGGAATTGGTGACCCGCACCATCGGTGAGCGAGTCACCTTGACCCTGGAGCTGTCCACCTTGCCGGCCATCGCCCTGGTCGATCCGGTGCAACTGGAAAGCGCGGTGCTCAACCTGGTCATCAACGCCCGCGATGCGCTACCCAAAGGCGGGCAAATCTGGGTCAGCACTTCGGCGGCGTGGTGCCACGGCGACGCCAACCTCGCCGATGGCGCCTACGTGGCCGTCACCGTGCGCGACAACGGCAGCGGTATCGAGGCCGAGTTGCTCGACAAGGTCTTCGATCCGTTCTTCACCACCAAGCCTCTCGGCCAGGGCACTGGTCTGGGCTTGTCGACCATCTACGGATTCGCCCGCCAGTCGGGTGGCCATGTGGAGCTGCGCAGCGTGGTTGGCAAGGGTACCGAGGTGACGCTATTGCTGCCGGCCAGCAACGAGGCGGCGGTCAGCGTGGACCGCGAGGTGGAGAATGACCCGCAGGGCAATGGCGAGCACGTGCTGGTCGTCGAGGACATGGCCTCGGTGCGGCTGTCGGTGGCCGAGGCGCTGGGCGAGGCCGGGTACCGATGCACCTTGGCGTCGACCATCGATGAGGCGTTGCAATACCTGCAGCAGGAGGAGAGCATCGACCTGCTGTTGACCGATGTCGGACTCCCGGCCATGAGTGGGCGTGAGCTGGCCGACATCGCACGGTTGCATCGACCGGGGTTGCCCGTGCTGTTCATGACCGGGTATGCCGATGCAGCGCTGGACCGCCAGGCGTTCTTGGGTACGGGGATGGACATGCTGGTGAAGCCGTTCAAAATGTCGGAGTTGCTCGACAAGGTCAAGCACGCGACAGTGCGCTTGGGCTGAGGGGCGCGGTAACTTTCGCGCCGCTGTGCAGGCGTGGATTACTCCGATGCGCATGATCACATTTCACTGATGGAGCACCAGCGTCAGCGGTTCAGTCGCCGTGCATCTAAGGCATCTCGTGCCTGGTAGGCGGTGTAGGTAGCCTGCGCCGCCACCAGGCCGGCCAGGCCGAAGGTGCGGTCGAGTCCGAACCGACTGAAACCGCTCGGGATCGGCAGGCGATGGGCGATGGCATCCGCCAGGACTTCGCCGGCGACCGTGGTCGGTGCCATGCCATGGCCGCCGAAACCGACCGCGTGCCAGATGCCGTTGCCGTCCTGGCCGATCTGCGCCATCTGGTGGCGTCCGTAGCTCATCAGGCCGCCCCAGGAGTATTCCAGCTCCACGTCCTCGAGTTGCGGGTAGACGCCCGCCAGGTCGGCCTTGAGCAGCCTGGCGATGGCCTGCGGCCCGCGATCGAGAATGGAGATGCGTCCGCCCCAGAGGATCCGGGTGTCTTTCAGCGGGCGGTAGTAATCGAAGGCGAAGCGTGTGTCGTAGATGGCCGACTGGCAGTCGATGGCGTCCTGCAGACGTGCGCCCAGTGGTGCAGTGGTCACCACGTAGGTGGCGATCGGCAGCACGGCGCGTTCGATCGGGGCGTAGATGCCGCGGGCATAGCCCCCTGCGCTGAACACCACCTGCTCGGCATGGACTTCGCCCTGGCCGGTGCGCACGATGTAGCCGCCTGCCTTCTTCTCGATGCCGGTCACCGGCGACTGTTCGTAGATCGTCACCCCGGCCTGGGCGGCCGCTTGGCCAATGCCGCAGACGTACTTGAGCGGGTGGAAGTGGAATGCGTTGCGCTCCAGCAACCCGCCGTAATAGCGCTCGGTCCTCAGCTGTTCCTTCAGTGCGCCGGGGGCGATGTATTCCCAGTCGACACCATAGGCCTGCTTCATCAACTGGCGCGGTTTCTCCAGGCGCGACGGGTCGTTGAACCAGTTGGCGAGGATCACGCCCTGGTCGACCAGGTCGCAATCGATGGCGTAGCGGCGGGCGCGTTCGCGGATCAGCTCGACGGCGTCGAGTGTCAGTCGATACAGCTTGCGTGCCTCGTTGGCGCCCAGTGTCGACAGCAGCTCGGCGTTGCCGAGGCTGTAGCCGCCGAAGACGAAGCCGCCGTTGCGTCCGGAGGCGCCATGGCCGACGCGCTGCGATTCGAGGAGCGTCACATCGCTCACCCCACGCTCGGCAAGCCCTATAGCGGTCGACAGGCCGGCCAGACCGCCACCGAGGATGCAGACGCGGGTATCGGTACGCCCACTCTGGGCAGGGTAGAAGGTTCTGCTGGCGGTGGCTTCGTAGTAGGAGTCGAAGGTGCTGTTCATCAGGTTTCCGGAGCAGTGATGGGCGGACCGGGGCGGGTCCGCCAATGGAGTGTTCAGGCGGGCTGCTGGCTGACCGCGAGCGCATCGCCGGCGGGCTCTGCCTTGCTGCGTTCGGCTTTGCGAATCTCGATACTGGAAAAGTCCATTTCCCCGTAGCGCACCACCTTGGAGCCAGTGACCAGCTTGTGGCCGAACCAGACCACCACGAACAGCACCAGGCCGACGTAGGTGGCGAAGGCGCCGATCCAGTCGATCTGCCCGCCGATGAATGCCTGGTAGTTCTGCCCGAGCATCACCACCATGCACAGGCCGAAGGCGAACAGCGGGCCGAACGGGAAGTACTTCGACACATACGGCAGTTTCGCCAGGTCGTTGCCACCGAGCAGGTAGCCGCGGCGGAAGCGGTAGTGGCTGATCGCAATGCCCAGCCAGGCGATGAAGCCGAGCATGCCGGAGGTGTTGAGCAGCCACAGGTAGAGCTTGCCGGGGCTGAACAGGAAGCTCAGCAGGCACAGGCCGGCGACCGCGGCGGTGGCCAGCAGCGCCCAGACCGGCGTGCCGCTGCGGGTCACCCGGGCAAAGATGGCCGGTGCCTTGCGCTCCAGCGCCAGGCTGTAAAGCATGCGCGACGAGGCGTACATGCCCGAGTTGCCGGCGGACAGCACCGAGGTCAGGATCACCGCGTTCATCACGGCGGCGGCGGCGAGCATGTCAGCCTTGGTAAAGATCAGGGTGAACGGGCTGATGGTGACGTCCGACAGGCCGTCCTTGAGCAGGCGCGGGTCGGTGTAGGGAATCAGCAGGCCGATCACGACAATGGTGAGTACGTAGAACAGCAGGATGCGCCAGAAGATCTGGCGCACGGCCTTGGGAATGTTGCGTCCCGGGTTTTCCGTTTCGCCAGCGGCGATGCCGACGAACTCGGTGCCCTGGAACGAGAAACCGACGATCATCGCCACGCCGATCAGCGCCGGCAGGCCGCCGGCAATGGGCGCGTCGCCGATCTGCCAGAGGTGGGCGCCGCCGTCCTGGCCGCCTTCGAGGATGCCCAGCAGCATCAGCACGCCCACGGCGATGAAGATGATGATGGTGATGACCTTGATCAGGGCGAACCAGAACTCGGCCTCGCCGAAGAAGCGCACCGAGGCGACGTTGAGGGCGAACAGCAGCACCAGGAAGGCCGCGCTCCAGATCACCCCGGGGGTGTCCGGGAACCAGTAGAGCATGATGATCTGCACGGCCACCAGGTCCACGGCGATGGTCACGGCCCAGGAGTACCAATAGTTCCAGCCCAGGGCGAAGCCGAAGCTTTCTTCCACGTAGCGCGAGGCATAGGTGGAGAACGAGCCGCTGACCGGCATGCATGCAGCCATTTCGCCGAGGCTGGTCATCAGGAAGTAGACCATCAGGCCGATCACCGCGAAGGCCAGCAGCGCGCCGCCGGGGCCGGACTGGGCGATGGTGGCGCCGGAGGAGACGAACAGGCCGGTGCCGATGGAGCCGCCGATGGCGATCATGTTCAGGTGGCGGCTGGTGAGGGTGCGCTTGAGGTGTCCGGAAGGCGGGGCGGCGGCAGTCATACTTCCGTTGTTGTTCGAATGGGTCATGGGCAACCTATTTGATCTGCATTCGGGTGAGTTGTTGTTCTTGTTGTGATCTGACCACTTCCTGTTGCAGGTGACGGGCGCGGATGGGCGCCGGTCGGCCAGCAGCTTCTCCAGTGCCGCGGCGGTCGCGATTGCATTGATTGAAATCAGTATTGGCGTTGAAAGGTGTCCGCAACAAACGACAATTAGTTGCTACATCATTCCGTTTTGGAATGCGTGATTTCGTCGTTTTGATCATGTGCAAAAGTTGATATTTGCATGCACTCATCCGGATTGCCCATATTTACTAAGATGCATCGACGTCATTGTGGAGTGGAAAATGGTCGTTTTGTATTTTCCTTAAAATGTACGAAACAATATGGCGGAAATTTATTCATCATTGGTGCAGCAAAAAACCGACACCTGGGACCCGGATGTCGGTTTTTTTGGGGGCGTGTCCCTTCAGGCGAAGGGCTGGCAGGAGGTGGCCTTGGCGCGGGCTGTCAGCCTTCGTCAGGGCGAACGGTGCTGCTGCTGGCGGTTCGCTGTTCCTGTTTCGCTCGGGTGTCGGGCAGGTTGTCGAACTCGTGCAGACCGTTTTTCGCGTACGGGTCGCCGATCCAGCGCGGACTGGCGGTAAACGCTGAGTTGACCAGGCTCTTGGCCGGCTCGTAGCGGTCGTAGCTCAGACCCGCCAGGTCGGACAGGGTGTGGATCAGGTGTGCGCTGCTGTAGGTGCGGTCGGCCATCGACTGCAGGTCGCGCGGGTGCGCCGCCTGCCAGCTGGGCGACGTCCAGAGCAGGAAGGGAATGGTGTACATCGGCCGGGTCGGGTCGGCTTCGTTGCGGCCGAGGCGATCATGATTGCCGGAGCTGTAGACGTCCTCGCCATGGTCGGAGAGGTACAGCAGGAAACCGTTCGGTGTGCTGGCCGAATAGCGCTTGATAAGGTCGGACACGACGAAGTCGTTGTAGCGCACGGCGTTGTCATAGAAGTTGTAGGTCCGTACCTGGTCGGGGGACAGCGCCGCCGGCGCGCCGGTGTTGTCCTTGAAGTGCTCGAAACCGGCCGGATAGCGGTAGCGGTAATCCATGTGCGTGCCGAGCAGGTGGACGATGATCAGCTTCTTGCTGGCCGGGTCCTGCAGGGCTTTTTCGAAGGGCTCCAGCACCACGCTGTCGTATTGGCTGGCGTTCTGGTTGCGCTGGTTGTTCAGGTAGACCGGCACGTCCGTCTGCTGGGAGAAGGTGGTGAGCATGGTGTTGCGTTTGGTCATCGTCTGCTGGTTGGTAATCCAGAAGGTCTTGTAGCCGGCCTGCTTCATCAGGTTGATCAGCGATGGGTCGGTGAGGAAGCGGTCAGGGTGCTGTTGATCGCCGAAGGTCAGGATCTGCTGCATCACTTCGATGGTGTATGGGCGTGGCGAGACGACGTTGCGGAACACGGTGAGGCCCTTGTCGCGAGCGGCCAGGGCATCGAGGTTCGGTGTGGTGTCGCGGTTGTAGCCGTACAGGTGCATGTGTTCGCGGGTAGTGGATTCGCCCAGTACCAGCACCAGGGTGCGCGGCGCGTCGCCGCTGGTGTCCTTGAGGTCCTGCAGCGGCGGCAGGGCGGCATTCTGTTCCAGCAGGGCCTGCATGTTGTCCAGCTGCTGGCGGTATTGCCGGTAGCCGACCACCAGTTGCCAGGGCACTGCGGCCGCCATGCGTTGTTCGACCTTTTCCTGGGCGTCGGCGAAGCTGCGTTGCTGGGAGACCATCTGCTTGTAGAACGGGTAGCCCAGGGTCGCTGTCAGCAATATGGCGACCACTGGGAGGCGGCTGTACAGCGGCAGGGTGACCGGGCGTATGCGCCGCCACAGCAGCACGGCGATCACGCTGTAGAGCAGCAACCCCAGGCACAGCCAGACGCTGAAGTACTGGCTGAAATATTCCCCGGCTTCTGCGCTGTTGGATTCGAACATCACGAAGATGACGCTCTGCGAGAACTCCTGGCGGTAGATGCCGAAGTAGCTCAGGCCGACCAGCGAGCTGGCCCACAGCATCAGCCCGATCAGCGCGGCGAGGGGACGGGTCAGGCGCGGCAGCAGCAGGACGGGGGCCAGCCACAGGCTGCTGAGGAACAGGGCGTCGCGAAAGCCGGCAAAACCCGTGGTGCCGCTGAACAGCAGCAGCGCCTGGGTGACCCCGGAGAAGTACCAGAAGAACAGTAGGAGCCAGCCGAGGCCGGACCAGTCGATGGATGTGCGAGCGGGGGAAGTTGTGCGGGACACGTGTGCCTCAGAGAGCGGTTGCCTGCCGGGTCGGTTGGCAGGCGACGCTAATGGGGACAGCGTGAAAAGATCGTCAACAACTCATGAAAGTCCCGGAGAGACCGACGAGTGAGATACGAGTAACTTGCTTTTGTTGTTCGCTGTTGTTGCTGTTTGCTTTTGCTTCTAAGCGCGCGGTAGGTCAGGCAACACCAATTGCGACTTCAGGAGGCCGAACGCAGGCCTCCTGAAGTCGCGAAGTTACGGGCGGCGCCTGGGCTGGCGTAGCTGTCGCTGGCGGGGAGGGGGGTTAACCTTGCGATCAAGATCAGGATCAACCAACGGTTACACCCGGAACTGCTCCATCAACACTTGCTGCTGGTTGGCCAGGCGGTTCAGTGCCTGGCTGATCCGCGCCGACTCGTCGGCCTGACCGGCCAACGACTCGGTCACATCGCGTATCCCCGCCACGTTGCGATTGACCTCCTCGGCCACCGCGCTCTGCTCCTCGGCCGCCGAGGCGATCTGCAGGTTCATGTCGGTGATGACCGCCACCGCCTCGCCGATCCGCTGCAGCGCCGGCAGTGTCTGCTCCATTCGCGCGGCACTGTCCTGGGCCTGGCGCTGGCCGGCGTGCATGGCACCGACCACGTCCTGTGTGCCTTGCTGCAGCCCCTCGATCACCTGGCGGATTTCCTCCACCGAGACCTGCGTGCGCTGGGCCAGGTTGCGCACCTCGTCGGCGACTACCGCGAAACCGCGTCCGGCCTCGCCGGCGCGGGCAGCCTCGATGGCGGCGTTGAGTGCCAGCAGGTTGGTCTGCTCGGCGATGGCGCGGATTACCTCGAGCACCGAGCCGATCTGCTCGCCACGGCTCTCCAGGGCCCGGGCTTCGTCCATCGCCGCGTTCATGCCGCCGGCGAGCTGGTCGACCGCCTCGCGGGTCGCGGTCACCAGGGCCAGGCCGTCGCGGGTGGCCTGGTCGGCGCCACGGGCCGCTTGTGCCGCCTGGGCGGCATTGTGGGCGACATCGTGGGCAGTGGCGCTCATCTCGTTGGCGGCGGTGGCCACCTGCTCGATCTCGCGGTGTTGTAGCTGCATGCCGTCGCTGGTCTGGCTGGCGATCAGCGCCGACTGGTCGGCAGTGCCGCGGGCTTCCTGCAGCGAACCCTTGAGCTGGGCGATCACCGGTTGCAGCTTGTCGAGGAAGCGGTTGAACCAACCAGTGAGCTGGCCCAGTTCGTCGTCGCGGGCGTAGTCCAGGCGCCGGGTCAGGTCGCCTTCGCCGCTGGCGATATCCTTCAGGCGGGCGGCCACGGCCAGGATCGGCCGGGTCACGCCGCGGGCGGTCAGCCACACCAGCAGCAGCCCCAGCACGGCGGCGCCCAGGCCGATCAGCAGGCTGACGAGGTTGGCCTGCTGGTTCTGGCTGTCCAGGCGTTGGTTGAGGGTGACGGCGGGGGCTTGCAGTACCTGCTCGGGCAGTTCGAGCAGCACCTGCCAAGGTGCCGCGCCGGGAATTGGCGCAAAGGGGCGGGAAATACGCATGGTGCCTTGGTCCAGGCGCTCGACGGCCTGGCCGGCACGCAGTGGCGCGGCCAGGGCCGCCGCGCTGGCGCCGAAGACCTGCTGCACGGTCTTGCTCAGTTGACTGGCGTCCTGGCTGTGACCGGCGAGCAGGCCCGCAGGGCTGACGATGCTGACCTGGCCCTGGCCGTCGAACAGTTCCTGGCGGCCGGCCAGGCTCAGTTGCTGCAGGTTGTCCAGGCCGATGTCCAGGCCGACCACGCCCACCACCTTGCCGTTTTCCAGCAGCGGCAGGGCGATGCTGGTCATCAGTACCTGGTGGCCGTTGACTTCGTCGAAGTACGGGTCGAGCACGCAGGCCTTGGCGGTTTCCAGCGGGCAGGTCAGCCAGCGGTTGTAGGGCGAGCCGTTGGCGCCGATGCTGCTGTCGGCAAGCATCGACTCGGGCATGGCCTCCACTTCGAGGTTGCCAGTGCCGGGCTGCGACCAGTACAGCGAGAAACGCCCGCTGTCGTTGCTGCCGTTGTCGGCCTGGCCGACGAAGCGCGCGTCCTGCTGGTCCAGGGCGTTGGGCTGGAACACCAGGTACAGGCCGATCAGGTCGGCATTGCCGGCCAGTGCGGCGCGGGCTTCGCGGCTGAGTTCACCGCGCAGGTCGGCGCCGCCGCGGGCCTTGAGCGCATGCACCAGGCGGGCGAAACCGTTGCCGTACTGGTAGGCGTCCATGAAGTAGCGCTGGATGCGCAAGGCCTGGGTTTCGCCGTGAGCCTGCAGGCGCAGGCGGGCACTGTGGTCGAGCAGTTCGGTGTTGGCCTGGAACACTTGCTCGGCGCTGCGTCGGGCCTGGGTGAGCGAGGTGGTTACCAGCAGGGCGACGATGGCCAGCAGGCACAGGCCGGCGAGCAGGGTGATCTTCCACTGGATGGAGAGATTGCGCTGCGACATGGGCTTTTCCTTCTCGGGCAAACACAACGCCCGCGGTCAGGCGGGCGTCGATGGGGTCATTCGGCGATGCAGTTCGGTGGCGCAACCCTGAAGGCCTTGGTCAGCCAGGCCAGGTAGAGCAAGCCAAGCAGGGCCCAGACACCGCCGAACAGCAAGGAGTGTTCGTTCAGGTCCAGCCACAGCGAGACGATGATGCAGAAGCCTATCGTCGGCGCCACCAGATACTTGAGGTTGTTCGTCAGGCCCTTGTTCTGTCTCTCACGGATATAGCAGTGGTTGATCACCGAGAGGTTGACGAAGCTGAACGCCACCAGCGCGCCGAAATTGATTACAGAGGTGGCGGTGACCAGGTCGAAGAAGATCGCCGACAGCGAAATCAGGCCGACCACCGCGATGTTCAGCACCGGGGTCTTGTAGCGGGGGTGCAGGCGGGCGAACACCCCGGCCGGGATCACGTTGTCGCGGCCCATCACGTACAGCAGGCGCGAGACGCTGGTCTGCGAGGCCAGGCCCGAGGCGATGGTGTTGATCACCGTGCAGGCGATGAACACCGACTGGAACAGCTTGCCGCCGACGTACAGGGCGATTTCCGGCAGGGCCGCTTCCTGGTCGTGGAAGCGCTGCATGGTCGGGAAGTAGGCCTGGATGAAGTAGGACACGCCGATGAACACCACGCCGCCGATCAGCGCCGTGAGGAAGATCGCCCGGGGGATGGTCTTGCCCGGGTCGCGGGTTTCCTCCGACAGGCAGGTAACTGCATCGAAGCCCAGGAACGAGAAGCACAGGATGGTCGCGCCGGCGGCCAGGGCGGCGAACTGGGTCTGGTTGTCGACGAACGGTACCAGGCTCCAGGCCGTGCCCAGGCCTTCGCCATCGCCCAGGCCACGCCAGCACAGGTAGATGAACACCGAGATGATCGCCACCTGCACGGCGACGAACAGCAGGTTGAAGTGCGCCACCAGGTTGATGCTGCGCATGTTGATCAGGCTGATCAGGGTGACGAAGCCGGCCACCCATACCCAGGCCGGCACTTCGGGGAACATTGCCGACAGGTAGAGCTTGGCCAGCAGTGCATTGACCATGGGCAGCAGCAGGTAGTCCAGCAGCGACGACCAGCCGACCAGGAAACCCACGTGCGGGTTGATGGCGCGCTGGGTGTAGGTGTACGCCGAGCCCGACTGCGGGAAGCGTCGCACCAGCGTGCCGTAGCTCACGGCGGTGAACAGGATGCCGGCCAGGGCCAGGATGTAGGCGCTGGGCACATGCCCGGCAGTGATGCCGGAGACGATGCCGAAGGTGTCGAACACGGTCATCGGGGTGAGGTAGGCCAGGCCGATGATCACCACGTGCCAGAGGCGCAGGGACTTGCGGAACTGGGCATCGCCGGGGGCGCTGTGGTCAGGCTGCATGCGGGCGCTGCTCCTGTGTCGAGACAACGGGCACGGCGAGTGACGGGCACGACAAGGTCGGGCGGATGGGCTCCATGTTGTTCACCTTTTATGTTGGAGCTGCAGGGTGCGCGAAATAAACAACGATGGTCATTTGGGTGTCAAGTTAAACATGACAGGTAGTCAGTTGGATGGAAGGTGAATCGGTTTTTTTGGCCGTTATGCACTGCTATTGGCCGAATTGTCGGATCGTAAGCGGATTTGAATGTTCGTAAAAATTGACAAAACACTTGCCGGCCTGCGTATGCCTCGATACACGAAATGCCCGTCGCACTACCGCGCTGGCAGGGTGCCAGTGGTATTCTTGTCACCCCGCGAGCCCTCGTTTCCGTGGTCCGCTCAATCGCCCTCCCTATGGACAGCAATCGGTTCTATTCATGAAGAAATCAGTAGGCATCCTTTCCGGTCTGGCCGTCGCCATCGCCGTCGCAACCACCGCTGGCGCCTGGTACACCGGCAAGCAACTGCCCGCGGAGTTGGAACGCTCCGTTGCCCGCGGCAACGAAGAGCTGAAGAAAGCCCTCGCAGGCAACGGCGGCAGCATGACCATCGAGCTGGTCTCGCTGGACCAGCACTTCTTCACCAGCACCGCGCACTACCGCCTGAAGGCCGAGAACGTGCAGCTCGGCGAGGCCGAGGCGCTGAACTTCCAGGTCGGCGTGACCGACCAGATCGAGCATGGCCCGTTCCCCTGGTCGCGGGTCAAGGCGTTCAAGCTGATGCCGGTCATGGCCACCAGCAACAGCGCTTTGGACAAGGATGAGTTCACCGCGGGCTGGTTCACCGCCGCCGGCGACAAGGCACCGATCACCGCCCAGGTCAGCCTGGGCTACAACGGCAGCGTCGACAGCGATATCCGCCTGGCGCCGGTGACGCTCAAGGAAGATGGCGGCAACGTCCTGGACTTCTCCGGCCTGCAGCTGCAACTGCGCGGTGACCGCGACGGCAAGGCGGTGGAGATCCACGGCAATGCCGAGCACCTGGAGTTGAACTTCGTCGATGAGCAACAGGCGCCGGTGAAGATGCTGCTCAACGGTTTCAAGGCCGGCGGCAAGCTTCACGAAACCGCCCACGACATGGTCTATGTCGGCAACTTCGACCTGGCCCTGGCCGACACCCAGGTGACCTTCGGGCCGAAGCAGGAAGTGCTGGTGCTCAAGGGCCTGCAGCAGAACAACCTGTACAACGCCGAGGGCGAGGCCAAGGACAAGCTGGCCGGGCGTCTGGAATACAGGGTCGCCGACATCAGCTACGCCGGCCGCAAGGTCGGCAGCGCGGAAATGGTCCTGACCATGAAGTCGATCGACATCGCGGCCATGCAGGCGCTGATGGAGTGGTACCAGACCCAGCTGCCGCAGATGCAGCAGGCGGCGGCCGAGGGCGAGGCCCCGTCGCTGGAAATGACCCCCGAGGAACAGGCCAAGGTCCAGGGCGACCTGCAGAAGCTGCTGGTGGCCAAGCCGCAGGTGGCGGTGGAGACGTTGGCGTTCAAGACCGCCAATGGCGAGAGCCACTTCAACCTGGCGATGGACTTCGCCAGCCCCAGCTCGTTCGACCTGCCGCCTGACCAGCTGGGCAAGCAGCTGCTGACCCAGCTGAAGGCCAAGCTCAGTGTCTCCAAGCCGATGGTCGGTGACCTGGCCACGTTGCAGGCGCTGCTCGACGGCGAGACCGACGCCCAGGCCATTGCCCAGCAGTCCAGCCAGGCTGGGGAGATGCTCGGCATGATGGCGCTGCAGAGCGGCATGGCCACGGTAGAGGGCACCGACGTGGTATCGAGCCTGCAGTACGCCGACGGCATGGTCGACTTCAACGGCAAGAAGATGACCGTCGAGGAGTTCGCCATGCTGCTCAGCGGCCACCTGGCGGCGCTGCAGCCGCAGGGCTGACCCCTCGGGCAGACCCGCTCTCATCATCGTGGGAGCGGGCTCGCCCCGCAACGAGGCTGCCCTTGCAAAAACCCCTTTTGCATCCTTCCGATTGCCTGTAGCCTTCGCGTCCGATAATAATCCGCGCCCGCAGAGGGGCCGAGACGCTGGCCGTCCGGCACCGCTAGCCGATCTGCCAGGGCCGGGTGATACACTCGACTGACGCGCTCAAGCGCCCTGCAGGTCCAGCGATCATGACCCAGATTTCCGAACGCCTGTTGGTCCAGGCGCACCTCGATGCCAAGCAGCCCAATCCGCTGACGCCCGCGCAGGAGGCCGATTACCGTGCGGCCATCGCTGCCGAGCTGAAGAAGCAGAACGCCGTGCTGGTGGCCCACTACTATTGCGATCCGGTGATCCAGGCCCTGGCCGAGGAAACCGGTGGCTGTGTGTCCGACTCGCTGGAGATGGCGCGCTTCGGCAAGCATCATCCCGCCGAGACGGTGGTGGTGGCGGGGGTGCGTTTCATGGGCGAGACGGCGAAGATCCTCACCCCGGAAAAGCGCGTGCTGATGCCGACCCTGGAAGCGACCTGTTCGCTCGACCTGGGTTGCCCGGTCAAGGAGTTCTCGGATTTCTGCGACCAGCATCCCGAGCGCACCGTGGTGGTCTACGCCAACACTTCCGCAGCAGTTAAAGCCCGGGCCGACTGGGTGGTGACCTCCAGCTGCGCGCTGGAAATCGTCGAAAGCCTGATGGACAACGGCGAGACCATCATCTGGGGCCCGGACCAGCATCTGGGTCGCTACATCCAGAAGCAGACCGGTGCCGACATGCTGCTGTGGGATGGCGCCTGCATCGTTCATGAAGAGTTCAAGTCGCGCCAGCTGGCCGACATGAAGGCGCTGTACCCGGACGCCGCGATCCTGGTGCATCCGGAGTCGCCGGAAGCGGTGATCGAACTGGCCGACGCGGTAGGCTCCACCAGCCAGCTGATCAAGGCGGCGCAGACCTTGCCGAACAAGACCTTCATCGTCGCCACCGACCGCGGCATCTTCTACAAGATGCAGCAGCTGTGCCCGGACAAGGAATTCGTCGAGGCACCGACCGCTGGCAACGGCGCGGCCTGCCGCAGCTGCGCGCACTGCCCGTGGATGGCCATGAACACCCTGGAGCGGGTGCTGGACTGCCTGCGCAATGGCAGCAACGAGATCTTCGTCGAGCCGGCGCTGATCCCCAAGGCGATCAAGCCGTTGAACCGCATGCTCGACTTCACCCAGGCGGCGCGGTTGAAGTTGTCCGGTAACGCCTGACCGATTGTACAAAGCATCGCGGGGCAATCCCGCTCCCACGCCAGGTATCACCGTGGCGTGGGAGCGGGATTGCCCCGCGATGCTTTCAGGCTGTGTATCAGCGCCCCATCATCTCCTTGACCATGCGCTGCTGTTCCATGATCTCGCGCTGGCGCTGGTCGATCTGCGAAGCCAGCGGGAAGTTGCTGCCCGAGCGGCGCTTGGCGTAGTCCAACTGCTGGATCGCCTGGTCGAAATCACCGACCAGGGTGAAGTATTCGGCGCGTGCGCGGTGCAGCCCGATAGTGTTGCCCGACAGCCCGCGCACTTCGGCGACGTCGTACCAGACATCCGGATCGTCCGGGCGGCTCTTGACCAGGTCATCCAGCACCTTTTCCGCCTCGGCCGGCTTGCCCAGCTTGATCAGCAGGTCGGCACGTACCTGCTTGAGCGGGTAGTTGCTCGGGTACTGGCCCTGCATTCGCGTGGCACGTTGCTGGGCGTCGGCCAGGCGGTTGTTGGTGATGTCCAGGTCGATCTGCGCCAGGTTATAGCTGATGTCGTTGGGCGCCTTGGCCAGCAACGGCTTGAGGTTCTCCCGCGCCTCGTTGAGCTGGCCGCCCTTGATCAGGGCCAGGGCCAGGCCATAGCGCGCGGCATCCATGCTCGGGTTGTCGTCGAGCTGGGCGCGGAAGCGCTTGGCGGCCAGGCCCGGAGTGCCTTCGTAGGTGAGGGCGACGCGGGCGCGGATCAATTGATAGCGCAGGCTGTCCTCGACCCCGCCCTTGGGCGCCTGTTCGGCGCGGTTGCGGGTGTCGGCGATACGCGATTCAGTGACCGGGTGAGTCAGCAGGAATTCCGGCGGCTTGGCATCGTAGCGGTACTGGCGGGCCAGGCGCTCGAACATGCTGGGCATGTTGCGCGGATCGTAGCCGGCCTTTTCCAGGTTGAGGATGCCGAAGCGGTCGGCCTCCTGTTCGTTCTGCCGGGAAAAGCGCCGCTGCTCCTGGATTGCCGCGGCCTGGGTGCCGGCAATCACGCCAATGCCGGCATCACCGCCGCCGCCCGCCGCCAATACAATACCGGCCAGCAAGGCCGCCATCATCGGCAGCTGCATGCGTTGCTGGGCCTCGACGCCGCGGGCGAAGTGACGTTGCGACAAGTGCGCCAGTTCGTGGGCCAGTACCGAGGCGTACTCGCCCTCGGTCTGTGCATTGAGGAACAGGCCGCCGTTGACCCCGACGATGCCACCGGGGGCGGCAAAGGCGTTGAGTTCCTTGCTGTCGATGAGGATGAACTCCAGGCGCCGGTCCTGCAACTGGCTGGTCTCGGCCAGCTTGTACACGCTGGTCTCGACGAAGTCCTTGAGCTGCGGGTCGTTGAGCTGGTTCACCTGGCCGCGCAACAGGCTCAGCCAGGCGCGGCCGAGCTGGTGTTCCTGTTGTGGCGAGACGATCGCGGAACTGGCGTCGCCCAGTGACGGCAGGTCGTCGGCGTGGCCGGGCAGGGCCAGCAGGCAGGCCAGCGTCAACAGGGTGGGGCGCAGTAGATTCATGCAGAAGCTCGCGTCGGTCAAAAGCCTTACTGTAGCCGGCTCGCGCGATGCCGACCAGTGGCGCTATCCTAGCGACCTTCCCCATGCGGTCCTGGAGCGCTGCCCGATGAGTGACACCCCGACTTGTGACGCCGAGCTCGATGCCAGCGGTCTCAACTGTCCATTGCCGCTGCTCAAGGCGAAGATGGAACTCAATCGCCTGGCCAGCGGCGCGGTGCTCAAGGTGCTCGCCACCGATGCCGGTTCCCAGCGCGACTTCCGCACGTTCGCCCAATTGGCCGGTCATACGCTGCTGCATGAAACAGCCGAGGCCGGGGTCTATACCTATTGGCTGCGCAAGGCCTGATTCCCTTCATTAGGATCGTCAATGTTCAAAGTGCTTCGCGACTGGATGCAGCGCTACTTCTCCGACGAGGAGGCGGTGGTGCTGGCGGTCCTGCTGTTCCTGGCCTTCACCGTGGTTCTGACCCTGGGCGGCATGCTCGCGCCGGTGCTGGCGGGCATGGTCCTGGCGTTTCTCATGCAGGGGCTGGTCAATGCCCTGGAGCGCTTGAAGGTGCCTTCCAGGCTGGCGGTCTGGCTGGTGTTCGCCCTGTTCATGGGCGCGCTGGCGGTGTTCATGCTGGTGCTGGTGCCGTTGCTCTGGCATCAGCTGATCACCTTGTTCAACGAACTGCCCGGCATGCTCGGCAAGTGGCAGTCGCTGTTGCTGCTGTTGCCCGAACGCTACCCGCACCTGGTGTCGGACGAGCAGGTACTGCGCGCCATCGAGTCGGTGCGCGGCGAAATCGGCAAGTTTGGCCAGTGGGCGTTGACCTTCTCACTGTCGAGCCTGCCGTTGCTGGTCAATGCCATGATCTACCTGGTGCTGGTGCCGATCCTGGTGTTCTTCTTCCTCAAGGACCGCGAATTGATCGGGCGCTGGGTCAGCGGTTACCTGCCGCGTGAGCGCACTTTGCTCAATCGGGTGGGCGACGAGATGAACCGGCAGATCGCCAACTATATCCGCGGCAAGGGCATCGAGATCCTGATCTGCGGGATTGCCACCTACATCGCCTTCATCAGCCTGGGCCTGAACTACGCCGCCTTGCTGGCGTTGCTGGTGGGGTTGTCGGTGGTGGTGCCCTACGTCGGCGCGGTGGTGGTGACGGTGCCGGTGACCCTGATCGCGCTGTTCCAGTGGGGCTGGGGCGATCAGTTCATCTACCTGATGGCGGTGTACGCGATCATCCAGGCACTCGATGGCAACGTGCTGGTGCCGCTGCTGTTCTCCGAGGCGGTTAGCCTGCACCCGGTGGCGATCATCTGCGCGGTGCTGCTGTTCGGCGGGCTGTGGGGGTTCTGGGGGATCTTCTTCGCGATCCCGCTGGCGACGCTGTTCAAGGCGGTGCTGGATGCCTGGCCGCGACAGGAAGCGTCCGTGGCACCGATGCTTTAGGGGCTGCTCGTGGGGGCGGGCTTGCCCGCTCCCACGGTGTACGGCATCAGGCGTTGTTCAAGGCCTCGGCCGCAGCCAGTACCGCATCCACATGCCCGGGCACCTTCACCCCGCGCCATTCCTGGCGCAGCACACCGTCCTTGTCGATCAGGAAGGTGCTGCGGTCCACGCCCAGGTACTCCTTGCCATACAGCTTCTTCAGCTTGATCACGTCGAACAGCTGGCACAGCGCCTCGTCCTTGTCGCTGATCAGCTCGAAGGGAAAGGCCTGCTTGGCCTTGAAGTTCTCATGCGACT
>Ga0268257_1001243_pt1 | contig 22877 bp, 13 predicted proteins | sample AgamicAtPrz_FD_200249 | JGI IMG/M metagenome (GOLD analysis project Ga0268257, IMG submission 200249) | Agave microbial communities from Guanajuato, Mexico - At.P.rz (v2) (version 3) | ecosystem: Host-associated > Plants > Phyllosphere > Phylloplane/Leaf | place: Guanajuato, Mexico | collected... | reverse complement strand
ACACCCCCTGGGTGGCCGTGCAGCAGGCCGCGACCTACCAGCGCGCCACCGGCAACCGCCTGGTGTGGAACATCATCAACGGCGGCTCGGATGCCATCCAGCGCCAGGTCGGCGACTTCGAAGACCACGACCAGCGCTATGCCCGCGCCACCGAGTTCATGGACGTGGTGCGCGGCTACTGGCAGCACGAGCAGTTCCATTACCAAGGCAGCTACTACCGCGCCGAAGGCGGCGGCCTGCGCGGCCCGCTGAAAAAGGCCGAGCTGCCGCTGATCTGCACGGCCGGTTCGTCGCTGGCAGCACGCGAGTTCGCCGCCAAGCACGCCGACTTCTACCTGATGCGCGCTGAACACCCGGACGAGATTGCCGCGCTGATCGCGGATATCCGCGCCCGCGCGCTGAAGTGGGGCCGCAGCGATATTCGCTTCGGCCTGTCCATCGACGTGATCGCCCGCGCAACCGAAGACGCAGCGCTGGCCGAGGCCAAGCGGTTCTTCGACGAAGGGGTGGCCAAGGGCACGGTCAAGGCCCGCGCCGCCCACGCCGGCCTGCGCACGGCGCGCAAGCTGAGCTACGAGCATGACTACCACGACAAGGACGGGCAACAGGCGTTCGACGACTTCTTCATCCACCCCAACGTGTGGACTGGCTTCGGCTACATCGGCATCCCGCCGGGCTGCGCACTGGTGGGCAGCTATGCCAACGTGGTGGCGCGTATCCGCGAGTACCACGGCATCGGTATCGATCTGTTCTTCCTCGCCGGCTACCCGCACCTGGAAGAAGCCTACCGCATCGGTGAGCACATCCTGCCGCACTTCCGTGAGCAACGCGCAGCCCTTGCGCGCCCGCTGGCCGAACCCGTGCCACTGCACGCCAGCAACGGAGCCTGATGCCATGGCCAGGGACAGTTACCCACTGAGCCGGCGCAGCTTCCTCGGCCACGCCGGCGTACTGGCCGGCGGGTTGCTGGCCGGCTGCGGTCCCGCCGACAGCCCGAACCCCGGCGTGGCCGACGCGCCCCGGTATGGCGGGCGCCTGCGCCTGGGCATCATCGACGGCAGCCAGAGCGGCAACCTCGACGCCCACAAGCCTGTCGGCAGTGGCATCGTGCGTGGCTTCGCCCTGTACAGCAAGCTGTGGGAATGGGACGAGCAGATGCAGCCGCGCCTGGCCTTGGCCGAGTTCGCCGAGCCCAATGCCAATGCCAGCAACTGGACCTTGCGCCTGAAGCCGGGGCTGGAGTTCCACCACGGCAAGACCATCGACGCCGACGACCTGATCTTCTCCATCCGCCGCCTCACCGACCCGCAGCTGGCCTCGCCCTACGCGGCGCTGCTGCACTGGGTGGACCGCGACAACCTGGTCAAGCTGGATGAGCGGACCGTGCGCCTGGGCTTCCGCGAGGGGCGCAGCTACCTGCCACTGCCGGAAACCTGGGTCAACTTCGGCGGCATCGTGCCGGTGGACTACCACCCGGTCACCAACCCGGTCGGCGCCGGGCCGTACAAACTGAAAAGCTTCACCCCAGGCCAGCGCTCACTGTTCACCCGCTTCGACAATTACTACAAGCCTGGCAAGCCGTACGCCGACGAACTGGAGATCATCGACTTCAAGGACCAGACCGGCCGCCTGGCGGCGCTGCGCGCCGGGCAGATCGACATGGCCAACGTCATGTCCACCGAACACCTGCAGATCCTGCAAGCCGACCCACGGCTGCGCCTGCTGAAGTCGGTGAGCGGCAACTGGCTGTCGTTCGACATGAACACCACCAAGGCGCCGTTCGACGACCCCCGGGTGCGCGAGGCGTTCCGCCTGCTGGCTGACCGTGAAGAGCTGGTGCGCCGTGCGCTGAATGGCCAGGGCCGGGTGGCCAACGACCTATATGCACCGTTCGACCCAACCTTCGACCACAGCATCGGCCCGCGCCCCCATGACCCGCAGCGCGCAGCGCAGTTGCTGCGCGAAGCCGGCCATGAACAGTTGCAGGTGGAGCTGGTGACCACCCCAGGGCCGGGGTTGGCTTCGGCCCTGGTACTGGCCGAACAGGCCCGGCGCGTCGGCGTGACACTCAATGTGCGCCAGGTCGACCTAGCCACCTTCCAGGGGCCGCAGCGAGACGAATGGACCTTGAGTACCGGTGGCAGCATCGGTGCACCGTTCCTGGCTAGCGCCATCCACACCGACGCGCCGTTCGCGGTGGCCAACAAGACCCACTTCCACGACCGCGAATTCAGCGAGGCCTTCCTCGCCGCCATGGCCCAACCGGACCTGGAGCGACGCAAGGCAATGGTGCACCGGGCGCAACGCGTCCAGTACGAGCGCGGCGGCATGCTGATCTGGGGCTTTGCCGACCTGCTCGACAGCGTCAGCACCCGTGTGGGTGGCGCGCAGGCGGAACAGTCACTGTTCAGTACCTGGCGGTTCGAAAACGTGTGGCTCAGAAGCTGATCGCCAGGGCAGCACGGCCATCCGTGGCAGCGGGCTTGCTCGTTCCCACTCCGATCGATCACGCCCCACACCCTCCATAACCGCAGGCGCGGCTGCGCCCTCGCTTCTCCCACATGCCCACTTTCGAACGAGGCCCAGCCAATGTCCCGCGTTACCTTGCTGCACCCAAAATTCCCGCCCAGCGCCCTGGCGCTGGCGCTCCTGGCCGCCAGCTCGCCGCTGGCCCACGCCGAAGACACCCAGCTGCAAACCGTCACCGTGCAGGCCGAGCAGAGCGACGACGACGCCCTGCCCACCCGTCCGCCTGCCTCGATCTACGGCGGCCTGGAAGCCAAAGTGCTCGACACGCCGCGTTCGGTCACCCAGATCAACGCCGAGCAACTGGCCAACGACCCGATCCGTAGCTCCGACGACCTGGTCAAGTACGCCCCCGGCATCACCCGCGGCGGTGGTCAGAACGCCGGCATCGCCCCGCAGATGCGCGGGCAGAACACCGAGGTATTCCAGGATGGCCAACGCGCCTACGGCGTTCGCCACCCTGCCAACTTCAACGCCTACGAGGGCGCCGACATCGTCGCCGGGCCGTCTTCGGTGTCCTACGGTTCGGTCAGCGGCAGCGGCGGCTACGTCAACTACCTGAGCAAGAAGCCCGACTTCAACCGTTTCCGTACCAGGCTCAGCGGTGAGATCGGCAGCTGGATCCCCGACGGCGAATCACGCGATGCCAGCAAGTTCAGCATCGACAACACCGGCCCGCTGACCGATGACCTGGCCTACCGGGTAAGCATCACCCACCAGCGCCAGGATGACTTCTACGACAACGTCGAGAACAACTTCGACGCTTTCTACGGTGCGCTGGCCTGGCGCAATGACAACCTGCGGGTGGACTGGAACGCCGCCTACGACGACTACTACGACTACAACATCACCCACGGCTGGAACCGAGCCAGCCAGAGCCTGGTCGACCACGGCAAGTACTACGCCGGCCGCGCCACGCCGATCATTCAGAACGGCAGCACGTTGTGGTCACCCGTGCTGTCGTCCGGCGCTGCAGACGCCCAGGTGCTTGGCTGGGTGCAGCGACAGCGCAATGCCCAGGGCCAGTATCAGGTGGTCGACGGCAGCTTCCAGGGCGCGTCACCCAACACCCAGGCCAACCCCGGCTCCCTGCGGGGCTGGGTCTACGACCCGTCGCTTGCCGGTAATGGCCTGACATCGCTGTCATCGCAGACCGGCCAGCGCGCGCAGGATGAAAACCGCTCGCGGCGCTTTACCACGCAATTGCGTGTCGAAGGTGACCTGAGCACTTCGATCACCCTGGCCAACAGTACGTTCTACCAACACTCCACCGACACCACCGACGCCGTGGGTGCGTTCCAGGTGCAGGGCAAGGACGACATCTTCGACAACCGCTTCGAGTTCCGCGCGAGGGGCCAATGGCAACTGGGCGCCCTGACCCTGACCGACGACAGCAACAGCGGGCTGATCTACCGCCGCGAGCGCAACGAGTCGATCGCCGCCAACAACAGCTTCGGCAGCACCATCAACGCCTACGACCTGACCCTCGACCCGGCCTTGAAGAACCCCGGCGACCTGCTCGGCCTGAGCGGCCGCAACCCTGCCGGTGGCAACGCGGCATGGATCGGCCAAGCTGGCGTGCCGCAGTTCTCCAGCTACTACGGCTGGCTCAACCTGCCCGCCATGTACCCGGCCGGGCACGGCCTGTATGCCGAATCAGTGGCGCCGTACACCGCCGACAGCACCTGGTCCACCAGGACCCTGTTCAGCCAGCACAACCTGCGCCTGGGCGAGCGCCTGGGCCTGAACGTCGGCGCCAGCCGCAGCTGGATCGACGCGCGCATCGAAAACCCCTTCGTGCTGCCCGGCGGCAACCCGCGCAAGGACTCGAACAACTACCGGTTGTTCTCGGTGCAAGTCAGCCCCTACTTCAAACCCACGGAAAACAGCACGCTGTATTACACCTTCGACCGCTCGCTGGCGGTGAACACCGGCTTCTTCACCAACGGCCTGGGTTGGGGCAGTGGCAGCGGGGCCAACCGGCTCAACCCGCTGGCCTTCGAGAGCCTGAGCGTGTTGCACGAGGCAGGCTTGAAGGTGGAGGCGCTACCCGACCAGCTGTTCCTGACCCTGGCAGCCTACCGGCAGGCCCGCGACCAGTCGCCGGACAGCAACAACAACATTGCCCGCCTGATCGTCAAAGGCTGGGAAGCGACCCTGCGCTACCAGGACCCGCACCTGCGCGGCGGCCTCAACCTCAGCCGCGTCAGCGCCTACAACGAGTTCACCAGCCAGGCCGGGTTTGCCTCGGCCGGGTTTATTCCCGACAACGGCACCGTATTCGGCGACAACAACAGCCTCAACCAGCGCCCGTCCGGCAAGTTCGATGCCGTGCAGATTCCTGAATACAACGCCGGTGGCTATATCGATTACCGCTTCGACTCGGGGTTTGGCGCCGAGCTTTCCGGCTGGTGGACCAGCAGCTGGTACCTGAACCTGAGCAAGACGGTGAAAGTGCCGGACGAATACAACCTCGACCTTGCCGTGTACTACCGCCAGCCGCAGTGGGGTGTGACGTTGCGCATGCTCAACGTTACCGACGAGCTGAATTTCGTCAGTGGCCTGGCCGGTTCGACCAACACCTTCTTGCAACCGATGCCGGGCCGCACGCTGCTGGCCCAGGTCGATTACCAGTTCTGATCACCCTCAACCTGAAAGGCCTCAGCCATGTCCATTGAATTTGTCGGCATGATCTTCCCCCGCCAGTGGTCCGAGACCCGCGGCATCCGAACAGCGGACTTCGACCTGCCGTTCATCCGCCACCACGCCCGCGCCCATGAGCATGCCGGGTTCGACCGGGTGCTGATCGCCAGCAGCCCAGGCAGCGCCGACAGCCTGCAGATTGCCGCCTATGCTGCCGCGCACACCGAACGCCTTGGTTTCATGATCGCCCACCGCCCGGCCCTGACCGCGCCGACGGTGGCTGCGCGGGCATTCGCCACCCTCGACCACACCACCGGCGGCGGGCGCATCCGCCTGCATGCAATCACCGGTATCACCGCCGAGCCGCAAGAGGGGGACACGCTGCTGGACAAGACCGAGCGCTACCGGCGTGCCGACGAATACCTCGAGATTGTCCGGCGCACCTGGACGGCCGAGGCGCCGTTCGACTACGAGGGCCGCTACTTCACCATCAGGGGTGGTTTCTCGCCGGTGAAACCGCTGCAGCAGCCACATATCCCGATTTCCTTCGGTGGCTCGTCCGACATCGCCTACCAGATCGCGGTCAGGCATGCCGACCTGTATGCCTTGTGGGGTGAGCCGCTGAGCGGTGTCGCCGAACAGATCGGCAAGCTCAAGGCTGCCGCGAACGCCGCAGGCGTGACGGCGCCAAGGGTGAGCCTGTCGGTGCGGCTGATCCTGGGTGCCACAGAGGAGCTGGCTTGGCAGCGTGCCGAACAGATCCTCGCACAGATCAAGGCCAACCCGCAGTTCGCGGCAGGCAGCCCATGGCAGAAGCGCATCAAGGGCACCGGTTCCGAACGCCTGCTCGCCGCCGCCGCCCGCGCCGACCGGCATGATCGGGCGTTGTGGATGCCGACGGCGACTGCGGTGGGTGCCTATGGCGATACCACCGCGCTGGTGGGCACGCCGGAAACCGTCGCCCAGGCCTTGCTCGACTATGTCGACCTTGGGGTGAGCACCTTTCTCAACCGAGGCTATGACCCACTGTATGACACGGTGGACTATGGCCGTTGGGTGATCCCGGCCGTGCGCGAGGAGGTTCGCCGGCGCCAGGCACGGTTTGTGAGGTAATTGCGCTACAAGGGCACGGGCATTGCCCAGGTTCGCGGCTTCAGCCGCAACCCCCGGCAATGCCGCCCAGGCTCGGCGCATGCGCCAGCAGCCCTTGGGTGTAGGCATCAGCCGGCCGATCCAGGACCTGCTCGGCACTGCCCTGCTCCACCATTCGCCCCTGACGCAGCACCAGCACCCGATCGGCAATCGCCCGCACCACCCCCAGGTCATGGGTGACGAACAACACAGTCAGCCCCTGCGCCTGCAAACGCTGCAGCAAGGCCAGAATCGACGCCTGCACCGACACATCCAGTGCGGAAGTGATCTCGTCACACACCAGCAGTTTCGGCTCGCAGATCAGCGCCCGGGCAATCGCCACCCGCTGGCGTTCGCCGCCAGACAAGCTGTGCGGGTACAAATCGGCCACGCGCGCCGGCAGCGACACCCGCTCCAGCACCGCCTCGACCCGACGACGCGCCTCACCCCCCCTAACCCTGAAAAAGTGCGCCAACGGCGCGCTGAGGGTTTGCCCGATCGTCTGCCTAGGGTTCAAGGCGCGATAAGGGTTCTGGAACACATACTGGATCTGGTGGCGCAACCGGGCCGCACGATGGCGCGCGGTTGCCGCCAATGGCTCGCCGGCGTAACGCATCTGCCCCTGGATGTTCTCGCCCAGCCCGGCAATGGCCCTGGCCAGGCTGGTCTTGCCCGAGCCCGACTCCCCCACCAGTGCCAGGCACTCGCCTTGCTTCACAGACAATGAGACGTCGAACAGCACCTGGCGATCATAAGCGACATCCAGCCCGAGAACCTCCAGCAACACCGCTTCGTTCGGTACCGACACCGGCTCGACAGCCGCCCCCGCGAGGTGCCGCGGTTCCTGGTCCGGCAACAGGCAGGCGACCTGGTGCTTGCCGTCGAGCGTCAGCAACGGCGGCTCGATCACCGAACACTCGGCACGACGCCTGCCGCAGCGCGGCGCAAACGCACAGCCATGCGGGCGTTGCCCGGGTGCCGGCGCTTGCCCGGCGATGGCCTGCAGCGGCTGGCGGCTGGCAACATCCGGGATGGCCGCGAGCAAGGCACGGGTGTACGGGTGCGCGGGCTTGGCAAACAGCGCCTCGCGCCCGGCCAGTTCCACCAGCCGCCCGGCGTACATCACCATGACCCGGTCGACCAGTTCACGCACCACCGCCAGGTCGTGGGTGACGTACAGCGCCGCCACACCGTGTTCACGGCACAACCGCCTGAGCGTCTGCAACACATGGGCCTGGGTGGTAACGTCCAGTGCGGTGGTAGGCTCGTCGAGCACGATCAGCCTGGGCCGCAAGACAAACGCCAAGGCCAGCATTATCCGCTGTTGCTGCCCACCCGACAGCTGGTGCGGGAAACAGCGCAGGAAGGCATCGTCAGCCGGCAGGCCCACCTCCACCAGGGTTTCGCCGATGCGCTGGCGCAGCGCCTGACGCGACAGCCTGGGCTGGTGCGCCAGCAGGGTTTCACCCAGCAAGGTCCGCAGACGCAACGCCGGGTTCAGCGCCGTGGCCGGGTCCTGGGCCACGTAACCGACCAGCCCGCCACGGGCCAGGCGCAAGGCCTCGCCTTCCAGTTCCAGCAGCGATTGCCCGGCCACCTTCACGTGCCCGCCGACGATACGCGCGCCCTGTCGGGCATGGCGCAGCAAGGCAGTCGCCAAGGTGGTCTTGCCTGAACCGGACTCGCCCACCAGGCCCACGATCTCGCCCGCCGCCAGGCTGAAGTAAACCTCGGCCAGCACCTCCACCTGCCCGGCCAGTTCTACCCGCAGGTTGCTGACCTGCAATACCTCGTCCACAACATTCAGCGGCATGTTCATGGCTGTTTCTCCACAACCCGTGCACTGGCCCGGCCTATGCCTTCGGCCAGGATATTGGTGCCATAGGCAAACACCCCGATCAGCAGCGCCGGCGCCAGCACGGCCCAGGGCTGCACCAGCAGGCCGGCCTGGTTTTCGTTGATCATCAGGCCCCAGTCGGCAGCTGGCGGGGCCACCCCGTAACCGAGGAAGCTCAGGCCCGAAAGCATGCCCACCGCCCAGGTCAGCATGTTGCCGAAGTGCACCAGCAGCGGCGTGAGGATGTTTGGCAGGATTTCCTGGAAGAGGATGCGCCAACGTGGGTAGCCCATCATCTGCGCGGCCTCGACAAACTCCTGTCCGGCCACCGCCACCGCGCTGCCACGGGCCAGGCGAACGACCCCGGGCGTGAAGGCAATGGCTACGGTCAGCACGATCAGCCATGGCGCCCGGCCAAGCATGGATACGATCAGCAGCACCAGGATCAGGTCCGGGAACGCCAGCGACACATCGGCCGCCCAGCTGATCGCCTGGTCCAGGCGCCTGCGCGAAAACCCGGCCAGCAGGCCCAGGCTGGCGCCGACCAGCAATGCCAGGGTGGCCGCAGCCACCGACATCCACAGTATCGACAGGCCGCCATTGAGCAACCGCGACAGCAAGTCGTGGCCAAGAAAGTCGTGCCCAAGCGGCGCACCAGCGGCCGGCGCGCCATACACCGGCCCGACCATGGCCGTGGGCGCATGCGGCGCCAGCCAGGGGCCGATCGCTGCCAGCAGCGTTATCAGCAAGGTGATCACAGCGCCGCGGCGCACCTGCGGGTCGGCCAGCCAACGGGGATCAGTCATGGCTCGCCTCCTGGGCCGGGATGCTGCGCGCACGGCGCCACCACGGGCGGATGCCACGCCGTACCCGGCGGATCATCCGCACCCGGCGCGCGGTGCGCAGCTTGGGCGTGAGCAATACCGTCAACAGGTCGGCGAGCAGATTGATCAGCACGATCGCCAGGGTGATGACCAGCACCACGCCCTGGATCATCGGCAGGTCACGCAGCTGGATTGCCGCGTTCAGCGCGGTGCCGATGCCCGGGAAACTGAAGATCACTTCGGCCAGCAACGCACCACCGACCAGCGTACGCAAGGTCAGCGCCACTCCCTGGATCGCCGGTGTGAGGGCGTTGGGCAAGGTATGCCGCCAGACGATGCGCCGTTCGGCAATGCCACGCAGGCGTGCGGCGATCACATAGTCGGATTCCAGCGCCTCGATCATCGAGGCCCGCACCATCCGCGTCAGGTACGGCAGGGCCGTCAGGCTCAAGGCCAGCACCGGCAGCACCAGCGACGGCCACTGGCGCCACAACGGCAGTTGCGGGTCGAGGATCGACACCGCCGGCAACCAGCCCATGCCCGGCATGGAGAACAACAGCACCAGGCCGATAGCCAGCAGGAAACCCGGCGTGGCCTTGAGCAGGATCAACGCGGAAAGGCCCCAGCGGTCCACCCGGCTGTCGCGCCGCAGCGCCAGGCTCACGCCCAGCAGCAAGGCCACCGGCACCACCAGCGCCAGCACTCCGGCCAACAACGCCAGGGTGTGGCCCAAGCGGGCAAACAACAGCTGCGCCACCGGCACCTGGGAGTCCAGCGAAATGCCCAGGTCACCGCGTAGCGCCGCGCCCAGCCAGCGCAGGTACTGCACCAGGATCGGCTGGTCGAGCCCCAGTTGCCGTTGCAGCGTGAGGATGCTCTGCAGCGGCGCATCCGGGCCAAGAATCACCCGCGCCGGATCCGAGGGCAGAGCCTGGGTGGCAATGAACACCACCAGGCTGATCACCCAGGCGGTCAGCAGCCCGTAACCGAGGCGGCCGATGAACCAGGCCAGCCAGGCCGGCGTGCGGGGCGTGTGTCGTGTATCAGGCATTGGGGTTCAACCAGAGTTCGTCGAAGCGCCAGGAGGCGAAAGTGGTCTGTTCCGGGGTGAGCCCGCCGACCTTGGCCGACGCGGCATCGAGCACGTCGCAGAAGCCCCAGACCAGCAAGCCGCCCCGTTCGTGCTGGATGGCCTGGGCTTCGTGCACCAGGGCTTTGCGCAGGGCCAGGTCGGGCTGCGCCAACGCCTGCCGGAACAGTTCGGTGAAGCGAGGGTCGTGGAAATTGCTGCGGTTATAGATGGCTTGCGGCGCATCGTTGTGCAGTGCCGAAGCAAGAAAGCCGCGCGCCGGGGTCGAGCCGGGCGACAATTGCCATTGCTCACGCTGCGGGCCGTTGAAGACTGCCGCGTCCACCTGCTTGACCTTCACCTGCACCCCGGCCTTCAAAGCCTGCTGGGCAAACACCAGCGCGGCGTTGACGCCAGGCCCTGGCGTGGTGGTCAGCTCGACGCGTAAATCGTCCTGCCCCGCCTGACGCAACAGCGAACGGGCCTGGTCCAGGTCGTAGGGGCGCTGGGCAATGGCGTGGTTGTAGGTGGGGTCGTGGGGCGAATACAGGTCGTTGGCCACGCGGCCAAAACCATTCAGGCCACGCGCCACCAGTTCCTGGCGGTCGGCCAGCAGGCGGAACGCCTGGCGCACGCGCACATCCTGGAACGGCGCCTTGGCCAGGTTCAGGTTGAAACCGCTGAACGAGGTGGTTGGCGAGGCATACAGGCGCAGCCGTGGGTCAGCCTTGAGCAACGCACTGTGCTCGGCCTGCACACCGCTGGCCACATCGATCTGCCCGGCGCGCAAGGCCGCGGCGCGCGACACCTGGTCCTTGAACTCGATGATCTCCAGCTCGTCCGCATAGGGGCGGTCGGGCTTGTAGTAGTTTTCGAAACGGGTGTAGAGCGAGCGCTGGCCGGGTATGAAGCTTTTCAGCCGGTACGGCCCCGCGCCCACCGGGTTGCTCAGCGGATGGTAGTCGGTGGGCACGATGCCACCGAAGCTGATCAGCGTTTCGTCCAGCGGGTAGAAGCTCTGCCCCTGCTTGAAACGGATCTCTATCGTGCGTTGGTCCAGCTTGCGCAGGGCCTGGCGGTCGATCGCACCGACCAGCCCGGCGAAGGGCGAGGCCAGTTGCGGGTCGGTCAGGCGCAGGATCGAGAACAGCATGTCGTCGGCAGTGATGCGCTTGCCGTGGTGGAACTCCAGCCCCGGCTTGAGGCGGATGGTCCAGGCACTGGCATCGGCATTCGGCTCGGCGAACTCGGCCAGCGCCAGGCGCGTGCTGACGTCGGCGTTCCATTCCCACAACTTGGCGTACAGCGCCCAGCCACGGATGATGCCACCACCTACCGGCTTGTGTGCATCGAGGTTACCGGCCTGGTCGCCGTCGATAATGCCCACCCGCAGGCGCCCGCCATGCACCGGAATACCCGGCAGCAGCGCCGTGGCGGCTGCCGGCGCGCCGCTGTCGCAGCCGCTGAGCAAACCGCCACCGAGCAGCAGGCCGCCACCGACGGCCAGGCTATTGCCGAGAAACACCCGGCGCGAAAACAGCTCGCTCATGACCCACTCCTCACGCCGGTAGCGCCACGCCGGGTTTGCTGGCCGCACCCAGGCGCGGTACGTCGAAGCCATGGTCCAGGTCCAGCAACGGGAACAACAGGTCGGCCACCCGGTGGGCCTCGTCGATCAGCGGGAAGCCCGAGAGGATGAAGGCCGATGTGCCCTGGGCTTCGTATTCGCGAATGCGCTCGGCCACCTGCTCGGCACTGCCGACCAGGTAGGTGCCGGCCGCCGGGCCGAGAATGTTGAAGCCGAACAGGCTGGGGCCCAGCCAGACGTTGGGGTAGATTTCCAGCTCACGGGCAGTGGGCAAGCGCCCGGCGCGGATGCTGTCGAGGTTGCGCTGGATACGCGGGTCGGCGCTGACGTAACTGTCGATGTCTTGCCCGGGAGGCAACTGGCGTTCGATGGCGGCCCGGGCAGTGGCCAGCGAGGTGCGCTGCAGCAAGCGCTCGGCATGGGCCCAGGCTTCTTCCTCGGTCTCGCGCACGATCACCTGCAGGCGTGTGCCGTAGGTCAGCTCGCGGCCGATCTTGGCCGCTTCGGCCGCCACACGACGGAACTTGTCACCGAGCTTTTGCGGGGTGTCGGCGAAGCTCAGGTAGACATCCAGCAACTGCACGGAATGGGCAACGCCCGGTGCCGAAGTGCCGGCGCCCCACAGCGGGATGCCAGGCTTCTGCTTCGGTGGGTGCCAGCCGCCCAGCGGGTGGGAGGCGGCCGCCGGCGAGCGCGGCGACAGCTTGACGTAGCGGCCGTCGTAGCCGGCGGTGTCGCCGGCGTAGAAGCGTTGGAAGGCGCGCCAGTATTCCAGGCTGAAGTCGTAGCGTTCATCGTGCGGGTAATGCACGCCCAAGGTGGCCAAGCCAGCGTCGTTGCCATTGACCACGTTGAACAGCAGGCGGCCGTTGGAGAACTGGTCGAAGGTGAGCGCCCATTTGGCCAACACGGCTGGCGACAGCTCGCCCGGGTGTTGGGCGACCAGGAAGCGCAGGCGCTTGGTCGCGTCGATCAGCGCCGCCGCCACGGCCAGGCTTTCGTTGGGGCTGGAGCCGAGCAGCGAGCCGTAGAAGCCCAGGCGGTCAGCCGCGATGGCCAGTTGCTTGAGGTGCTCGAAGTCGGTGTGCCAGCGGCCTTCAGGCTCCCAGGGGTGCGGGCCGTCCGGCGTGGTGAGGTACCAGAGTATCTTTACTGCCATGGGATGCGTCCTTTTCTGCAAGGGGCGCGCAGCGCCCCAGCGTTGACATCAGCTACGCCGGTCAATACCCGGCACCAGGCCCAGCTCGTCAGCCCGCTCATACAACCCGCTCATTTTCCACTGCTGGGTCAGCACCCCCGGTCCATACGGCCGCGACCCACCCAGGGCATCGGCCAACAATTGAATCTGTGCGCCCTCCTCCAGCAACAGGATGAACTCCGCCGTGGCCCGCAGCCCCTGCTTGCCCCACACCGTGGCGCCGCCGTTGGCTTCCAGGATCGCCAGGTTGAACGGGTTCTCGGCGATCTTGTCGAGGATGAAGTCCACCTCGGCCTGGCGCCGGTCGATGTACACCGGCAGCTCGCGGGCCAGCTGGTAGCGCTGCACCGGCACATAGTGGAACGGCAAGGTCCGGTGGGTTTGCGCCCAGGCCCCCAGGTACGGGCTGTGCACGTGTGACACGGTGGTGATGTCGGCGTGGGTCTGGAACAGCTTGGTGTAACGGCCCAGGCCACCTTTGCCCTTGCCGACGATGACGTTGCCGGAAAAATCGCTCACCGTAGCCTGCAGCGGCTTGCGGTGGTTCCACGGGCCGCCATAGTTGACCGCTACCAGCAGTTCTTCGCCGGGTACGCGTTCGATAAAGCCGACCGTGCCATTGGCCGTGATGGTGTTGGTTTCGCGGAATACGCCGAAGGCCGCTTCGGCTTCGGCCAGCACCTGGTCGATGAAGGCTTGCAGTTCGGCAGTGACGGGGCGTTCGTTGATCAGTACGGTCATGGTCAATCTCCAGTCAGGTCAGGCGCGGCGCTGGGCCAGCAGTTCATGGGCAGCTTGCAGGGGCCGCGGGTCGACCCAGTCGGCGATGGCGAAGTCGGCCTCGAGGAAGCCGTGCAGGTACAGGAAGTCCTTTTGCGTGCCGAGGAAGGCCAGGCGCTGCTCGGACAGGTCTGGCGCCAGGGTGGTGTGGAAGTCACCCCGGTAGGCCTCCGCCACGCCTTGGCTGCCGGCACGGGTTTCTTCTTCAAGGATGCGCTTGAGCGCGTCGCGGTTGTTGGCTGCCCAGTCCGCGGCACGCAAGGTCTGGGCGAGGAAGCGCACCACCAGATCGAAGTGCTCGTCGAGCAGGCGCTGGTGCACGGTGATCGGTCGCGGCGTGCCGTTGTTGATGCGGTGGCGCGGGTCGGCCAGCAGGTCGAGATCGACGCCGACCACCAGGCCCAGCCGACGTGCCGCATCAGCCGCTGCCGCGCCTTTCACGTACACCGCATCGACTTCACCGCGCGCCAGGTACTCCAGCCCCGACCACAGCCGTTGCAGGCCCAGCTGCGGGGTTGCGGCGTTGGCCTGGTCGAGCAGGGCCACTTCCACCAGTTGCACGTCACCCAGCTGCAGGCCAGCCGACGCCAGGGCGCCTTTGTAGCCGTGCAGGCTCATGGCCCGGGCGATGCTGCCGGGGCGGCTATCGCCCCAGGCTGGCAGGGCCAGGCGCTTGCCGCGCAGGTCGGCGGCGCTGCGGATGCCGGAGTCCGGGCGGACCAGAATGGTTTGCCATTCTTCGATCCAGGTCAGGCCGATCAGCCGGCTGGGCGAGCCGGCAGCGCGCGCGGCCAACGCCGGGACGTTGCCGCCTTCGCGGAACAGCCCGGGCAGCTGGTGATCGTAGTGGTGATGGCCAAGCTGGCGGGCCTCCTGCAGGGTCGAGACCGGCAAGCCGTCGATGGCGAACTCCTGCTCCAGCCAGCCAAGCTTGTAAGCGATGCCAGAGGCGGTCGGTACCGGGCAGCGGGTGAACCAGATGCGCTCCAGGGCAGACAGGTCGTCTGCGGGGCGTATTGCGGTAGGGCTTGCGAGGGTCATGGGGTGGCTCCTTGGGCGTCGTGCAAGCACCATTGCAGTGTGCGTGCCAACCGCTGGAGGCCTTGATTTCACTGGGGATGGATGGTTTGACAGGGCGCTTGCTGCTGGAGGGGGAGCAGGATTGCGGGCGGGCTGCTGCCAGATCAGCAGAGTGGCTGCTGCTGTGCCAGCAAAAGGTTGCGCAAGCCGCGTAGCACGGGGCCTGAAGAGCGGTGGCAAAGATATTGCTCAAGCGCTTGAGGCCGCGCCGTGGCCAATCGCGGGTTCACCCGCGAAACAGGCGCACTGGCCCCTTCAGACCTAGCCGAGACCTCTCCATGAGTGCCATACAACCCTCCCCTGCCCGCCGCCTCACCAGCGAAGCCGAAGCCATCGAAACCGCCCGCCAGGTCGCGGTAAAAATCGCCGAGCTGGCCGCCGACCCGCGTAACAACGGCCAGCTCCCCCGCCGCCAGGCCGAGCTGTTGTCCAGTAGCGGCCTGACCGCCATCGCTGTGCCGGCCGAATTCGGCGGCCTTGGTGCCTCGGTGCAAACCGTGGTCGAAACCGTGCGCCTGGTGTCCACTGCCGATGGCGGCGTCGGCCAGTTGCTGCAGATTCACAACGTGATGCTGCGCGGTATCTTTAGCGGCTACCCGGATGAAGTGCGCGACCGGCTGATCGCCGATGTACTGGCCGGCAAGCGCTTCGGCAATGCCCTGGCCGAGGTCGGCGGCAAGAACAAGTTCGCCCTGAAGACCCGCGTCGAACGCAACGCCGATGGCCAGTGGCTGCTCAATGGCAGCAAGTTCTACTCCACGGGCTCGTACCTGGCCGAGTGGATCTCGCTCACTGCCGCCAGCGAAGACGGCGGTGTTGGCGTGCTGCTGCACCGTGACACTCCCGGGCTGACCCTGGTCGATGACTGGCAAGCCTTCGGCCAGCAGAACTCGGTGAGCGGTACGGTGAATTTCGACAATATCGTGCTCGACGAGCGCTACCTGACCCGGCGCAACGGGCCGATGAAGCGCACCGGCCTGACCTTCCCGCAGATCCTTCACGCAGCCATCGACACCGGCATCGCCGCTGGCGCCTTGCAGGCTGCCATCGAGTACCTGCGCGAGCATGCCCGCGCCTGGGTAGAGAGCGGCGTCGAGCGCGCCAGTGACGAGCCCCATGTGATCCGCCAGGTTGGCGAGTATGCCGTGGCCCTGCGCGGTGCCGAGTCGGTGCTGCGCGAGGCCGCGCGGGTGTTTGACGATCACGAGCGCGACCCGGAAAACAAGGCCCTGCAGGATGAGCTGATTGTTTCGGTGGCCACCGCCCGTGCGCATTCCGATGCGGCGTCACTGAAGATTTCCAGCGACCTGTTCTCGCTGCTGGGCGCCAGCGCGTCGCTGAGCAAGTGGAACCTCGATCGCTTCTGGCGCAACGCCCGGGTGCACACCACCCACGACCCGATCCGCTGGCGGCTGCACAACGTCGGCAACTACTACCTCAATGGGGCCGACCCTGGGGAGTACACGGCGGTGCTCAATGCCAAGGAAAACCAGGGCGCTACCCGCCGTTGAAACCGGGTTTGCGTGGGGGACGTTGCCCCCTGTCGCGACACCAGGCCGCTCCTGGCCGGGGCGGCGTCGAATTCTGATCGAGCATTTACATGAACCACCCTCTACTTCGGGCCTTGGCGATTTATCGCGAAATGCCCTGGCGCTTCGCCCTGGTCACAGCCTTGTACATGGCCGGCAATCTCGGCCTGGCCTGGCAACAGTGGCTGATCGGCCACGCGATCGACGATGTCAGCGCCGGGCGCGCCGTGTTGCGCCTGGCTGATGGCAGCCTGGACGCCAGCATCGCCTGGCACTGGTTGTGGCTGCTGTTGGCCATCGCCTCGGGCCGCGGCCTGCTGCAATACGCTGCCGCCGTGCTGTCGCTGGTGCTCAGCCAGGCCCTGCTCACGCGCCTGCGCGAACGTATCCTCAACCAGGTGCAGCGCCTGCACCTTGGCTACCACTGGCGCCACGGCATGGGTGAACTGGTCACCCGCACCACACGCGACGCCGACAAGGTGCGCGATGCATTGATCACCTTCTGGCGGCAGATCATCGAAACACCGCTGGTGGTGATCGCCGCCGTCGGCCTGTTGAGCTGGTACGACCCGCTGCTGGGCCTGGTGCCCTTGCTGCTGACTGGCGCCGGGCTGTGGCTGTTCGTGCTACAGACCGATCGCCTGGTAACCCTGGACCGCGCCGTGGGCAGCGCCTATGACAAGGTCAGCCAGGACCTGGCCGAAGGCATCGGCGGCGTGCGGGTGATCAAGGCTTTCGGCCTGGAAAGCCAGCGTATCGCCCGATTCGCCAGCCAGGTCGAGGTGTTCACCCATCACGCCCGTGCTGCCCTCGCCTACGCCAGTTCGCGCATTCCGCTACCGCAGGCAGTGGTGGCGCTGGGGCATGTGTGGATCCTGGTCTACGGCGCCCATCGCGTGGCGGCCGGTGCACTGGGCATCGGCGAACTGGTCACCTCGCTGCTGGTGGCGACCACGCTGGTGTTCCGTATCGAAGGCATCGGCCGGGTAATGCAGACCTTCGCCGATGCCCGCGCCAGCGCCGAACGCATCTGGCAGTTGCTGGACGAACGCCCGGCCATCCTCGGCGGCCATGCCACGCTGCCTGCCGGGCCGCTGGGGCTGAAGCTGAACCAGGTACAGGCCAGTGCAGTGGAGGCGGGTCGGCCTGTCTTGCAGGACTGCTCGCTGACCCTGCTACCCGGTGAGGTAGTGGCGCTGGTCGGCGCCACCGGTACCGGCAAAAGCCTGCTGGCCAGCCTGCTGCCGCGCCTTGCCGATGTAGAGCACGGCAGCGTGCAGGTCGGCAGTGACGCCGGCGGTTGGCATGACGTACGCAACCTGGACCTGGCCGAGCTGCGCCGCCGCGTTCACGTACTGCCGCAGGAGAGCTTCCTGTTCGCCGACAGCCTGGCCGCCAACCTGCGCCTGGCGGCGCCGCAAGCCAGCCATGCCCAGTTGCGCGAAGCCTTGCGCCTGGCCGTCGCCGAGGATGTGCTGGCGCGCCTGCCCCACGGCCTGGATACGCCGCTGGGTGACCGTGGCGTTACCTTGTCTGGCGGCCAGCGGCAGCGTCTGTGCCTGGCGCGGGCACTGCTTGGCGCACCCGACATCCTCTGCCTGGACGACGCCACCAGCGCCCTGGATGCCCTGGGCGAACGCCAGGTGCTGCACAACATCCGCCACCGGCACGGTGCACACGGCCAACGCCCGACCTTGCTCCTGATCACCAGCCGCCTCTCCACCCTGCTGCAGGCCGACCGCGTACTGATGCTGGAAAACGGCCGTATCAGCGCCAGCGGCAGCCATGCCGAACTGAGCGCGAACAATGCCCATTACCGCGATTTGCTGGGGGTCGAGCATGACTGACGTGCAACACACGCCCGCCAACGATATCGACATCGAGCAGCGCCTGGCCCGCCAGGCACTGGACCGGGGTATGTTCCACCGCCTGCTGCCCCTGTTGCAGCCCGTTCGCGGGCAGATCCTGGCGGTGATCGGCATCGAGCTGCTGCTGGTGTTCACCGTGTTCCTGCGCCCATGGTTCGTGCGCGAACTGCTGGACAAGGGCCTGGTACACAGCGCCGACCATTGGCTGCTCGATGAACGCCTGCTGCTGTGGCTGGGCCTCGGCCTGGCGGCGAGCTGGTTGGGGCGCTTTCTGCTGGCCGGGCTATCGCAGTTGATTGCCGGGCGCGCGGCGATCGGCGTGCTCAACGACCTGCGGGTCAAGGTATTCGCCCATGTGCAGGCGTTGTCGGTGAACTACTTCGACCAGACCCGGGCCGGGCGCATCATGTCCCGCGTTGACCGTGATGTCGATGCACTGGAACCACTGCTGGTGCAAGGCCCACCAGAGCTCCTCGGCGCCCTGCTGCGCTGCGGGCTGGCTGCGGTGATGCTGTGGCGCATAGAGCCCAGTTTCTTCTACAGCCTGGCCGCCACCGTACCGTTGCTGGCCTTGGCCACCTGGCGCTTCAAGCGGGTGTCGCAGCGCAACTGGGCCAAGGTGGCCGAGCAACGCAGCCGCTTTACCGCACACCTGGTGGAAAGCGTGAGCGGGGTGCGGCTGATCCAGCAGTGCGGGCAAGCGCAGAGCAACCAGGCCCGCTACCGACGCCTGCTGGAAGCCTTCAACCAGGCGCTGATCCGCGGCAGCCTGCGCGCTGGCTGGTTCGCCCCGTTCACCGCGTTGCTCAGCACCGCCGGCATGGCCGTGCTGTTGCTGGTCGGCGCCCACGGCCTGGCCGAGGGCAAGGTCAGCGTTGGCCAGGTGGCAGAAAGCCTGTTCTACGTGTTTCTGTTCCTCGGCCCGCTGCAGGAATTGTCGGACCTGTTCGAGCGTTATGCCACCGGCAGTGCCTCGGCCCAGCGCATCTTCCTGTTGCTCGACACCCGCCCGCAGGTACTCGACCCACCTGCGCCACAAGCGCTGGCCAGGGCACACGGCCAGGTGGATTTCGAAAAGGTCGGGTTTGCCTATCTGCCAAACAGCCCACGGCCAGTGATTGACCAGCTCGACCTGCATATTCGTGCGGGTGAAGTGGTCGCCATCGTCGGCCCCTCGGGGCACGGCAAAAGCACCTTGGTACAGCTGCTGACGCGCTTCTACGAAGTGCAGGACGGCGCCGTGAAGCTGGATGGCATCGACCTGCGTGCCCTGGCCCAGCGGGACGTGCGGCGCAACGTGGGCGTGGTGCTGCAGGACAACGTGCTGTTCAGCGGCAGCATCCTCGACAACCTGCGCCTGGCCGCGCCAGCTGCCAGTGATGCGCAGCTGATTGCCGCCGCCCGCGAGCTGGGCGCCGACGAAGTGCTGGAGCGCCTGCCGCAGCGCTACCACACCGAAGTCGGCCCGCTGGGCGCGCACCTGAGCCATGGCCAGCGCCAGTTGGTGTGCCTGGTGCGGGCCTACCTCGCCGACCCGGCGGTGCTGGTGCTGGACGAAGCCACCTCGGCGGTGGACGTGCACACCGAACGGCGCATCCAGCGCGCCCTGCGCCGGCTGTGCCACGGGCGCACGGCGATCATCATTGCCCACCGCTTGGCGACCATTCGTGATGCTGACCGGATTGCAGTGGTGAAGCATGGGCGGGTGGTTGAGCAAGGCGCGCATGCCGAGCTGATCAGGCGCAGGGGCGCCTATGCAGCGCTTCATGACGCGTATCTGCGCAGTGCCGGTGAAGTGGCCATGGGGGAAATCGAGGCCTGACGGGTCGGCCTCTGCGCGGACAAAACCGCTCCCACAGGTTCGGCGCTGCCGGTAATCCCGGCGCTGTACCTGTGAGGACGGGTCTATCGAGGCGTCGAACCGCCGCGAAGAGGGCGAAACGGCCCATGCTGCTGTCTCAGCATCCACTGTTGCCCGACTGCTGCCACAGCAGCAGCGCATCTCGTAGCAACCCCGCCAGCCCCCGCCCGACAAGCCCTGCAGCGCCCATGGCACAGCCGTTGCACCACCCTCCCCACTTGCACACCCTGCCCCTTCAGGAGTCCCCATGACCACCGAATTCTTCTGGCGCCTGCCCTTGGGTACCGATGGCCCGCAGCTGTCCACCGATCGCCATAACCGTGGCAACCCTGTACACCGCGCCGGCAACATCGCCCCCGGCCGCCTGCCCGATGGCCAGGCCGACGGTTTCACCTACATCGACTACATCGCCCAGGTGGCCAAGGCTGCCGAGCTGGCCGGCTTCGAGGGCGCGCTGCTGCCCACCGGCCCGGAGCCGTGGATTGCCGCCGCCGCGCTCGCCCGCGAAACCCGGCGCATCCGCTTCCTGATCGCTTTCCAGGCCGCCTGGACCCTGCCCGCCTATGCCGCCCAGCAGGCGGCAATCCTGCAGAATCTCAGCGGTGGCCGGCTGGACTGGAACATCATCACCGGCGGTAACCCGGCCAGCCAACGCGCCAATGGCGATTTCCTGGAACATGACCTGCGCTACAAGCGCACCGGCGAATTCCTCGACGTGATCCAGGGCCTGTGGACGCAGGACCGGTTTTCCTACGACGGTGACATCTACCGCCTGGAAAACGGCAGCCTGCCGCCAGGCCTGCAGCACGAACGCAAACCGGGCGTGTACTTCTCCGGATTTTCCGATGCCGCGCTGGCGGTGGCCGCGCGCCATGCCGACGTCTACCTGAACTGGGCCGAGCCGCTCGACAAGCTCAAGCCGCATATCGAGCGGGTGCGCGAGCTGGCCGACAAGCAAGGCCGCACGGTGCGCTTTGGTCTGCGCGTCGACCTGTTCGCCCGCGAAACCGAAGAGCAGGCCTGGCGCGAGCTGCGCCAGCAGTTCGAGCGCCTGGAAGGCAAAGCCAGCGCCAGCGCCAAGGGCTTCGTGACCGGTTCGGACTCTGTCGGCGGCGCACGGCAGGCGGCCTATCACCAAGGCTTGCAGGGCTTCGACGAACTGATCCTGGCGCGCAACCTGTGGGCCGGCTTCGCCAAGGCCAAGCCCGGCCCTACCGTGGGCCTGGTGGGCAGCCACCAGCACATCGCCGAGCGCCTGGCCGAATACCGCGATGCCGGTTTCAGCACCTTCATCCTCGCCGCCAACCCGCACCTGGAAGAGGCCCTGCGCATCGGCCAGGAGGTGCTGCCGCTGGTGCAACAGGCGAGCACTCCCCCTTTGCAGGCCAGCGCCTGATCCCGAACGGAGGCCCGAACATGAGCCAACCCCTCGATACCCTGTGGTACACCCGCTGTCCGGTGCCTACCGGCCTGGGCATCGCCGTGCAGCAAGGTTGGTTGCAGGACGACCTGGCCAGCCTGGGCACCCAGGTGCAATCGCTGCGCGAGGCCGACCAGCAGGCGGTACGCGAATCGCACTTCGACCACAGCCTGCTCAACTCGGTGCGCCATGGCGGCAGCATCCCGGCCATCTGGGCCCGCGCCCAGGGCCGCGAAACCCGCGTGATCGGCCTGTCGTGGGCCGATGAGGCGCAGTTGATCCTGACCCGGCCAGACAGCGGCATCCACGGCGTGAAAGACCTCAAGGGCCGGCGCTTCGGCCTGCCTGACTGGGCTGCCGCGCAGATCGATTTCACCCGTGCCCAGGCCCTGCGCGGGCTGGAAAACGCCTTGAAGCTCGAAGGGCTGCAAGTGGCCGACGTGGCGCTGGTCAACTACCGATACGACGGTACCTTCAGCGACCGCCCGGTGCGCAACGTGGCTGGCACACCGGTGTCCAGCACCGAGAGCGAAGGCCGCAACCTGGAGCTGGCTGGCCTGCTGCGCGGCGAAGTGGACGCCATCTTCCTCAAGGGCGCCAGCGCCGTACAACTGGCCCACGCCTTTGCCCTGCGCACGGTGATCGACACCGGCAGCCACCCCGACCCACTGATCCGCAGCAACAACGGGACGCCACGCACCCTGGCGGTCGACAGCCACCTGCTGACACAGCACCCGCAGGTGGTACGCACCCTGCTCGGTTCGGTGCTGCGCGCCGAGCGCTGGGCGCACCAGCACCCGGATGAAACCCGCCGCTACCTGGCGCGAGAAACCAACAGCAGCGAGTACTGGGTGCAAGTGGCCTACGGCAATGACGCCCACTTGCGCCTGCGCACCCGCCTGGACGAACAGGCCATCGTGGCCTTGCAGGATTTTGTCGAGTTCCTCGAACGCTGGCGCTTCATCCCGGCGCGCTTCGCGGTGCGCGATTGGATCGCTCGCCAACCCCTGGACCAGCTGCTGGCCCCTACCCCCATGGACAGGAAACCCGTTGCCCCATGACCAAGCCCCTGGAAACCCTCTGGTACACTCACAGCCCGGTGCCCACCGGTCTCGGCATTGCCGTGCAGTCGGGGCGCCTGGCCGAGGCCTTTGCGCCATTCGGCACCAATATCCAGTCGCTGCGCGAGTCCAGCGAACGCGAGGTGCGCGAGGCCCACTACGACCACCACCTGCAGAACTCGGTGCGCCACGGCGGCAACATCCCGGCGATATGGGCCTACGCCAGCGGCGTCGAGACCCGCGTGCTGGGGCTGTCGTGGAGCGATGAGGTGCAGTTGATCCTCACCACCGAAGAAAGCGGTGTACGCAGCATCCGCGACTTGAAGAACCGCCGTTTCGGCTTGCCCAAGTGGGCCAATGTGCAGATCGACTTCACCCGTGCCCAAGCCCTGCGCGGGCTGGAAAACGCCCTGAAGCTCGAAGGCCTGGCGGTGGCCGATGTGGAGCTGGTCGACTACCCCT
>Ga0268257_1001238_pt1 | contig 22936 bp, 15 predicted proteins | sample AgamicAtPrz_FD_200249 | JGI IMG/M metagenome (GOLD analysis project Ga0268257, IMG submission 200249) | Agave microbial communities from Guanajuato, Mexico - At.P.rz (v2) (version 3) | ecosystem: Host-associated > Plants > Phyllosphere > Phylloplane/Leaf | place: Guanajuato, Mexico | collected... | reverse complement strand
GTCCGCCCCAGATTCCCCCAAAATAGATGTAATGTTTCCCATCTTCATCTTCAAAGACCGCAGGATCGATGCTGTAGCTGCCTTTTATGGCGTCCTTTTCAGGAACAAAAGGTCCTACTGGCGAGTCTGAAACCGCTACGCCGATCTGGAAAATTCCGCTGGCGCGTTTGGCGGGGAAATATAGATAGTATTTTCCGTTTTTATGCGCGGCATCGGGCGCCCACATCTGCTTTTCGGCCCAGGCAACGTCATCCACATGCAAGGCAACCCCATTGTCGACGGCTTCCGATGAAATGTCCTCCATCGAAAAGACATGGTAATCCTCCATTCCGAAATGGTCGCCGTTGTCATTAAATGGAATCCCCGCATCGATGTCGTGCGACGGATAAATGTAAATCTTTCCGTTGAATACATGCGCCGAAGGATCGGCGGTGTAGATATGGGAAACTAAAGGCTTGGAAATTGCCAGATTGCTTATTTCTTCAAAATTAATGTGTTCAATGCTGTCTTCAGGCATAGTGATATTTTTCTTTAATAATTAACTTCTTCTTTCTTTCAGTTCCGTTTCGATCTGCACTTCCATCTCCTTGTTGATCTTATAGAAAAACAGTAATCCAGCTCCAATCAAAAAAGGGATTGCAGGGAAAATGCTCACTAATAATTTGATTCCATTTATAGCCGTTTGAGACTGTTGAGGTGTATTTGGAACGTAATCAAAATATCCTAAAAATAAAGTAGTTAAAGCACCTCCTATACTTAATCCCGTTTTCAATCCAACCATCATCGCAGAAAAAATAATCGCGGTTGCACGGCGGTTATTCAGCCATTCTGAATAATCGGCAACATCGGCAATCATTGCCCAAAGAATCGGGATTGTGATTCCGTAGAAGAATCCATGCAAGATTTGAGAGAAAAACATCAGTCCGATTGAAGTTGACGGAAAGAAATAAAAAGCTAAAATGAACAAAGTCGAAATGAATAAAAACAATCCAAATACATTTCTTTTTCCGTATTTGTCAGCCAGATTTTTAGATAAAGTAATTCCGACAATCATAAAAATAATTCCGCCGGCATTGAATAAACCGAAGCCTGCCGATACGGGATCATTTCCAAAATGATTCAATCCGATATTAGTTAAGAAATCCAAAATAGGTTGGATAAAAACAGCTAATTGCTCTTTATCTACATAATTCTCGAAATAATACACATACGAACCGCCTTTCATTGCCAGAGTCACAAATACCAAAGTGGTTAGCGAAAGCATAATGATCCAAGGTCTATTCTTGATTAAATCGCTTAAATCTTCCTTTACACTTGACTTTTGTTCTGGCTTCGGAATGATTCTTTCTTTGGTGGTTAAAAATGTAATTAAAAGCATGATGGTTCCGATAATCGCCAAAGCGGTCATAACTTTTTCGATTCCCACTGCTTTATCTCCGTTTCCTGCACTTTTAATAATACCAAGCATAAAAACCTGAACAAAAAACTGAGCAAACATCACCGCCACAAAGCGGTATGATGACATACTATTTCTTTCGCCCATATCGCCTGTAATGACACCGCTTAATGCAGAATAAGGAAGATTGTTTCCCGCATAAAAAAGCAGCAATAAAGTATAGGTTACAACAGCATAAATTACTTTCCCTTTATATGAGAAATCGGGAGTTGAAAATGCTAATAAAGCCACTACTCCCAACGGAATCGCAGTTATCAAAATCCATGGTCTGAATTTTCCCCATTTGGTGCTTGTTCGGTCTGCCAAAACCCCAATAATCGGATTAAAAATAAACGCGGCAATTAATCCAACAATCAGCATGATAATGGATGAATCTGTTGGCGATAATCCGTAAATATCCGTATAGAAATAAGCCAGATACGTCATCAAAGTCTGAAAAACTAGATTAGCGGCTAAATCTCCTAAGCTATATCCAATTTTTTCTTTGATGGAAAGTTTTTGTGAAATGTTTCTCATTCTTGGGTTTGTGGTCATTTTATCGATAGTTGGTTCTATTCCCACGAGGTTTTTTAAAACCTTGTTGGGTTCAGTTGTTTTGTTCTGCTTCTCAATCATGCCTAAAAAAGTTTTAAATACTTTGCACGAGCGCAATTGCAATTAAAACAATCGGTTGTGTAAAATTAGACAAAAAAACATATCTTGCAAATTTAGTTCACTTTATTTGAATTATTTTTCATTTCACAACCGATTGCTGTTAATTTATCAAAACTTCAGCCTTTTAGACGCCTATTTTTTAGTTTCTTTCAGCGTTAAGAGACTATCGTATGCTTTTTTATGTTTTAAATCTTTATCAAATGGCAACGGATAATTGGTTCTTCCTTTTATAGGCCAGTTGTTCAGCCAAGATTGTCCGTCATGAACACCCCAAAAAGTCACTCTGCTTATTTTATCTTTATGTTTTAAAAATAGTTTAAAAATCGATGCGTAACGTTCCGCAAGTTTATTTTGAATAGAATCTGGCAATGATTTTGGATACGGATTCATTTTTTCACTTCCTTCAAAATTCTGATTTACATCTGCTCCTTTTAAATCCCACGGATTTGGCAAAACTGTAATATCCAATTCTGTAAAGGCCACTTTCAGTCCTAAAGCTGAATATTCTAATATACTTTTCTCAATCTCTTCCAATGACGGACTTTCCAATCTCCAATGGCCTTGAATTCCCACCCCGTCTACTTTTCCGCCTTCGGTTTTGATCATCTTGATTAAAGCAATTGCTCCAGCTCTTTTTGCTGGTTCTTCGATATTATAATCATTGTAATATAAATCCACTTTCGGATCGGCTTTTTCTGCTAATTTAAAAGCATCGACCAAATATCTTTCTCCAAGTGTATTCAGGAAAACCGATTTTCTCAAGGTTCCGTCTTCGTTTAAAGCCTCGTTTACAACATCCCACGAATTAATTCTTCCTTTGTATTTAGAAACTATTGTCGTGATATGGTCTTTCATGAATGCCTTCATTTCTGTACTGTCGGCAATTTTTTGCATCCAAGGCGCTAATTGGCTGTGCCAAATTAAAGTATGCCCATGAATAAACATTTTATTTTTCTCTCCATACGCCACAAATTTATCTGATAGCGTAAAATCGTATTTATCTTTCTGAGGATGCGTAAACATCGATTTCATAATGTTTTCTGCCGTAATCGCATTAAATTCTTTACGAATCAGAGAATCTTCTTTTTTATTTTTTTCATTAATCTGATTTAAATCTAATGCAGTTCCTATATAAAAATCATTTTTATAGACATCCTTCAAACTAGGTTTTTCTTTCTGAGATGTACAGCTCACAGACAAGAGAACCGTAAAGGCAAATAAATAAGGTTTAATAAATTTCATGTCTTTTGGTTTAAATAGTTAATAGTTTTTATTTGATTTTACAAATTCAATTTATAAGCAATTCCCATTTCCAAACCTCTTAATTCAGCCAAACCTTTTAATCTTCCTGTCAGGGAATAACCTGGATAAGTTTCTATCTTTTCGTCTACTTTATGTAAAAAACCATGATCTGGGCGCATTGGAAGACTTGTTTTTCTTTCGTTCATTACTAATAATAATTTCTCAACAATAACTTCCATTTTGACATTTCCATTTAAATGCTCTGATTCTCTAAAAATGGTTTCGCTTTCGCGGATGGTGTTTCTCAAATGCAAAAAATGAATTCGGTCTCCAAAATCATCTATTATTTTTTCGAGATTGTTTTTGGGGTCGGCACTTAAAGAGCCTGTACAATAACATAATCCGTTGGCCTTTGAAGGAACGGCGCTAAAAATAGCTTTCAAATCGCTTTCTGTTGAAACAATTCTTGGCAGACCTAAAACCGAAAATGGCGGATCGTCTGGATGAATGGCTAGCTTTTGCCCATTTTTCTCCGCAATTGGAGTTACTTCTGATAAAAAATAAATCAGATTTTCTCTTAGCTTTTGATTGTCTATTTTGGCATAATTTTCTAAAAGAGACAAAATCTCTTCTGCCGTAAAATTGATTGTGCTTCCGGGCAGTCCTAATAAAACATTTTTAAACAATAATGCTTTTTCTTCTTCAGATAACTGACTTCCAAATTGCAGTGCTTTTTCTTTCTGAGCATAAGAATAATCATTTTCTGAATTTGGCCTTTTCAAGAGAAAAACATCAAAATAAGTAAATGCATCCTGATTATACAGTAAAGCTCTGCTTTCGTCTTCATTTATAAAATCATGATTCGTTCGCACCCAATCCAGAATCGGCATGAAATTGTAGGTTATGGTTTTGATTCCGCATTCTGCCAAATTTTGCAAACTGATTTTATAATTTTCAATGTATTGCAGATAATTTCCCGAAGCTCGTTTGATTTCTTCATGAACAGGTAGACTTTCAACTACAGTCCATTCCAAACCTTCATTTCTAATCATCAGCTGTCTTTCTTGAATGTCTTCAACCGTCCAAATTTCTCCAACGGGAATTTGGTGCAAAGCGGTAACGATTCCCGTTGCGCCAGCTTGTCGAATATCAATTAATTTGACATTATCATTTGGGCCGAACCATCGCATGGTTTGTTGCATTTTAATCATATTTGCCTTCTGTAAAAAATTAATTAAACACATAGAAACATAGATTCATTTAACTTAAAAAAGATTAAAGAAAGAAACTAGTTTCTCACACATAGTCTATGTGTATTAATGCAAGTGAAACGCCTTTGTAGACAAAGAGAGCCTATGTTTCTATGTGTTTAAAAATATTTAAAAATTAAAAACCAATACTATTTCCGCCATCTACTGGCAAAACTGTACCAGTAGTATATTTTGATTCGCTTAAAGCGAAATAATAAACGGCATCTGCAATATCTGAAGGTTCTCCTAAATAGCCCATTGGTGTTCTTCCTAAAACTTTATTTTTTCTTTCAGGATCGTTGTCAAGTGCTGTTGCAGACATTTTGGTTTTGATAAATCCCGGAGCAATACAATTGGCACGAATACCAAACTGAGCCAGCTCAACCGCCATAGCACGTGTCATAGCTTCAATCGCTCCTTTACTTGACGAATACGCAATAACTTTTGGGATTCCGTATTGCGATGCCATCGAACTGATATTAATAATGCTTCCGCCCCCGTTTTCTTTCATATTTTTGATCACTTCTCTGCTCACAGCAAAAACGCTCAATAAATTGGTATGAATTATCGAAAGAAAATCTTCATCGCTTACATCTGGGATTTCTTTTTTCATATTGATCCCTGCATTGTTAACCAAAATATCAACTGGATTATCTTTTGTAATATTTGCAATCATCGCTGGAATTCCCTTCAAATCATTTAAGTCGAAGATTACCGGAATGGCATTTTCTCCAATTTCCTTACAGGCATCTTCTGTTCTCTCTTTTGATCTTCCGATTATATAAGTTGTGATTCCGTTCTCACAAAGTTTTTTTGCGGTTGCAAAACCTAATCCCGAATTTCCTCCGGTTACAATTGCTGTTTTTTTGCTCATAATTTATTACAATAATTTCATGCTTAATTTTTTAAACACATAGAAACATAGTTATACTTTGTGTACAAAGGCGTTTCACTTGCATCAATACACATAGTTATGTGTGAGAAACTAATTTCTTTCTTTAATCTTTTTTGAGTTAAATATAAATCTATGTTTCTATGTGTTTATTTTATTTTTAGTACGCGGATGAAACGGATTCGCTATCGCGAAAACGCTGATTGACACAGATTTTTATTCATATTTAATTAGAAAAATCTGCTTTTTTCCGTGTCTTCGCGATAGCGAATCCGCGTCATCTGTGTTACAATTATTCTATTTATTTACCCATTCCCTGGTGCAAAAGGGAATTTTAATGTTTTAAAATAGTCTAAAGTCTGCGTTGGTTTTTCAACTCCAGCAGGAAGCTCTTTCCCTGAAAATTGCTGAAAATACAACAAACACGCATCACGCCACCATTTTGCTTCTTTGTACTGAATTTCCAGTAACATTTCGACTTCTTTAAAACGTTCGCTGTCGATATATTTTTCCATTTTCTTCCAAACGTCCTGCATTTCCTTGACTTGATTTACGCCTTCCTGATATTTTAATGCTAAACCATTCCAAAGCGTTTGTCCATTTTTCAATTTGTAATCCCACGAAACGTGATGAAACCATAAAAGGTCTTTTTCAGGACAAGTTTCTAAGTTATCAAAGAGATTTGCGACTTCTGGCGCGTATTGCGAAACGGCATTCGTTCCCGATTTAGATCTGTCAAAACCAATCCCGTTTTTATCTGCTTTATGATAATATGTCGGATTCCATTCTGGTCTTGATAAATTCGAAATCCAAGGCCCAGGCCCGTAATGATGTCCCGTGTCCATAATATGATGCAATCCACACGGTGTCATGTAATTGACAACGGCTTCACGAGAATCGATCATGATATTTTTGACTGGTTGGATGAAATTTTCATCATTAGAAAAAGTACTTCTTAACCATTCGTCGGCAATGGTTTCTGAATCCAGATACGGATTCCACGCCAGTCTCCCGAAACCGTACCAATTGGCCTGTGCAAATGGATGTCCTGTCCAGTTTAAATCGTTTCCAATATTAGCAACGCCTGCGATTCCTGTTAGTTTATTTTGATATAAAGTGCCGTCAATCACTTTGGCGACGGTTGAACCTTTTCCTTTTTGATAAGTATCGGATTCTAGAACTTCCTGAAATAGTTTAGGAAGGAAAACCAAATGCGTGCTGAAACCTAAATATTCCTGTGTAATTTGAAATTCCATCATTAAAGGCGTTTTCGGCATTGCTCCAAATAATGGGTGAAATGGTTCTCTTGGTTGAAAGTCTATCGCTCCGTTTTTGACTTGAACGATTACATTTTCTTTGAATTTTCCGTCATACGGCTGAAATTCGGCGTAAGCTTGTTTAGCCCTATCGTTCGCATCATGTTCCGAATACACAAACGCTCTCCACATGATAATTCCACCAAAAGGCGCTACTGCATCAGCGAGCATATTCGCTCCGTCAACATGATCTCTTCCATAGTTTTGCGGCCCTGGCTGACCTTCTGAATTGGCTTTTACCAAAAATCCGCCAAAATCGGGAATTCGTTTATAGATTTCAGCCGACTTGTTTTTCCACCAATTAATAACTTCAGGATCTTTTGGATCGGCAGTCTTAAGCTTCCCAATTTCAATAGGCGCCGAAAATCTTGCAGTTAAATACACTTTTATTCCGTAAGGTCTGAAAACATTGGCTAGTGCTTCCACTTTTTCTAAATATTGTGGGGTAAGAATTAAAGCGTTGGCATTTACATTGTTCAAAACTGTTCCGTTGATTCCGATTGAAGCATTCGCTCTTGCATAATCGATATAACGCTGGTCAATAAAATCTGGCAATTTCTGCCAGTTCCAGAGTGAAAATCCTGCATAACCACGTTCGATAGTTCTATCCAGATTATCCCAATGATTCAGAATTCTGATATTGGTTTTAGGAGAATCAACAATATTTAAGCTTTTAATCGATTTATTTGTCTGCAGTATTCTCAAGAAATTAAAAACTCCGTATAAAACGGCAACATCATTTTTGCCTGTAATGATGATTTGTTTTTTGTTTTTAAGCGAAATGGATTTAATAATAAAACCTTCATTATTTATCTTATCAAAATCAGATTGCAGTTTATTTTTTATTTCAGAATTTAAATTTGAATGTGAACCCACAATAATATAGCTCTCTCCTTTTACTTCTGATCTAATTTCAGGGATATTTCCCAACATATCCAAAAATCCCGTTTTCAGTTCTTTTTCTGCAATTTTTATGGTTTCAGAATTTCCTAATATTGCGATTCCTTTACTATTGTTTTTGTATTCTGAAGCCATTCCAGAATTGGTAACCGCATTATACTGAAGCCACAATTTATAATCCTTTTGTGCTGAAGCAGAAAAGGAAATCAGAAAAAACAGAAAAACAAATCTTAGTAAAGCCATTAGTTTTAATTTATTTTTTTTAAAATCGTATTCTTTAAGCAGTAATATTTTATTTCTTATTTAAAGCATTTGATAAAATTTTAATTCAAAAAATATATTATTCGAAATAAAACAACAATTGCAATCGGTTGCGTAAAAATATAGGATTGTTATCTAAGAAAAAAATTTTGGTTGCTTTTTTTTCAAAAAAAATAATTTATATAACAAATAAAAGCAGGATAATTATAAAAACTATCCTGCTATGACGGGGTTGAATTTAAGTTTTATCGCTTAAATTATCTCTTGTAATAGGCAACAATACTTGCTTTTGCCAAGGTCTGGTTCCAAAGATTAAATCCTACTACTGCTGGATTTGTATTTTCATCTGTTCCTAGTTTATTTACTTTTAAAGCATAAACGGTAATAATGTATTGGTGATATCCATGACCAATTGGCGGACAAGGACCTCCAAAACCTTTAATTCCATAATCGGTAATGCTTTGAATTGCTCCTTTTGGAATAAGATTTTTTGTTCCTGCATTAGTTACCAGTTCGTTTACATTTGCCGGAATATCTACGACCACCCAATGCCAAAATCCGCTTCCTGTTGGCGCGTCTGGATCGTACATGGTTACCGCAAAACTTTTAGTCCCTTCGGGAGCGTTTTTCCAAGATAGCTGTGGAGACTGATTTTCGCCTGAACACCCAAATCCGTTGAATTCCTGAACTTTAGTTGTTTCTCCTCCTAAATCTTTACTAGTTAAAGTAAATGTTTTTTGTGCAAAAATCGATGTTGAAAAAATGGCTGACATTGCCAAAATTAAACTTAGCTTTTTCATTTTGTCTGTTTTAAAATTTTAAGCAAAGTTAGATTTGGAATCGTTGAATAACTTTAGCTAAAAAGCCAAAAACTGTTGCTAAAAGCTCAAATCAACTTATGATGTTTAGGTGTTACGCCGTATTTGGTTTTATAAGCTTGACTAAAACTGGAAAGGTTTTCGTAACCTGCTTCGAAATACACTTCAGAAGGGCTTTTTTCCTGGCTCAGCAAATAGTGCGCATGTTCGAGCCTTTTGTTTTGAAACCATTTAATAGGCGACTCTGAATAATATTTTTCAAATTCTCTTTTGAAAGTCGAAACACTCATGTTACACAAAAAAGCCAATTCTTTTAATGTCAATTTGCTTAAATGGCTGTTTTCGATTGTTCGAATGAATCTTTGAGCCGCATCGTCACTATTTGCAGTTAGCGAATACAGAAAATCGGTTCCGTACTGCGCCGTCAAATAAAGCATAATTTCGTCAAACTTAACTTCGAGCAGTTTTGTCTGAATGGTTTTTGAAAGTTTTGAAATATCTGTTAAACTGTCTACAAAACGTTTCAGAAAATCATCATAATCAAAAGCATAAATCGATTTTGGTTCAATAGCTTCTGATTTTTCCAATTCCATTTTTCTGATGAAATTATGAACCATTTCGCTCGAAAAAAACAAAAGAATGCTTTTATATCCAGAGATTTCAGAGATTCTTTTTTCTGTCATTAAACAATTTCCGGAACGCATTATAAGAAACTTAGAAGATGTTATAGCCAATTTTGAAGTATCAAAAATGACTTCTTTGGTTCCTTCAATCAAAAAACTGATGATATTCTGATTTAAAATGATCTGCTGTTTCGAAACGTCTTTAGAACTGCTGTAATCGACAACGTGTACATGTTGCGATTTTTCTAAATTCATTTCGTCCGGAAGTGTAATTGTTTTCATAAAAGTTATTGGCCTATCAAACCAATGATAAGCCTTACTATTTAGAATTTTATTTCTGAGTAGATTCTCTTGCGAGTACTTCTGTATTTAAAAAAGTGATTTCTTTGGCATCGTCATTTTTAGACGATTTTAAATTTTTAATGATAATTTCAGCCGCCGCCTTTCCCATTTTTTCAGCTGGATGCGTAATAGTCGATAAATTCGGATCTATAATCTGCGAAATTGGGTCATTATTAAAACCAATCACTTTAAATTCTTCGGGTACTTTAATACCGCGTTTTTTAGCAGTTTGAACAGCGCTTACAGCCAAAATATCTCCTGGCGCAAACAATCCGTCTGGAAGTGGCTTTAAATCGAATAAAGCGTTACTGGCTTTTACGCCGTCTTCATAAGTAACTGAATTCAAATTGATAATCAATTCTTCTTCTACTTCTATATTATGATCTTTTAAGGCTTCTATGTAACCTCTTTTTCTTTCGTTATACAGATTTCCTAATTCTGAACCAGCAGTAAAATGAGCAATACGAATACAGCCTTGTTCAATAAGGTGCTTGGTTGCTTTGTAGCCTGCTGTATAATTGTCTATTACAACTCTGAAAGTATTATAACCTTTTGGAACCCTGTCAACAAAAACCAACGGAATATTATTGTTTGAAAACTGATGAAAATGAGCCGTATCTCTGGTTTCCATCGCTAGAGAACAAATTACGCCGCTTACGCGATTTGAGTACAAAGATTTCGCCATATTCACTTCTTCTTCATACGAATCATGCGACTGCATAATAATTACCGTATAATCCGATTTTTGAGCTGTGATTTCAATTCCGCTAATTAGAGAAGACAAAAAGGGCTGTGTAACGGTAGGAATCAAAACACCGATTGTTCTAGTTTTGTTTCCACGCAAACCTGCAGCCAAAGTATTCGGAACAAATCCCATTTCTTCAGCGGTTTTTTTCACTTTCTTAATCGTTTTATCACTTATCGTATGATGATCTTTTAAAGCTCGTGAAATAGTAGATGTGGCCAGATTAAGTCTCTCGGCAATGTCGTAAATCGTTACATGTTTATTTTCTTCCATGAAATAAAAAATAAAGATGTAAATATAAACTATTTTCTCTCAAGATGTTCTTTAGAAAAACTGAGATTAGACAAAATATTCCCAACCAACCGTCTTATAAATAGCAGTTGTTTAGGAATATTCACTTCTGTCCTGATCCTTTATTTTTGAACATTGTTCTTTTTGTCTTTTAGAATTTTACCTTCTTTGGTAAATTCTAAATCAATTTTATTAGTCAGATCGACATCAAGATCTTTGTGTCCATAGTCGATGTGCGTTATTTTTTCGTTCGGATGATTTTTGGCTACATAAGCCTTGATATTATCTGGAATAAAATCGGTTGGAATTGGGTTGTCTCCGCCGTCAACTTCACGGTATGAACCATCTTTCCAGAACTCTACTTCTGTTCCGTCTTTCAGTTTTACTTCATAACCTTTTTCACCATGTTCGGGATCCTTTTGAGCCTTTTCTACCGAAGTATGGCTAAAATGCTTCTTTAGAAATTCCTGTGCCGGTTTTGGCAGTTCGGTTACTTCGATTTTTTTCTGTGCGCTGGCCGAGATTGTTATAATAAGCAATGCTATGGCTAAAAATATCTTCGTTTTCATAATTTGATTTTTTAAATGTAGTCTTACTAATTTACTACAACCAAAAATGCATTCAAATGATTTTAAGAAAGTTTTAGATTTTTAACCAATCATAAAAACCTGATTTACAAAGATTTTAAAAACAATTAATATCACAACTTTGCTTAAAAATTTTATTTTTAGAAATATTATTTTGATTGTTTTGTAGTACTTTTACCTCCAAGCCAGGAATTAATTGGCTTCTTAAATCCCAAGTTTACAAGACTTTAAAAACTATTCTATTTTTTATTTAGGATACTAACCAAAAACGTATGGCAATCTGGTCAGGAAGACTATATTTATTGATTTTCATCTTTTTTTCGTTTGGTCTGCAGGCTCAGATTGAAACGAAAAAGAAGACTTTTATTTCCAGAAATCCCGCAAAAATCAAAGAGGATAAAAATACGCTGGCACTTTATGATTTGTACAATAAAGGTGAAGAAAAAAAGGCTTACAAAAAAGGGCATTCCATTTTAAAATCAGGCACTGTCGAAAATAGAGTTCTCGCACGAACTAATCTCCTTCTGGCTTATTATTTCAATAAAAGAGCCATTATCGATTCTTCTATTTATTATACTCATCAGGCTTTAAAATTTAATACTGCTGTAAATGATTCATTAAAAAGCAGGCTTTTTTCACTTGGTTATAATTTGCTGGCCATCAATTATAAAAAAAGAGGTTTGCTGAATGAAAGTAAAAAATGGCACTTAAAAGGTATTGAAGCTTCTCAAAAATATAACGAAACAAATCTTTTTTATACTCACACGCACGGTTTAGCACAGACGTACAGTGAGTTGGGCGATTACGACAATGCACTGAAATTGTTCAAACAATGTTTGGAATATAAAGATGACAACGAAATTATCTTAGGAAGTTATATCAATATTGGTGATATTTATTCGAAACTGAAAGATTATGACAATGCCAATATTTTTTACAAAAGAGGAAAAGTGCTCTGCGAAAAAACCAATAATAATCAGGGACGGGTTATTGTTTTATTAGGTCTCGGAGAGAATTATCAACTGCAGAATAAATCTCAGGAAGCTTTAAAAATGTTTCAGGAAGCACTTGCTATTGCTGATAAAAGCGAACTAAACCAACTCTCGATTGTTTCCCGAAGCAGTATTGGAGATACCTATATTTCTTTGAAAAAATATAACGAAGCGAAACTGATATTTTCTGAAGCGCTTCAAAAATCTGTTCATTTTGGCCTGCTTCAAAATCAGAGTTATATTTATGATGAATTGAGAAAAATCGCTATTCAACAGGACGATTATAAAAGTGCTTATTCATTTTTTGAAAAATCGACACACATAAAAGATTCCATCAATAATCTTCAGAAAATAAAAGAGATTAATGAGTTAGAAGTCAAATACAAAACGGCACAAAAACAAAAAGAAATCGAAACTTTAAAGTTTGAAAACGAAGCTAGAAAACTGACGCTTGTCAATCAGGAGGAAGCCATAAAAAACATGATTCTGCAAGAGGAAATTTCGAAGAAAAATAACGAAAATACAATTCTGGCATTTCAGAATTCATCAAATAAAAAAAGAAATGAAATTGCTCTTTTAAAGAAAGATCAGCAATTGAAAGCTTTAGAAATCAATCAGCAGAAAAAAATGCGATGGTTTACGGTTATTGCTTTTCTAGTTTTACTTATACCTATAATGGGTCTTTTGTTTCAGTATTACAAACGTTTTAAAGTTCAGCGTTTACTGAATATCAAACAGGCAGAAGTCAGTTCTCAAAAAATTGATGGCATTCTAAAAGAACAGGAATTAGAACTGATAAAAGCTTCGATAAGGGGACAAGACAAGGAAAGAAAGCGTATTTCGCAGGAATTGCACGACAGTATTGGCGGAAATTTAGCTGCTATTAAACTACAAGTCAATCATTTGAATGCTTCTGATTTCTCTACTATTCAAAGAATCAGTCTTCAATTGGATGAAACGTATCAGCAGGTTCGAAATTTATCGCATACTCTTCTTCCAAAGAAATTCAGCCAGAATAATTTTTTAGAAGTTCTCGAATCGTATTTGAAAAATATCAGTGAAGCAAGCAAAATCAAGATTTCGTATATTCTATATCCGAAGAAAGAAATTAATGAATTGGATGAAAATATTCAGATTGAGGTTTTCAAAATTATCCAGGAACTTTTAACGAATACGATTAAGCATGCAAAGGCTTCGGAAGTGGAAATCCAGCTGAACTATATTGAAAATATATTGAATGTTATGTTTGAAGATAATGGAATTGGTTTTGAAACGAAAAATAATTCTAAAGGAATTGGTTTTATTAATCTCGAGAACCGAATCAAAAAACTAAATGGCTCTTTTGCAATTGATTCGAAACTAAAAAGAGGTTCTATTTTTAATATCGAAATTCCGATCGCAGAACCTAAACCTAAAACGAAAATTAAAGGAATTGATTTGAAAAATCAGCTTGATGAATTGAAAAGCAACTAATATATTTGTTGAATGAACCCAGTTAACTTACTTATTGCCGACGATCATACGATGTTTCTTCAGGGAATTACTGCTCTTTTGCAACAGGAGCCTAATATTACCGTTATCGACAAAGCAATAAACGGAATTGAAGCGCTTGAAATCGTTAAAAAGGGAGTTGTAGATTTTGTTATCTTGGATATCAGCATGCCTGAAATGGACGGAATTGAATTGAGTAAAATCCTGAAGAAGCAATATCCAAATGTCAAAATACTGATTGTAAGCACACACAGTAATGTGATGGTTGTTTCGAGACTAATACGAATTGGGGTGAATGGCTATCTGTTGAAAAATGCTGAAAAAGAAGAACTTTTAAAGGCTATTAACACAATTGCTTCAGGAGAAAATTATTTTGCGGAAGAATTAGAAGAAAAGCACCTTTCGAATAGTTCTCGAATTGAAAAACAGGTTTCAAATTTAACCGAACTCAGTTCGAGAGAAAAAGAAATTCTGGTGTTGATTGCACATGAGTATAATACGGCAGAAATTGCCGAAAAAACGTTTATTAGTTTAAATACCGTAAATACGCACCGCCGTAATTTATTGTCCAAATTGAATGCTAAAAATACGGCGGGTCTTGTAAAATACGCAGTCGAAAATGGTTTAGTTGATTAACTAAAATCCCTTTCCTGCCCTGTAATTTAAAACTAATCCAAAAGTGTCGGGAATTACTACATTATCAATTGATTTATTATACGTGCAGATAACCCTGAAATTGTCTGAAAGGTGAAAACCGGCTAAAAAATTCAATGTTTTTGAAGTTCGATAGCCTCCGCCAAATTCTACTTTATTTTTGTAATTGATTAAAAGATTTAGATCGGCCTGAAATGGTGCTCCTTCAACATATTTAAATAATACGCTTGGGTTTATCAGTACTTCTTCAAAACGATTGGTAAAAAATTTGTACCCAAAATAACTATAATAGACATTTTTTAAATGGGTGTTATTGCTCGAATTAAAAGCAGAACTTAACAAATTTGGAGATGATAAACCGAAAAAAACCTGATCTCTGTTGTACAAAAATCCAACACCAAAAGTAGGCGTAAAACTGTTTACATTTTCCTGAAATTCTGGATCGTTTTCAAGACCCAAACGAGTCAGGTTTTCGTTGTAAAGCATTGCTCCTGCCGTTACTCCAAATGAAACAATACTAGGATCGTAGGCCCACCATTTTCCATATTTATAATCAGGATCATAGTAAATTTTATACGAATATGAAGTAAAAAAATTGGTTGTATTAGTCACTCCTATTTGGTCATGTGAAATCCCTGCTGCTAATCCTATTTTTTCTCCCCATGTTAATTTATTTACTGAAAGATCAAAATTCTTGGGACTTCCTTCTACCGAATTGAAATACCCGTTGGTTGTCATGGCAATATCTATATCCGAATAATATCCGGCATGGGCTGGATTTATTAAAACGGCATTGTAATTATAACTTGAAAAAACAGGTGTTTGCTGTCCATAGGCTCTTTCTAAAAAAATGATGATTATAAATAAAGCTAAGATTATATTGAATTTACTTTTCATGAATTAACGTTTTAAAACAAGATATCCCTTGGTTTTCTTAAAATGATGGGGCTGATTGACACGGATTTCAAAGAAATAAGTTCCTTCGGGAAGCTGATTGGCTCCAAGATTTCGGCTCTTATTGGCAATTCCACTAAAAACATTGGTGGCGTTGTCGTAACCTTTTGTATGGTAAACCAAATCCCCCCAACGGCTGTAAATCAGGACTTCATTCTCTGGATAATCTGTTATTCCGTCAATTTCCCAAAAATCATTAATTCCGTCTCCATTTGGAGAAAAACCATATTTAGTTTCATCTTTTTCAATAGGAGGAATTACAGTTACAGTTACCAAATCTTCTGTTTCGCAGCCTTCTTTGTTTGTAAAAACTACTTTGTAAGTTGTAGTTTCTGATGGTTTAGCAATTGGATTTCCGATTTTACTATTATTTAATCCTGTTGCAGGTGACCATGAAAAAACGCCATCTTCTAAAGCAATAGCATACAATTGAATGGAATCTCCTTGATTAATTTCTACATCTTCTCCTGCATCAACAAAAATTGGATAGCTGAAAAGCTGAAAGGAGCATCCTGAAACATTGTTACTTTTATCTGAAACTTTTATGGTAATAGTCATTCCGTCTAAAAATACTGCTCCTGGCGCTGGAGACTGCGTTATTACAGGGTTTGGATCTGTATTATCACTTGCAAAAATCATTTTGGTGTAATCCGGAACCTGACTTACACTACAGTCAAACATTTGATCTGCAATGCAAGTAAAAACTGGTGGCTGTGTATCTTTTGCAACATTAATTTTAAAGGTGCACGACGTACTATTTCCACTATTATCTGAAGCATTAATTGTTACATTCATTCCGTCAGTTACATTTGATCCAGAAGACGGAATTTGTGTGACAGTTAAATTCGAATCGCAATTATCAGTTGCAGTAATCATCGTCCGATAATCTGGAAGAACATCTCCAATGTTTAAATTCTGATCTGCAATACAAGTAATTGACGGAGCTGTTATATCAGGAGAAGCATTAACTTTAAAACTGCAATAGGATTGATTATTAAAAACGTCTCTGGCTGTTATCGTAATCTCCATTCCGTCGATAAAAACACTTCCCACAGACGGATTTTGAGTAATCACGGGATAAGGATCGCAGTTATCATTTGCTATAACTAAAGGCGTATAATCTGGAATTATACTGCCACATGATAAAGTCTGATCTCCTATGCAGGCAATTACTGGCGCTGTCACATCTGCGGAAGCTTTGACTTTAAAACTGCAAATGGAACTATTATTGGAAACATCTTTTGCTGTAATTGTAATGGCCATCCCATCTGTAAAAGCAGTTCCTGCAGACGGGTTTTGAGCAATAACAGGGTAAGAGTCGCAATTATCATTTGCTGTAACTAAAAGCGTATAATCTGGAATTGTACTGCCACATGATAAAGTCTGATCTCCTATGCATGCAATTACTGGCGCTGTCACATCTGCGGAAGCTTTGACTTTAAAACTGCAAGTGGAACTATTATTGGAAACATCTTTTGCTGTAATTGTAATGGCCATCCCATCTATAAAAACACTTCCCACAGACGGATTTTGAGTAATCACAGGATAAGGATCGCAATTATCATTTGCTGTAACTAAAAGCGTATAATCTGGAATTGTACTGCCGCATGATAACGTTTGATCTCCTATGCACGCAATTATTGGCGTTGTCACATCTGCAGAAGCGTTAACTTTAAAACTGCAAGCGGAACTATTATTGGAAACATCTTTTGCTGTAATTGTAATGGCCATCCCATCTGTGAAAGCAGTTCCAGCTATTGGATTCTGCGTAATTACAGGTGAAGTGTCACAATTATCTGTAACAGTTATTGAAGCTGTGTAATCTGGAATTATTGCTCCGCATGATAAAATCTGATCTCCTATGCACGCAATTACTGGCGCTGTCAAATCTGCGGAAGCATTGACTTTAAAACTGCAAGTGGAACTGTTATTGGAAACGTCTTTCGCTGTAATTGTAATGGCCATTCCATCTGTAAAAACACTTCCCACAGACGGATTTTGAGTAATCACAGGATAAGGATCGCAATTATCATTTGCTGTAACTAAAAGCGTATAATCTGGAATTGTACTGCCGCATGATAAAATCTGATCTCCTATGCACGCAATTACTGGCGCTGTCGCATCTGCGGAAGCGTTGACTTTAAAACTGCATGTGGAACTATTATTGGAAACATCTTTTGCTGTAATTGTAATAGCCATTCCATCTGTAAAAACACTTCCCGCTATTGGATTCTGCGTCATTACAGGTGAAGCGTCACAATTATCTGTAACAGTTATTAAAGCTGAATAATCTGGAATTATACTGCCGCATGATAAAGTCTGATCTCCTATGCACGCAATTACTGGTGCTGTCATATCTGCGGAAGCGTTGACCTTAAAACTGCAATACGATTCATTGTTGGATGCATCTTTTGCAGTGATTGTAATGGCCATTCCAGCTGTAAAAGCAGTTCCAGCTATTGGATTCTGCGTAATTACAGGTGAAGCGTCACAATTATCTGTAACAGTTATTGAAGCTGTGTAATCTGGAATTATTGCTCCGCATGATAAAATCTGATCTCCTATGCACGCAATTACTGGCGCTGTCACATCTGCGGAAGTGTTAACTTTAAAACTGCAAGTGGAACTATTATTGGAAACATCTTTTGCCGTAATTGTGATGACCATTCCGTCTGTAAAAGCAGTTCCTGCAATTGGATCTTGTGTTAGTATGGGTGCTGTGTCTTTATTATCAGAAACTGTAACCAAATTCAAATAATTTGGAACTAAACTTTTACAATTGAGCAACTGATCTGAAGGACAAGTTAAAACAGGCGCTTCGGTATCAGCATCATTTGAAATTTTAAAAGTACAGGTCTCAAAATTTCCGCTTTTATCTGTAACGGTCAACGTGACATCTTTGGTGACGCCATCAAAAATTGTCCATGGCGCTGGAACTTGCGTTACATTCGGATTTGAATCACAATTATCTGTAACGGTTATAACATTTTTATAATCTGGAATAGGAAATCCAGTTGAAACAACTTCATTAGAAGGACAATTGGCTATAACTGGTTTCTGAGTATCTGTTACTTTTTTTCCAAAAACAACAAAAGCTTTTCCTGGATTATAATTTACTTTCAAATTTGAACCATAGGAATTGTAAGGATTACCAATTATAATATCACCGACACCATCATTATTAACGTCTCCTGCATAATTTACACTATACTCGTAAAGATAATCAGACATAATTCTAAAATTCTTATCGGTACTTGGACTTACAGTAGCTGTCCAAATCTTCTTTCCAAAAAAGATATAAGTAGTTCCAAGATCATGCACAAATAAGTCATCAATAGTATCGCCATTAAAATCTCCAGCGTAACCAAAACTATTACCAGCACTTACACCGTTTATTTTAAAGCCATTAGTACCGTCAAGATTTTTTAAATCTACTAGAACAGGAAAAACAGTTTTCCCAAACAAAACATACTGTCCTGTAATAGCAATATCATTAATGCCATCGTTATTTAAATCTCCTGCTTTTTCAATTCCATTATAAGAATCCAAAGCAGTTTCTGAGTTTTCAATTATAAATCCGTTTGTTCCATTTAAAGCTGAAACATTAAAATTTGCTGGAAAGTTATTGGAGCGTCCAAAAACAACATACTTACGTTTTTGATCTGATCCGTTATAAGAGCCTAAAGCAATATCTACAATCCCATCTCCATTGACATCTCCCAAACCAGAAACCGACCGACCCAATTTTCCCGTAGAAGCATCTCCTTCAATTGTAAATCCATTTGTTCCGTTAAGTTCAAAAGTTCTCAATATTGCCGGAAATCCTCCTGCTCTGCCGTACACAACAAAACACTTGCCATTCACTGCTCCCGAACCTGAAGTAATAACTGCAATATCCTGAAAACCATCAGAATTAATATCTCCTATAAGATCTATACTTGATCCTGTAGCTGCATAATTTTCATTGCCTATGAGAGTAAAACCATTAGAGCCATTTAGCGACGAAAGTTTTATTTCTGCAGGAAAACCGCTTTTTTTCCCAAATATAATATAGATATGCCCAGCTTCTGGACCGTAGGAAGAATGTCTGTATGGATCACTTACCATAAAATCTCCAATTCCATCGCCATTTATATCTCCCGCACTGCTGACATCGTATCCTGTTAAAGGAAAATTAGAAGACGAAATGTCATTTCGTATCGCAAAACCATTCGTACCATCCAGTAAGCCTAAATCAATATTTGGTGCAAATCCCGAAGCTTTGCCAAATATTACATAAGCAGCACCTGGTATTATCTTATAAATTTTTGAAGCTCCATACCATGGATTATAATTTCCAGGAGCTCCAATAATTAAATCTTTTATTCCATCACCATTTACATCTCCGGCGTTATTAACACTAAACCCAGCTTCTCTGGCTAAAATTTCGCCATAAATAGAGAATCCATTATCACCATAAAGATTATTCACATTTATAGAAGTTGTTTTACAGTCAATATCCTGCTTAACAGTCTTTAATTTTACTAAAAATGTGCAGAAATTAATGTTTCCTGATGCGTCTTTAGCTGTAATGGTAACATTTGTATCTGCTGTAAAAAGTGTTCCCTGAGGTGGAGTTTGCGTAAAAATGAGATCAAAATTATCTGTAAGGTCATCACTTAAAGCAGTTAAATAGGATATATAGTTTGGTAACGTTGAATTTTTGTACAATTCCATTCCTGAAGGACAGCTTAAGATTGGGGGTAAATCTCCCCCCAAGGGATTTATGTAAAAATTACATACTGATATATTTCCTGATGCATCTTTTGCTGAAATAACTACATTCGTTCCTGAAGTAAAAATAGTTCCCGGTATCGGCACTTGCGTTACTATCGGATTAGTGTCACAATTATCTGTTACATGTATTAAGCCCAAGTAATCAGGAATAGCATCCCCAATTGCTAAAGTTTGATTACTAGGGCAATTAGTTATAACAGGTTTTACAGTATCGGCTGAAGCATTAATTACGAAACTGCAAGCAGAAGTATTATTTGAAGCATCTTTTACCATAAGAGTAACTGTCATTCCAGGCGTAAAAGCAGTTCCTGGAGATGGCGTTTGAGATATAGTTAGAATTCCATCGCAATTATCACTAACTGTCAGCAAGGTTTTATAATCTGGAAGAACTGATCCACATGCCAAAAACTGAACTCCTGGACAGTTTGAAATAACTGGTTTTATAACATCTGGATTAGAAGTAATGGTAAAATTACAATATGATTTATTCCCCGTTTTATCAGAATACTCTATTTCAATAGGAGTTGGATTACCATAAAAAATGGTTCCTGCTGATGGAGTCATTTTATATTTTAAATTAATACTGCAATCATCCTTGAGATTCATAATGGGACTTATTGCATAATTTGGTATAGCATCGCCACAATTTAATTTAATATTTGTCGGACAAGTAAATGTTGGAGGAGCTACATCTGGATTAACAGAAGTAACAATAATGCTGCAACTGCTTGTGTTTCCTGCATCATCTTTAGCCGTAAATTGAATTTCCATTCCATCATAAAAAAAAGAACCTTCTCCAGGATATTGAGTTACATCTATTTCAGTATCAAGATTATCATTTACAGTTAACAGATCGAAATAACTCGGAACAAGCATCCCACAAGTCAATTTCTGATTTGGAGGACAAATCAATATGGGAGGTTCTGTATCAGCAGCAGATTTGGCTATTTTAGAAGTAAATTTTGTGACAGCTTTTATTTTTCTACTTACTGACTTCATATTGTTATCATTAATAAGCGTAACAATATTTGAATCTGACTTAGTAAAATCTTTTTCCTGCGCATAAACTGTTACAAAAGAAAAAGAAATTATAAGCAGTAAAATTAAATTTGTTTTTTTAGTTAAAATCTTAAATTCGACCATGCTGAGGTATTATAATTTGCAAATACTATTTAAAGCGCAAAACTATAATCTCGCTAATTCTCTCACATCACTATAAATAGTGATTTTTAAATTCCACATAAAATAATACAATCAAAAAGTACACTGCGAAATTTAATTTGTAAATTAGTCTAAACCATTAAAAACTAAAATCATGCGTAGTATCATTGCTTTTTCTTCTCTTTTGCTTTTAACATCTTGTAAAAATGAAAACAATACTAATATCTTATCAGACTATTTTACATATGAGAAAGAAAAAGTAGAAACTGCAGGGGTAAAAATGATACCAATAAAAACACCCGTTGGAGAATTTAAAGTTTGGACAAAACGTTTTGGCAATAATCCAAAAATTAAAGTTTTACTACTGCACGGAGGCCCAGCAATGACGCATGAATATATGGAATGCTTTGAGACATTCTTCCAGCGTGAAGGATTTGAGTTTTACGAATATGATCAACTAGGATCATACTATAGTGATCAGCCAAAAGACAGCAGTTTATGGACAATTGACTGATTTGTAGATGAGGTAGAGCAAGTTCGAAAAGCCATTAATGCTGATAAGGACAATTTTTATGTATTGGGAAATTCTTGGGGCGGAATATTAGCAATGGAATATGCATTGAAATATCAACAAAATATGAAAGGATTGCTAGTTGCTAATATGATGGCAAGTGCTCCAGAATATGGTAAATATGCCGATGAGGTTCTGGCAAAACAAATGAAACCAGAAGTTCTAAAAGAAATTAGAGACTTAGAAGCTAAAAAAGATTTCAGCAATCCAAGATATATGGAATTATTGATTCCAAATTTCTATCAAGAACATTTATGTCGTTTAAAAGAATGGCCAGACGGATTAAATCGTGCAAGTAAACATGTGAATTCTGAAATATATACATTAATGCAAGGACCAAGTGAATTTGGTATTAGTGGGCGTCTGGCTAAATGGGATATTAAAAATAGACTGCATGAAATCACTATTCCAACTTTAATGATTGGAGCAAAATATGATACTATGGATCCAAAAGCAATGGAAGAACAGAGCAAATTAGTTAAAAAAGGACGTTATTTATACTGTCCAAACGGAAGTCATTTGGCAATGTGGGACGATCAAAAAGTATTTATGACTGGCGTAATTCAGTTTATTAATGATGTAGATAGTCACAAATTTTAATTTTCCAAAAAAACACAAAGTACTGATTTAGAGCATTTAAAAAACATGACATTTCCCCTTGGTTAGTGTTGTCATTGGATCTTTTGCGAATGAAGGGATAAGAAGCTCTCACATCCCTAAAAGGAGCCATTTCCATCCCTGACGCATCTGTTTGGGAAAAAGTTTTAGGGCAGCTGCATTGCGGGATTGCGAAAATTGCCATAAAACAGAAAACCCCGTTTCGTTTAGAAACGGGGTTTTTCAAAAGAAAGGCGACGACATACTCTCCCACATGACTGCAGTACCATCTGCGCTGGCGGGCTTAACTTCTCTGTTCGGGATGGGAAGAGGTGAGCCCCGCCGCAATAACCACCTTAAGGC
>Ga0268257_1001231_pt1 | contig 23000 bp, 19 predicted proteins | sample AgamicAtPrz_FD_200249 | JGI IMG/M metagenome (GOLD analysis project Ga0268257, IMG submission 200249) | Agave microbial communities from Guanajuato, Mexico - At.P.rz (v2) (version 3) | ecosystem: Host-associated > Plants > Phyllosphere > Phylloplane/Leaf | place: Guanajuato, Mexico | collected... | reverse complement strand
AGCAGCGCGCCGAGGAAATCGTGCGCGGCATCAACAACGTGAACGGCATCGTCAACGAGCTGTCGGTCGGGCCGGCGTCGTCGCTGTCGTCGCGCGCGAACGACTCGTACCTCGAAGGGCGCGTGAAGTCGGAGCTGATCGCGACGAAGGGCATCTCGGCGAACTACTACAAGGTCGTCAGCGAACGCGGCAATCTTTATTTGATGGGCCTCGTGACGGTCGACGAAGGCAATCGCGGCGCGGAGGCCGCGAGCCAGGTGCCGGGCGTCGAGAAGGTCGTCAAGGTGTTCCAGTACGTGAAGCCGCAGGACGCGCAGGCGCTGCAGGACGCGTCGCCCGCGAGCGGCGCATCCGGCGCGCAGGCGGCTGCCGCACCGGCGGACAGCGCGACGGTGGGCGCCGTGCCCGACGCGTCGGTGCAGTCCGCGCCGCTGCAGCCGCCCGCGCCGATCTCGAATTCGTCGAACGTGCATCCGGGCAATCCGAAGGCGAAGGCGCAATGACGGGCATGCAGATGAAACGGATGAACCGGTGGATGGCGCAGGGCGCCGCGGCCGCGGCGCTCGTGGCCGGCGCGCTGGGCGCCGCGCACGCGGACGTCGGCGACGGCCTGAAAGTCGCGCGTAGCAACGCGTGCATGGGCTGCCACACGGTCGACCGCAAGCTCGTCGGCCCGTCGTTCAAGGATATCGCCGCGCGCTACAAGTCCGATCCACAGGCCGTCGCGAAGCTGTCGAAGAAGGTGAGGGACGGCGGCTCGGGCGTCTGGGGCGCGATTCCGATGCCCGCGCATCCGCGCATGAGCGACGCCGACGTCCGGTCGGTGGTCGAATGGGTGCTGGCCGGCGCGCCGTCAAAGTAACGCGTCGGGGGTGACGTAACCCCTATTGCCAAGCGCGGAAATGCGTGTGTATGATGATTGACTGTTGGGGCGGTAGCTCAGCTGGGAGAGCGTCGCGTTCGCAATGCGAAGGTCGGGAGTTCGATCCTCCTCCGCTCCACCAACGGAATTTGAAAGGCCCGATCGCCTTGAGACAGGAAGGGTAATGCTGCACGGAGTGCAGCGTCATGCTGCTGTTTCAGCACGCAGCCTCATGCTTCGCAAACAACAAAGCCGGCCTCGCGCCGGCTTTTTGTTTTTCCGCTCGACATCGGCGTACGCATACGTTGCTCCGTCGGCTTCCTCTTCTGCCTTGCGCTCTTCTGCTTGAATCGCTCGGCCGTCCCGGCGGGCGGTGACCTCGTCCGCCCCCATGCGGGATTCCGTCAACTTTAGTCAGATTGTGTCGGAAACCGGCATGGACCCACATAGGGTGCCGAATTATTTCCGCGAATTTGATATCCTCGCTGTCACAAATCGGTAGTGTGACTGTGGCATGACACGTGTTGCAAAGCCGAAATCAATAGATCGATAACAATACTGAGAGAACGGCTGTGTCGATAAATGAAACGATAAGCAGCTTTGCATCGGGGGCAGTCGATTGGAACCGTCGGCCAGTCGCCTTGAATTTCGGCAAGGCGCAAGATGCACTGGGGCACTTGCTTGCGCTGCAGCACGCGCACGTGCACGAAGGGCTGATGACCGGTATTCACGGGCATCTGACCTGTGTGTCGGCCCGCCGCAACTTGCCGCCGCAGTTGTTCCTCGGCGTCCCGGTCTCGATCCGCCTCGTCACCGACCGGGGGCAACTACACTTCGTCAATGCGATCGTCCAGGACGTGCAGATCGGCCAGAGCGACGGCGAGCTGTGCGTGTACCAACTGACGGTATGCGATGCGCTGTCATTGATGGACAAGCGCACGAATTCCCGCGTATTCCGTCAGAGCAGCGTCGTCGACATCCTCACGACGTTGTTTGCCGAATGGCGTCAGCGCAGCCCGGCGCTGGCCGCCGCGTTCGAATTCGATCTGTCCGGCTTGAGCCGCGATCGATATCCGGCGCGCGAGCTGACTCGCCAGGTCAACGAATCGGATGCGAAGTTCGTGCGCCGCCTGTTACGGCGCGAGGGCATCACGGTGTTCGCCAAGGCCGGGCCGGTCAAAGGCGACGGCCCCAGCCATGACGACACGCCCGCGCATACGCTCGTGTGCTGTGACAATCCGATGTCGCTGCCGGAAGCACCGGCCGGCACGGTACGGCTGCATCCGCGCGACGCGGCTACCGAGGAGCGAGATACCGTCACGCTGTTCGCACTGCATCAGCGGCTGGCGCCTGGCCAGGTCGGCCGCCCGTCATGGGACTACAAGAAGGCGCGTATCGACGAGTCGACGGTACCGACGAGTCTCGATCAAGGCGAGGCCGGCGACGACCTGGCGCAGTTGTTGACCGACGTCGCGATCGATATCCCGCATGCGGGTGACTCGTGGAACGATCACGAGCGCCTCACGCGCGCGCGGATGCTCGCGCATCAGTTCGAGGCCGAGCGTTACGACGGCGTGAGCAGCGTGCGGGACCTGGCCATCGGTGCGTGGATTACGCTGACCGGCGACCCCGAACGGGACATGCAACCGTCCGACCAGCGGCAGTTCGTGATCACGTCGATCGACCACGACATCTGGAACAATTTGCCGAAGGGGCTGACCGATCGCGCGCAGGCGCTGTTTGCCGCGAGCCGGAATCTGACCTATCCGTCGCCATTGCCGCAGCCTGCCGCAGCGAGCGAACCCGACACGCGCTACGAGAATCATTTCACGTGCGTGCGGCGCGGCGTGCCGCTCACACCGGCATACGATCCGACAGTCGACCTGCCGCCCGTGCACCTGCTGACCGGCACGATCGTCGGTCAGCAGGGCGAGGAAGTGTTCTGCGATGCCGACGGCCGCGTACGCGTGAGGATCCACGGTCTCGATCCGGCGGACCATGCGCACGCGCAAGGCGCAGGCACGAATGGCAATGCCGGCGACAGTGCGCCGATCCGTGTCGGTGCGAGCCTCGCGGGCGGAAGCTTCGGTGCGCTCTTTTTGCCGCGTGTCGGGATGGAAGTCCTGATCGGCAGCCTCGGCGGGGATCCGGACCGGTTGGTGATCATCAACGTGCTGAGCAACGGCGTGAATCCGCCAGCGGCTTTCACCCACGTCGGCAACCTTCCCGGCAACCGCTACGTGTCGGGCATCAAGACCAAGGAAATCAAGGGGCGCCGGTATAACCAGCTGCGTCTCGACGATACGCCGGGACAGATTTCCAGTCAGCTCGCGAGCGAACATGCGCATTCCCAGCTGAATCTCGGGTATCTGACGCAGCCGCGTCAAGACGGCCAGGGCCAGGACCGTGGCGAGGGCGCGGAGTTGCGTACCGATGCGGCCGCCGCGCTGCGGGCCGCGCAGGGAATCCTGCTGACGACCTACGCGCGCTCGCAGGCGAGCGGCGGTCAGCTCGATCGCGACGAGTTGTTGCGGTTGCTCGGCGAGTGCACCGAGTTGTTCAAGTCGCTGGGCGACTACGCCGGTCAGCATGGCGGTCAGGCGAGCGATACGGCGGGCCAGCAGGCCGTCGCCGCGGCGTTCAAGGGGTGGACGCCGGGCAACGGTAGCGGTGCGGCGAACACCGGAGCCGGCGATGCGGCCGGATCGCAGGCGCTGATGGCGTTCGGCGCGCAAGCGGGCTCGGTCGCGATCACGCCAAAGACCCACGTGACGTACGCGGGCGAGAACATCGACCAGGTCGCGCAGCACCATGTCCAGTTGACCAGTGGCCAACGCATCGCGTTGCACGGCGGGCGCGGCGTCGCCATGTTCGCGCACAGCGATGGCGTGTCGGCAATCGCCAATCAGGGCAAGGTGACGCTGCAGAGCCAGAACGACGACACGCAGATCGATTCCGCGAAGAACATTCAGTTCACGGCGGCAGGCGGCAAGCTTGCGGGCATGGCGAGCGACGAAGTGGTTTTCACGACCTCCGGCGGCGCCTACCTGAAACTGCACGGCAGCGATATCGAGTTGGGGTGCCCGGGCACGTTCACGGTGAAGTCCGCCGGGCATTCGTGGCAGGGGCCCGCGAGCATGAGTACGGACATGCCGAAGTTCGATCATGCGCCGCTCGGGCGCGTGCCGAAGCTCGTGCGGGCGACCGACGGGCAGGCTGTAGAGGGCATGCAGGCGGAGATCAGGAAAGCATCGGGTGAGGTGATCAAGGGGCAATCCGATGCCGCCGGCAAGCTTGCTCCCATCCAGAGCAACCAGTTCGAGCCGTTCGTCGTGAATTTCTTCAAGAACAAGATCTGACCGGGGATAAAAATAACGATGGCAAACACAGCCGATACCGCACCGGCTCAGCCGGCTGCGTCCGAAAACGACCCGTCAACGCAAGCTGCGGCGAGCGACAGTGGTGGCCTCGATCCGCGGACGCCTGCTGGCGGGGCGTCGTCGGAGAGCGGTGACGATTCGCAGAATCGCTATCTCGTCGCAAACGGCAACGGCGTGATGACGCTCAGTCAATCCGACTACCTGTGCGTGATGCAGATGCCTTTGCCGGGCATCGTGATCTTCGTGCACGGGGTCAACTCGGAGGGGGAGTGGTTCGAGCCGGGTGAGGAGGGGCTTTGTGCGGGATTGAACAAGCGCCTTGGACGCGAGGACGATCATTTGACGCATCGCGGGCCGCAGGGCGGGCAGATGGGGCCGATGCGTTACATGAAGAGCCTGACGGATGATGGGTTCATCAACCCGAAGCTTTGGGCCGGCACGTATCTGCAACCAGACGAAAACACGTACTCGCCTGTCATTCATTTTCGCTGGGGCTATAAGGCAAACAAGGAAGACTTGAAGCGCTACGGCAAGTCGATCTTCTTGAACGAAAAGAACTATTGGGGCGGTGGCCCGTTCGCGAATGGCTGCGGTAGCCTGCCGGACCTGTGGAGTGCAGGCGTCGATCCTCGTATCTTCGGGTTCATCAACATTCAGAGCATCAATCCCACGCCGCGTCAGATCTACGAGACGCCGCCACGTGCGTACAACGTGATGGGCGCGCTGCGTCTGGCGAAGCTCATCGGGTCGATCCGAAAGGTTCAGAAGGATGTTCCGATCACGGTGGTGTGTCATAGCCAGGGGAATATGGTCGGCATCGCCTCTGCGTTCCTCGGCGACCGGTTGTCGAAGGAGGCCGGTGTGAGATGTGTGGCCGACACGTATGTGCTGGCCAATCCGCCCTACGGGATCGTCGGTTCCATCGAGGGCGACAACTCGCCGTTCATGGAAAACTGGGCTGAGCGAACCAGCCGCGATTCAAAGGGCAATCGCGGCCGAGTTGAATCGTTGGCACGCGCGAAGACTCTGAAGGCGTTTTTCGAACTGATCGCGCAGAGCAAGGATGCGGAGGACGAACGTGACCCGCTCGACTACCGGATGACGATGGCAAACATGAAGCCAGGCGAAGACGGCAAGCCGACCTACGATCCCGACAATGATAGAAAGCAGTATGGCGTCCAGAACTACACCTACGGGCGCGTGACCTTGTACTCATGCCCGCATGATCAGGTGATTTCCGCTGCCCCGGTCCAGGGCATGGGCTGGCGAGGATTGCATCCGAAAGAAGTCGAACTCGTGAAGGGTTCGAGCCTGTTCACGCAGCGCGTGTTCGCCACCAATTTTCAGGTTGGCCAGCAGGATCCTGTTATTTATCGAACGTGGGAGCACGACTGGCGCTACCAAAAAGGTTCTTCGAAGCTGTTCTTCTATCCCGAATCGCCGCCAGCCAAGTACAGCCTGGTCAAGGCGTTGCGAGGCAATGAGCGTTGGTATGGCCAGCTCGGCACCATTAGCGTGGCACCCGTGTTGTATATCGCGACGTTGGTGAGCTCTGCTGTCGGCGTATTCCGCACCAACGCGGATCCGCCGAAGGACTGGCACGTACTGTGTGATGCGCCTGGCCTGCCGGAACCGTTCTTCCCGCAGGCGATCCGCTATGGATCGATCGTGCACGTGAAAGACGGTGATGCGGAAAGCGATTTCAATGAGGACAACGATCCGGTGGCAGCTTCGCGTAACAAGAATAAGGCAACCATCGACACGGCCGATCCGTACGACACCTACAAACCCGACGACAATGAACATGCCGCCGAGATGGTTCCTCATGGCGATGCGGATAGTGAGGCGTCACAGCGTTATGAGGATCATGCAATCGCACGTATGGAGGCGCGGTACAAGAACAATGCCGATTGGGTCAAGGACGGTGTAGTCATCGGTGAGGCCGGCCCCAATGCCCAAATGCCAAAAGGATATGAGAAATGGCGAAACAAGCAGATTGTGCATATCCTCGACCAAGCCGTGAACAACCCGACGAACCATTCGACCATCATGACTAACCCGAGGCACGCCAAATTGGCGCTCGCATATGATGTTGCGATCGGCATCTGCCGAATTTCGCCAAAGCAATTGAACCAGTTCAGGATTGAGGCTGATTGGAGATTCGGTGATGACCTGGACAAGAGTAATCAAAATAAGCGTTATTCGGAGTACTTTAAGTTTGGCACGATGAACGAGGCGTCGCTGGTTAGCTGGGTCACCAAAGATTCGGAAGCATTGCTTCCTGATTCTATAGATGAGACACGTCAAGGGGGAGCATTGCTCGGTATCGGGGGCGGCGTATGAGATCGTTGTTTTCCTCTCGATCACGACGGCTCGGATTGGCATTCGTTGCAGTACTACTTGTAATTGGTGCCGTGGTAATCCAGGCGTTAAGTTATGGTTCAATTACGCGAAGCATGGGAGAAGAAATGACTCGATGGATAGGTTTGCCGGCCTTGGCGGGAATTGCAGTTTTTGCTTTTGCCACGGCGTGGTCATCTTCAACCGCAGAGGCAGCGCAGTCCATTTCGGCTCCAGTAACATCGACGTCCCCTCAAGAGAAGCCATTTCTCGCGCAGGTGGTGGGGCTTGAGTGGCTCAATCCCTTGCAGCGCCGTGACTATCCGACAGAATGGCAGCTATTGTGGACGATGGGGCTCGTCAAGCCGAACAAGAACGATGACATGGTCCGAACGGACCCGAAGTCGTTTAGTGCAGTTCGTCCCGTCGCCGGCGTCGCTTATGGAAACGACGGGGCTGAAAGTTTCGATGGATTCTACGAAAAATATATCTCCAAACTTCTTGTCCTATTCCACGAGAAGTATGCAATGAACGGTCACTATTTTTATACGGTCCAACCATCCGATAAGCGACACTGGCGAGAGTTGGCGGGCATTCGAATTGAGTTTGCAATCCCTTCACGACTGTCGTCACAAGAGGCGCGCGCATACCTGCGCAAGGAAATGACCACTGCGTTCGCTATCGGAAACAAGGAGTTTACCGATCTGTGGAGCAAGGATACGCCGCCGGATATTCAGACTCACGTCGGCGGTGCGAATGCCGGCTTTACGTCGCTGAACGCCGCACTCGACTATCTGCAGGCACACCCGCAGGAAAGCGTATGGGTGATGAACTGGGACGCACCGAGCTTTCCGCCCAAAGACGAACAGATGAACGAGAACCTCACGGTGCTGTTTCTGGCGGGCCCGGATCTGAAGACGGAGCGTGAGCCGCTCGCCTGGATCGGCAAGGCGGCAACAGGCAAGGTGAGCGATTACGAGGCGAAGGCGGGCACGACGCGTGCGGCCCAGGCATGGAAGGCGACGATCGCACAGGCAGCTCACAATGCAAACGTCGACCCGTCGAGTATCCAGTTCGTCGTGCACGACGCAGGCAAGGGCAGCGATGCGGCATCGGCGCGTCTGGCGTCGCTGTCACAGACGCTCACGGAAACGCTGCCCGAATTCGACTACACGAAGCAGGTTTTCAACACGCCGGCGCTGCTCGGCGACATGGGGGCCGGCACGGCTCTGACGGACGTTGCACTCGCGATCGGCCGGATCAACCATTTCGGTGGCAACGCGCTGGTTGCAGGCACGACGGACGCTAACCACCCGACTGCCGTTGTCGTGCTGCCGCCGTCGAAGCTCACGCAGATCAATCCGAACGGAGACTGGTTCCGCGCACGCGGCGAAGACAACGCCTATTTGCCGTGGTGGGGACGTCGTCACGACACGAACTACGGCATCCAGGGCTATTCGTACTGAGGAGCATCCATGCGCGGCATCATTCGGGTAGGCGACGCGCACAGCCATGGTGGCCGTGTGGAAACCGGCGCGGCGAACAGCGAAGTCATGGGTCGCGCGGTCGCCCGCCAAGGCGATCGCTGCACGTGCCCGTTGCATGGCGAGGTCGTGATCGTCGACGGTGAGGCCGGTTTCGACGTGGAGGGCGCACCCGCGTCGTTCGACGGTCACAAAACGTCGTGCGGCGCGGTGCTCATTTCGTCGGTGCCTACCTCAGGGCTTTCCTGAACAGGTAGTGAGACGACAGACAGTGATCAGGTCGCCAGCTCGTGGATCACCCTGAACGTCGGCACCGACAACACCGCGAACCCCACCGTGATGACCGCGAGCGCCGCGGTTCTTTTCCGCAGCAGCACGCAGACGGCGATCGACAGCCCGCAGAACGCGCAGGTCAGAATGATGCCCCACCACAGCGCCGCATAGCCCGCGCCGCCTTCGAAATTCGACACGTTCTGCGTGATCCGGGTCGCGGCATACCCGGCGACGGTCATGCTCGCAGGCAGACACAGCACCGAATACAGCACGAAGACGATGATCTGCCGCGGTGTCGGATCGGATGACGTCATGGCGAGAGCGTTCTTTTGCTAATGGACGGAGGGCACCCGACCGTCCGCCGCGCGGGCCGATTCAGGCAGCCGGCAGGATGCGGCCGTTTTCCGTGTTTGGCAACCGCCATCAGCCAACCCGCCGTCCCACCACCCCCGCCCTAAACCCGCCCCAAACTCGGCCGCTTCGGATCATACGTCCACCCCGGCACCAGATATCGCATCGCCGCCGCATCATCGCGCGCCGTACCGCCCACCGCGTTGTACAGCGCATGCGCGGCCTCGACCTGCGCCATGTCGATCTCGATCCCGAGCCCCGGCCGTTCCGGCACGGCGACCTTGCCGCCGACGATCGCGAGCGGGTCGCGCGTGAGCCGCGCGTCGCCTTCCTGCCAGATCCAGTGCGTGTCGATCGCGGTGATCGTGCCGGGCGCGGCCGCCGCCGCATGCGTGAACATCGCGAGCGACACGTCGAAGTGATTGTTCGAGTGCGAGCCCCACGTGAGCCCCCAGTCGCGGCACAGCTGCGCGAGCCGCACCGAGCCCTGCATCGTCCAGAAATGCGGATCGGCGAGCGGGATGTCGACCGCCTGCAGCCGCACCGCGTGATCCATCTGCCGCCAGTCGGTCGCGATCATGTTGGTCGCGGTCGGGATTCCCGTCGCGCGGCGGAATTCGGCCATGATCTCGCGGCCCGAATAGCCGCCTTCCGGCCCGCACGGATCTTCCGCGTACGCGAGCAGGTGGCCTTGCCCGCGGCACAGCGCGACGGCCTCGTCGAGCGACCACGCGCCGTTCGGGTCGAGCGTCGTGCGCGCATCGGGAAAGCGCGACTTGATCGCCGCGATCGCTTCCATCTCGTCGGCGCCGGCCATCACGCCGCCCTTCAGCTTGAAATCGGCGAAACCGTAGCGCTCGACCGCGGCTTCGGCCTGTCGCGCGATCGCGGCCGGCGTGAGCGCCGCTTCGTTGCGCAACCGGAACCAGGCGTCCGACGCGTGCGTCTCGTCGCGATACGGCAGATCGGTGCGGCATCGGTCGCCGATGTAGAACAGGTATGCGAGCATCGGCACCGCGTCGCGCTGCTGGCCTTCGCCGAGCAGTGCCGCGACCGGCACGTCGAGGTGCTGGCCGAGCAGGTCGAGCAGCGCGGCTTCGATCGCGGTGATCACGTTGTCGAGCCGCAGGTTGATCTCGTGCGGCTGCCGCAGCACCGCCGCCTCGCCGGCCGACGTAACTTCGTGGCGGATCGTGCGACCGGCGCCGGCGCCCGCACCGGACAGCGCCGCGCGCACCGCATTGAGCGTCGCCTGGTAGCGCCCGATCGACTGCCCGACCACGAGATCCGTCATGCGCTCGAGCGCATGGCGGATGCCTTCGCCGCCCGGCACTTCGCCGACGCCCGTATGCCCGCTGCCGTCGTCGAGGATCACGAGGTTGCGCGTGAAGTACGGCGCGTGCGCGCCGCACAGGTTGAGCAGCATGCTGTCTCGGCCGGCGACGGGAATCACCTGCATGCGCGTGACGCGCGGGGTGCCGGCACGGCTGGGTTCGGACATCGGTTCGCTCCTGGTTCCGGTGGCGCGCGGTCCGCCGGACGCGCCGGCGCGGCCCGCGCCGTTCATTGAAGCTCGACGCGGCGGATCTCGCCGACGACGAACAGGTAGCAGATCACGGCGACGAGCGCATGCGCGACGACATAGACGAGCGCGCCGTTGAACGAGCCGCTGCGGTCGACGATATAGCCGATCGCGATCGGCGTCGTGATGCTGGAAAGATTGCCGCACGTGTTGAGCAGCGCGCCGCTCAGGCCGGCGATCTGGCGCGGCGCGGTGTCGGCGTTGACGGCCCAGCCGAGCGCGCCGAGCCCCTTGCCGAAGAACGACAGCGCCATGAACACCACGACGATCACGTGCGAATCGGTGTAGTTGCAGACGATCATCGACATCGACAGCAGCATGCCGATCACGATCGGCACCTTGCGCGCGACCGACAGCGACCGGCCCTGCTTGAGCAGCGCATCGGACACGACGCCGCCGAGAATCCCGCCGAGGAACCCGCACACGGCCGGGATCGACGCGACGAGCCCCGCGTTGAGGATCGACATCCCGCGCGCCTGCACGAGATAGACGGGAAACCATGTAATGAAGAAGTAGGTGAGCGCGTTGATGCAGTACTGCGCGACGTACACGCCGACCAGCATCCGGTTTTTCAGCAGCGCCTTCACGTGGCGCATCGACGGGCCGCCATCGCGTCCGCCCGTCGCCTGGTCGATGTTGACGAGCGCACCGCCTTCGGCGAGGTAGTCGAGTTCCGCGCGGTTGATGCTCGGGTGGTCCTTCGGGTCGTACATCGTGCGGTTCCACACCAGCACGAACGCGAAGCCGAGCACGCCCATCACCGCGAACACCGACTGCCAGCCGAACGCGTGCACGAGCCAGCCCATCAGCGGTGCGAACACGACGGTCGCCGCGTACTGCGCGGCGTTGAAGATCGCCGACGCGGTGCCGCGCTCGGGCGCAGGGAACCACGCCGACACGATCCGGCTGTTGGCGGGGAACGACGGCGCCTCGGCCGCGCCGACCAGGAAGCGCAGCCCGAACAGCAGCGCGAACGCGGCCGCGCCGCCGAAGAAGCCGATCCCGCCCTGCAGCAGCGTGAACAGCGACCAGAAGAAGATGCTGAATGCGTAGACGATGCGCGATCCGTAACGGTCGAGCAGCCAGCCGCCCGGCAATTGCGCGATCACATACGACCAGCCGAACGCGGAAAAGATGAAGCCCATCTGCACGTGGCTCAGGTGCAGCGCGCGGGCGAGGCTCGGGCCGGCGATCGCGATCGCCGCGCGATCCGCGTAGTTGATCGTCGTGACCGCGAACAGCACGGCCAGCACCAGCCAGCGCACGCGGGTGCGCCGGGCCGTTGCCGACGCGGACGCCGGCAGCGCGTGAAGCGGATTCATGACCTGTCTCCTCCGAAGGGCGGAAGGCGCCGTCGTGCGGCGGGCGCGTCGGGTGCGCGCGTGTTGTGCATGGATGCCGCCGGCGGGAGGCCGGGCACCGGACGCCGAGGCAGGCAGGGCGTCTGGGCCATTCTGTCATGTCGATATTTGCGCTTTCATGCCAATTGCTGACTTGATCGATTCAGCATTTGAATCGATCGAATGAAATGCGCGGTCACGTGCGCGCGTCGCCGCACTGCGCGCGCGGCTCGCCGACGATGCCGGCGTGCAGTTCGCGCACGCGATCGAGGAAAACCTGCCGGCGCGGCGCCGGCGCTCTGATCGTCCCCCGCGGTCGCCCCCCGGCAGGATGGGAATTCGATGACGGCGATGTTTTTTACCCGGATAATATTGACATCCAATTAATACCCGGATAAAAATAGCGTCATTCCGATTCCAGCCTGCGGGCGACCACGATGACCTCTTCCACGCTTCTTCCTTCGTACACGGCCTTCGACGGCCACCGGCGGCTCGCGTCGGGCCCGCTTGCGACGGTCGCGCTCGCGGTCCGGCAGGCGGCCGGCGACGCGACGCCCGGTTCAATCCTGATCTTCGACGACGCGACCGGCCGCTCGATCGACCTCGACCTGCGCGGCACGGCGGACGACATTCGCACGCGTTATGCGGCGCCGTCGGGCGACGCATCCGGTGACGCCGGCGAGCCGACAGGCGCAGGCGCAGGCGCAGGCGAACAGCGCGGCCGCGGCCGGCCGAAGCTCGGCGTGGTGTCGCGCGAGGTCACGCTGCTGCCGCGTCACTGGGAATGGCTCGGCGCGCAGCCGGGCGGCGCGTCGGTTGCGCTACGCAAGCTCGTCGAGGACGCGCGGCGCACGCACGCGGCGGCCGACCGGCACCGCGACGCGCAGGCGCGCGCGTACCACTTCATGTCGGCGATTGCGGGCGACCTGCCCGGTTTCGAGGAAGCCGCGCGGGCGCTGTATGCGAACGATCCGGCACGGCTGGCCGAGCTGATCGCCGGCTGGCCGGACGACGTGCGCGACCATGCGCTCGCCCTGGCGCGTGGCGATCTGCCGCCGTCCGCCGACGACTGCTGACGGAGCGCCGACGCGATGACCGTATTCGACCTGAACCGCGGCGCGATCGCGCCGGTCGCCGACGAAGTCGACATCGTCGACCTGCGCGTGACGGGCGCCGTCCCGCGTGAACTCGACGGCACGTTGCTGCGCAACGGCCCGAACCCGCCGGGCGGCCGCTTCGAAGGCAACGACCTGCTGTCGTGGTGGCCGGAGGCCGCGATGCTGCACGCGATCACGTTCGACGACGGCCGCGCGGCCGGCTACCGGAACCGCTGGGCGCGCACGCGGCGCTGGGCCGCGGTCCATGCGCCCGGGCAGGCGGCGGATCTGCCGGACACCAATCCGAACGTGAACGTGCTGCAGCATGCGGGCGAATTGCTCGCGCTGGCCGAGGGCGGCGCGCCGCTTGCGATCACCGCCGCGCTCGATTCGCTCGGCTTGCCGGCGCGGCACGCGGGCTTCGACGGCGGGATGACCGCGCATCCGAAGGTCGATCCGGCAACCGGCGAGCTGATCCTGTTCCGCGCGGACTGGCGCGCACCGTGGCTGCGCTACGGCGTCGCGGATGCGCAGGGCGTGAAGCGCGTCGATCTCGAGATCGAGCTGAGCGCGCCGTCGATGATGCATGACCTCGCGATCACCGAAACCCGCAGCCTGCTGCTCGACCTGAACGTCGGCTACGACTTCTTGCTGCTGAAGCAGGGCCACCGGATGCCGCTGCGCTGGCACGACGACCGGCCCGCGCGCATTGGCGTGCTGCCGCGCCACGGCGGCGACGTGCGCTGGTTCGACGTCGAGCCGTGCTTCATCCAGCACGTCGTGAACGCGTACGACTGCGACGCGTCGTGCATCGTGCTCGATGCGGTGCGCTATCCGTCGTTCCTGCGGCTCGACGCGCGCACGGGCCGCTTCGCCGACAACCCGGTCGGCGAGCTGTGGCGCTACGTGATCGACACCGCGAACGGGCTGATCGACGAAGGGCCGCTCGCCGACGGCGGCATCGAGCTGCCGCGCATCAACGAAAGCCGGACCGGGCGCCGCTACCGCTATCTGTATGCGGCCGAGCAGCCGAACAACGCGGAAATGCGCGGCGTGATGCGCTTCGACCACGCGCGCGGCACGACGACGCACTACGCCGTGCCGGCCGGCGACCAGAACGGCGAGCCGGTGTTCGTGCCGCGCCCGGGCGGCGCCAGCGAGGACGACGGCTGGCTGCTGGTGATGGTCTACCGCGCGGCGACGGACACGAGCGACATCGTGATCCTCGATGCGCGCGCGATCGACGCGGGGCCGGTCGCGACCGTGCATCTGCCGCGCCGCGTGCCGGCCGGGTTCCACGGCGCGTGGGTGCCGCGCGAACGTCGAACGTGAGCGGCAGCCGGCGTCACTGCGCGCGCAGCGCGTCGACGATCTTCAGCCGCGCGGCGCGCATCGCCGGCAGGAACCCGCCGACGAGCCCCATCACGAGCGAGAACACGAGCGTCTTCACGACGATCGCGGGCGTCAGCACGAAGCGGAACGACAGGTCCGAGAAGGTCTGGAAATTGGTCGTCGAGAACGACGCGAACTGCATCAGCGACGCGCACGCGAGCCCTGCGACGCCGCCGACGAAGCCGAGCAGCAGCGCCTCCAGCAGGAACGCGGCGAGCACGTTGGTGCGCTTGAAGCCGAGCGCGCGCAGCGTGCCGATCTCGGCCACGCGGTTCGCGACCGACGCATACATCGTGATCATCGCGCCGATCATCGCGGCGATCGAGAAGATGGTCGACAGCGTGATGCCGAGGATGTTGATGAACGTCGACAGCGCCTTCGACTGGTCGCCATAGAAGGTTTGCTCGCGCTTCGCCTCGTCGGTCAGCCGCGGGTCGACGTCGATGTCGGCCTTGAAGCGCGCGAAGCCGTCGGCGCTCGGAATGCGCAGCACCATCGACGAATAGCTGGTGCGCCGGAACGACTGCATCAGCTGGTCGACGTCGCCCCAGATCTCCGAATCGAAGCCGCTGCCGCCCGCGTCGAAGATGCCGACGATGGTCCAGTCGCGCTGCGCGAAATGCAGGCTGTCGCCGGGCCGCGTGCCGCTGAAGCCTTTCGCGATCGCGCTGCCGACGACGATCTCCGACGAGCCGGGCACGAACGGGCGGCCGGCCACGAGCGTCACGTGCGGCCGCAGCGCGAGGCCGGCCGGCGACACGCCGCGGATCACGACGTTCGACGGCTTGCCGGTCGACGTCTTCACGAGCGAGATCAGCACGACGGCTTCCTTCGATACGAGCGGCCGGCCGTCGGGGCCGAGCGCGACGGCCGGGTGCATCTCCAGTGCGTTGGCCTGCTGATGGTCGATCGAACTCTGGATCTCGGTCTCGGCGCCCTTGCGGATCACCACCGCGTTGTCGGGTTCGCCGGTCGATACGAGCGTTTTCGTGAGACCGGCATCGAGCATCTGCACCGTCGCGAACACGAAGATCACGAGCGCCATCCCGCCCGCGGTCAACGCGGTGGTGAGCCGCCGGGTCCACAGGTTGCGCGCGATGTAGGTGAGCGGGATCGCCATGCGTGTCTCTATCCGATCGCCCGCAGGCCTTCGACGACGCGCACGCGCGCCGCCTGCCACGCCGGCACGAGCGCGGCCGCGAAGCCGACCGCGACCGAGCACGCGGCCTGCAGCACGACCGTCTCGGTCGACACCTTGAACACCGGGAAGATGCCGCCGGCCGCCTGCTTGAACAGGCTCGCGGCGGGCGGCGTCGCGAGGATGCCGAGCCCGCCGCCGGCCACCGCGATCACGACCGATTCGCCGAACACGATCAGCGCGAGGAAGCCTGGGCCGAAGCCGAGCGCCTTCAGCGTCGCGTATTCGGCCGTGCGCTCGCGCGCGCTCATCGCCATCGCGTTGGCCATCACGGCCATGATGATCAGGATCACCACGTACGACACGAGGCGGATCGCCGCGATGATCTGGTTCGACATCGCGACGAAGCCGAGCTGGAACGCCTGCTCGGTCTCGGTCAGCGTTTCGGCGAGCGAGTTCTTGAACACCGCGTCGACGTTGCGCGCGATCGCGGCGCCGTCGTCGGGGTTCGCGACGCCGAGCACGAACACGCCGACCTGGTCGGCCTGCTTCGGCGTGCGCTTGCGCACCGTCTCGTTCAGGTAATCCCAGTGGAACACCAGCTGGCGCGTGATCGTCGAATCGTCGCGGCCGTCGAGAATCCCGCGCACGACGAAATCCCACGTGCCCGGGTAGATCGTGCCCTTCAGCGGGATCACGTCGCCGACCTTGAAGCCGAACTGCGTCGCGAGCTGCCGGCCGACGAGGCAGCCGCGGCGGTCGCGGTCGTAGTCGGCGCGCTGCTGCGCCGGCAGGATGAATTCCGGATACAGGTCGAGGTAGTTCTCCGACACCGCGAAGCTCGCGAAGAAGTTCTTCGGGTCGCGATAGATGCCGCCGAACCAGTTCGAGCGGACCACGGCCGTCACGCCGTCGACACCGCGGATCCGGTTCTCGTAGCTGACCGGCAGCGGAAACACCAGCGAGATCGCGTTGCGCGTGACGAGCCGGCCGCTGGAGGCGGCCGCCGCGCCCGCGTACCACGCGTCGACCACCGTATGCAGCAGCCCGAAGGCGAGCACCGCGATGGTCAGCCCGAGCACGGTCAGCAGCGTGCGCAGCCGGTGCCGCAGCGCGTTGCGCGCGATCAGCTTCAGCACGTACATGGCGCGCGCTCCCGTCGCCGGTCAGCCGGCGTGCCCATCGATCAGCTCCCCTTTTTCCAGATGGACGAGCGAGCGCGCGGCGCCGGCCGCGTGCGCGTCGTGCGTCACCATGATGATCGTCTTGCCGAGCTCGGCGTTCATCCGCTGCAGCATCGCGAGCACGTCGGTGGCCGATGCGCGGTCGAGGTCGCCGGTCGGCTCGTCGGCGACGATCAGCACCGGATCGGCGATCAATGCGCGCGCGATCGCGACGCGCTGCTGCTGGCCGCCCGACAGCTCGGACGGGTAATGGCTCGTGCGGTCGCCGAGATTCACCATGTCGAGCACGAGCTCGACGCGCTCGCGCCGCTCGCGGCGTGACAGGTGCGTGAGCATCAGCGGCAGCTCGACGTTCTCGAACGCGGTGAGCACGGGCATCAGGTTGTAGAACTGGAAGATGAAACCGACGTTCGCCGCGCGCCATTCGGCCAGTTGCGCCTCGGCGAGTTGCGAGATGTCGAGGCCGCCGACGCGCAACTCGCCGCTGTCGGGCCGGTCGATGCCGGCCACGAGGTTCAGCAGCGTGCTCTTGCCGGAGCCCGACGGCCCCATCAGCGCGACGAAGTCGCCTTCGCCGATGTCGAGCGTGATGTCGGTCAGCACGGGCACGATCTGGTTGCCGCGCCGGTACGACTTCGCGACGTGGCTGAGCTCGACGAGGGGCGGCCGGGCGTCGTTCACGTGCGCTACTTCTTCGCGACGGTCACTTTCGCGCCGTCCTTCAGCTTCGCGCCCGGCGCGAGCACGACCGTGTCGCCGGGTGTCACGCCGCGCACCGCGACGAGCTCGCCGATCCGCGCGCCCTTCGTCACGGCCACCGCATGCACGCTGTCGTCCTTCACGACGAACACGACCGGCCGGCCATCGCGCTCCACGACCGCGCTCGCCTGCACGGCCGTCACCGGCTGCCGGTCCTGCGCGGTCGCCGGTTTCGACAGGAACGCGATCTTCGCGCTCATGTCGGGCAGTACGCGCTCGTCGCGGTCAACGAAGCGCACCTTCACGAGCACGGTGGCCTTCGAGCGGTCGACGGTCGGCACGACGCGCGACACGCGGCCGGCGAAGCGCATGTCGGGCAGCGCGTCGAGCTGGATCTCGCACGGCTGCTCGGCGCGGATCTTCGCGATGTTCGATTCGGCCACGTCGGCCTCGACCTCGAGCGTTTTCATGTCGGCGATCGTCACGACCGCGCCCTTGCTGTCCGACGCGGACGAGAACGGTGTGATGTTGTCGCCGACGTTCGCATGCTTGGCGAGCACGATGCCGTCGAACGGCGCGCGGATCACCGTCTGGTCGACCGCCACCTGCGCGGCTTGCGCGTTTGCTTCGGCCGACGCGATCGCGGCCTGGTCGCTGGCGAGCGTCGCGCGCGCCTTGTTCACGCGGGCCGTGTCGGTGTCGAGCTGCGCGGCCGGAACCGCGCCCTTCGGCGCGAGCGCGGCGGTGCGACGCAGCGCGATTTCGGCGTCCTTCAGCTCGGCCTGCGCGACGCCGAGGTTCGCGCGGGAGACCTGCACCTGCGCGCGCGCCTGCGCGAGCGACGCTTGCACGTCGCTGCTTTCGAGCCGAGCGATGATCTCGTCCTGCTTCACGCGCGTGCCTTCGAGCACGCCGAGCCATTCGACGCGCCCCTGGCCCTTCGACGCGACCGCGGCCTTGCGCTGCGGCACGACGTAGCCGGTCGCGTTGAGCTGCGTGTCGTTCTGGTACGGGTACGCGGACGTGACGGACGTGGTGTCGACGGTCGGCCGGCCGGTGAGTGCGAGGCCGGCGACGATCGCGGCGACGACGAGCGCGGCGGCGACCGCATAGCGCGCCCACCGGCGCCGGCGCGGCACCGGTGCGATCGGACGCCGGTCGATTTTCAGTTTGTCCAGATTGTGATCGGGCAATTTGAGCGCCTCGAGACGGCGGCGGTCGCGCGACCGGCCGCGATCCGGTTTCCGGGGAAAGGGACGGATGGACGCCAGTATAAGCGTCGCCCCGGCGCCGCGCGAGCCGGTTTGCGGCGCCGGGGGCGCCGGCTGACGGGCGCCCCCCGGGGAAACCCGAGGATGCAGGCAACGTGTCAACTTGCCGCGAACGCGGTGCGTTATGGAACGAGTGCGTCAGGTTTCGTCGCGACGGAACGGCGAAAGCCGGCCTCGCGGCCTGGGGCTCCGGTGCGAATGCCTCGCATCTTTGATTACCGGTACGTTTGACTTTTTCTCCGCTAAAGGAAGAACAATGAAGAAGACGCTCGCTTCGATCATCGCCGCGGCATTCGCGCTCGCATCGGTTTCGGCATTCGCACAGGCGTCCGCGCCGGCAGCCGACACGCCGGCTGCCGCATCGGCACCGGCCAAGAAGGATCACAGCAAGCCGAAGCACCAGCTGAAGCACCACGGTTCGAAGAAGGGCCAGGCGAAGGCTGCAGCCGCATCGGCTGCCGGCACGAACGACGCAGGCACGCAGAACTAAGCGGTTCGCCGCCACGGCCGGCGTTGCCGGTCATCGGTCGGCCAACCCCGCATGCTTCGGCATGCGGGGTTTTGTTTTTTTCAGGCGCCGGATTCGTCGAGCCGGACGGCCGGCGGCACGCGCATCGCGTCGACCACCGCGCGCATGCGCCGCCAGTGCGAGCCTTCCCAGAACACGCGCCGGCACACGTCGCACGCGGCGAAGCGCCGGTGCCGCTGCCGGACGCCGGCTGGCACGCGCGGCGCGGCGGCGGCCGCATCGAGCGGATGCAGCGGCGCGTTGCAGCGCAGGCACAGCCGGAACGGCCGCATGTGCGGCGCGAGATCGAGCCGCTCGAACAATTCGTGCAACTGCTCGGCCGGCTGCAGCGCATGGAGATAGCAGCCGCGCACGACCGCGCGCCGCTTGAGCAGCTCGCGGTCGCGCGTCAGCACGATCCGGTTCTCCCGCTCGGCCAACGCCGCGAGCTCATCGTCGCGGTAGTGGTTGTCGTAGCAGGTGTCGAAGCCGGCGAGGCGCAGCAGTTGCGCGAGGCCGCCGAGATGCGCGTCGGCGACGAAGCACCATGACGCCGGTTGCGGCCCGGTTGCACCGTTGGTCGCGGGCCGTGCGCGTTCGGGGAAGACCTCGACACGATCGCCGTCGTCGAGCGGCCGGTCGAGCGCGACCGGCGCGTCGTTCACGTACAGCCGGCCGATTTCGGTATGCGGGACGCCGAGCGCCTCGATCGCATGCTTGACCGTCGCATCGCGGGCGCACGCGTGCGCGAACGCCCGGTCGCGCCGCGGGCGCGCGAGAAAGGCGTTCAGTTCGCCGTGAAAGCGGAAGGTCGCGGTCGCCATTCGAGCAGTATCGCACCGCGCCCGGTCGGCGGCAGGCGCTGCAGCGCGCCGGCATCTGTGTTTAACTCGCGGCTTCATGGAGCGAAGGAGCGGGACATGGATCTCGGGTTTATCGGGCTGGGCGAAATGGGGCAGGCGATCGCGACGAACCTGCTGAAGGCGGGCCACACGGTGCGGGTCTGGAATCGGTCGCGCGAGCGGGCCGAGTCGCTCGCGGCATTCGGCGCGCAGATCGTCGACACGCCGGCCGACGCGTTTCGCGGCGACGCCGTGTTCTCGATGCTCGGCGACGATGCGGCCGCGCGCGCGGTGTTCGACGACGCGCTGCTGGCCCAGGCGCCGCGCGGGCTGATCCACGTGAACATGGCGACGGTGTCGGTCGCGCTCGCCGAATCGCTCGCGCACGCGCATGCGTCGCGCGGCATCGACTATGTCGCCGCGCCGGTGATGGGGCGGCCCGACGTCGCGGCCGCCGCGCGCCTGACGATCATGGCGGGCGGCCCGGCCGAGGCGATCGACCGCGTGCAGCCGCTGTTCGATGCGATCGGCCAGAAGACCTGGCGGTTCGGCTCGCTGCCGCAGCACGCGAACGTCGCGAAGATCGCCGCGAACTTCACGCTCGCGTCGGCGATCGAGACGCTCGGCGAGGCGTCCGCGCTGCTCGGCGCGCACGGCGTCGCGATGCGCGATTTCCTCGACGTGATCACCAGCAGCGTGTTTCCGGGGCCCGTCTACGAGGGTTACGGCGCGATGATCGCCGAGCGGCGCTACGAGCCCGCACGCTTCAAGGCGCGCCTCGGGCTGAAGGACGTCCGGCTCGCGCTGGAGGCCGGTGACGCGACGTCGGTGCCGCTGCCGGTGGCGAGCGTCGTGCGCGACAGCCTGCTCGACGCGCTCGCGCACGGCGGCGGCGACCAGGATTTCGCGGTGCTCGGCGAAGTGGCGCTGCGCCGCGCGGGCCGCTGACACGCGACAGGAGCGCGGTGCGCACGGCATAATCGGCGGTTCGTTTTCTCTCCATTCCAGCAGAGGCAGTCATGAACTTGCATACGTGGTGGCTTTTCGTGGCGACGGTGTTCGTCGTGTCGGCGATTCCGGGCCCGAACATGCTGCTCGTGATGACGCACGGCGCGCGGCACGGGCTGCGGCGCTCGTCCGCGACGATGGCCGGCTGCCTGAGCGCGCTGGTGCTGATGCTCGCGGTCTCCGCGGCGGGGCTTGGCGCGGTGCTCGAGGCATGGCCGGCGATGTTCAATACGTTGCGCTTCGCGGGCGCGGCCTACCTGATCTATCTCGGCGTGAAGGCGTGGCGCGCACGCGTGGACGACGCGCCGGCGGCCGACGTCGATGCGGTGTCGCAAGCGGCATCGGCATCGCGCGCCGCGCTGTTCCGCAACGGCTTCCTGGTCGCGGGCAGCAACCCGAAGGCGATCCTGTTCGCGGCCGCGCTGCTGCCGCAGTTCATCAACGCGGCCGAGCCGACGCTGCCGCAGTTCGGCATCCTCGTCGTCACGTTCGCGGTGATCGAGGTGAGCTGGTATCTCGTCTACGCGGCGTTCGGCACGCGCATCGGCGCCACGCTGAAGAGCCAGAGCGTCGCGAAGGTGTTCAACCGGCTGACGGGCGGGCTGTTCGTCGGCTTCGGCGCGATGATGGCGCTGGTTCGTCACTGATTCCGAAGCGACACCTGCGTACCGAACGCCCCGTCCCTCGCGAGAGGGCGGGGCGTTCGGCTTTAGAGCGCCGCTTCACCGCTGCCCGCTTATGCACGCGGGCGATTGAGTGCCGCGGCGCCCGCCCCGCGTCCGGCCGCCATCCCGAACACGGTCGTCGCGCCGGCGAACGCGAACCCGACACCGCACACCGCGCTCCAGCCGCCCCATGCCCACGCGCTGCCGGCGAGCACTGCGCCGAGCGCGCCGCCGACGAAGAACAGCCCGACGAACAGCCCGTTCAGGCGTCCGCGCGCGGCCGGGTTCAGCAGGTTGATCGCGCGGCGGCCGATCGTCTGGTCGACGACGACACCCGCGTCGAGCAGCGCCGCGCCGCCGGCCAGCAGCGCGAGTGCGACACCGCGATGCGCATGCGCATCGAAGCCGAACCAGCCGGCGCCGGCGACGCCGAGCACGACGAGCGCCGCGAGCATCGTGGCGTGCGCGAGCCGCAGCGCGGCCGGGCCGTGGCCGCGGTCGCCCGCGCGGCCGGCGAGCGGCGTGACGATCGCGCCGCTGGCGCCGGCGAACGCGAACAGCGCGATCCCGTGCAGGTCGAGTGCGAACGGCGGCTGCGCGAGCCGCAGCCCGACGGCGGTCCAGAACGCGCTGAACGCGGCCATCGCGAGCGCGGCCGACAGCGCATGCCGGCGCAGCACCGGCTCGTCGGCGAGCAGCCGTCCCATCGACGCGAGCAACGCGCGGTAGCTGGCCGTGATCGACGGCGTGCGCGCCGGCAGGCGCAGCGCGAGCACGACCGCGATCGCCGCATTCGCGAGCGCGGCCAGCAGATAGAACGCGCGCCAGCCGGCCGACCCCGCGATCAGGCTCGCGAGCGGCCGCGACAGCAGGATCCCGAGCATCAGCCCGCTCATCACGTTGCCGACCGCGCGGCCGCGCTGCGCTTCGGGCGCCATCGACGCGGCCATCGGCACCAGCATCTGGATCACGCTCGACGCGGCGCCGGCCGCGAGCGTCGCGAGCAGGAACACGGTGCCCGACTGCGTGAAGGCGGGCAGCGCGAGCGCGGCCGCGCACACGGCGAGCGTCGCGACGATCAGGCGGCGGTTCTCGAGCAGGTCGACCAGCGGCACGAGCAACGCGAGCCCGGCCGCGTAGCCGAGCTGCGGCAGCATCGCGACGAGGCCGGCGAGGCCGGGCGGCAGGTGCAGGTCCGCGCTGATCGGGCCGGTCAACGGCTGCGCGGCGAACAGGTCCATCACGATCACGCCGACCGTCGCGGCGAAGAACAGCGTCATGCCGGTGCTCAGTGCGGGCGGCGCGGGCGGGGCGACGGTCGGGGAAACGGGGGCGGAGCAACGATTGGCAGGGCAGTTCATTGCAAACCCAGGGGAAGTCGAAGGAACGCCCATCGTAGGCGTCCGATGTTTATGCGACAATTGAAATATGTCTAACATGATTATGCGAGTTTGTTTTGAATACGCGTGATCTCCAGGCGTTCGTCGCGGTCGTCGACAGCGGGTCGATGGTCGCCGCGGCCGCGAAGCTCCACCTGACGCAGCCGGGCCTGACGCGGCGCGTGCAGAACCTCGAAACGCTGCT
>Ga0268257_1001218_pt1 | contig 23187 bp, 22 predicted proteins | sample AgamicAtPrz_FD_200249 | JGI IMG/M metagenome (GOLD analysis project Ga0268257, IMG submission 200249) | Agave microbial communities from Guanajuato, Mexico - At.P.rz (v2) (version 3) | ecosystem: Host-associated > Plants > Phyllosphere > Phylloplane/Leaf | place: Guanajuato, Mexico | collected... | reverse complement strand
TGTCCCCCTGATTGCGCCGCGCCAGTTTCCAAGACTGTGCGCGTTGGGACTTGATCTAGCAGCCCAACACACACCAACAACAAGTTTTTATGGCCATCAAGTCCACCATCTTCAAAGCCAATCTGTCGATTGCCGACATCGACCACAACTACTACGCCGACCACAATCTGACGCTGGCGCGCCATCCCAGCGAAACAGATGACCGCATGATGGTGCGCCTGGTGGCCCTGGCGCTGAACGCCTGGAAGCTGCAAGACCTGTGCAATGGTGACGGCACGCTGGGCTTTGGCATTGGTTTGTCCGACCCTGACGATCCGGACGTGCACATCACCGATTACACCGGCCAGAAGCGTCTGTGGATCGAAGTCGGCCAGCCCGACGAAAAGCCCATCACCAAGGCCTGCAACAAGTCGGACCATATGCTGGTCTACCCCTTCAACCACGCCGCCCATGTCTGGTGGAAGGGTCTGGAAGGCAAGCTGGCCCGCCAGAGCAAGCTGGAAGTGCATTACATCGACTCGGAAGTGGCCCAGCAACTGGGTGCGCTGGCCGAGCGCAGCATGCAGCTGCAGGCCACGATTCAGGAAGGCCAGCTCACACTGTCCAGCAATCTGGGCACGGTGTTTGTCGAGCCCACGCGCTGGAAATAAGCTTCAGAAACTCTGGCCGCGCCGCTCCGCCGCGCGTTCCGCATAGCGGTTGAAGCGCCAGGAATCGCCCTCGACCGTGATGCGGCGCCATACGGCCCGCTTCTCGGCGGGCTCCATGGCCGTCCAGTACTGCACCTCGTCGAAACTGCGGCCGCAGCCCTTGCATTTCTCATCGCCCTGGCTGGTGGAGCAGATGGCAATGCAGGGCGTATCGGGCATGGTGTCGAACCAGGCCAGCCAGGCCGCCATGGCGTGTGAGGGAAAGCCCTCCACGGCCACGTCGGGCTCGCATTCATAAATCATCAGCGCATACACCTCGGCCAGAGCCTTGACCTCGGGTGCCAGCAGCACGCCGTCGGGCGATGGGGCACGGCCTCGCCAGTAATTGATGGCCGCTTCGATGTCGGTGATGTGAATAGCAGTCATGGAGCAGGCATCATAAGCCGCTGCCATGAGGCCTGCGCCAGCAAGGTTGCTGCATTTTTGGTAGCTACCCGCGCTTTGTGCAAAAGCGTTGCAGGACTGCTGCTCAATATAAAACCTGTGAACTAGATGGGTTTTGAAGCTTGAAATCCCATGCCTGCTGTGTTGAAATGCGCAGCTTCGAAGGGGAGTAGCTTATCGGACGCATCTTGTGCGTCATGAGCGGATGGTCGTCAATACGAAGCGCAAGCTTCCGGCCATGCGGTTTGCAGACTGACTGCAATCGAGCAAGACCTTTGATAGGCCGATGACGGTCAATCAAAGTGACTTCCCCTGCACGATTCCTCGCGCGGGTTTGCGCTTCGACTTACGTCACCTTGGTCTTCACCCGCTGGCGTCAAGTGCCAAACCTATGCAGACTGCACCAGCGGCATTCCACAACGAGGAAAAATCACATGGATCTGGACTTTCTGACCCACACGCCCTTCTGGATTGCGCTGGGCCAAATCATCATCATCGACATCCTGCTCGGCGGCGACAACGCGGTCGTGATCGCACTGGCCTGCCGCAAGCTGCCACCCGAGCAGCGTCGCAAGGGCATCATCTACGGTACTGCCGGTGCCATCGTCCTGCGCATCATCCTGATCGCCTTTGCCATGGTGCTGCTGCAGCTGCCGTTCCTGAAGGTCGTGGGTGCCATACTGCTGATCTGGATCGGTATCAAGCTGATTGCTCCCGACGACGAAGGTCATGACAACATCGAAGGCAGCGACAAGCTGTTTGCCGCCATCAAGACCATCATCGTCGCCGACCTGGTGATGTCCGTGGACAACGTGATCGCCATCGCCGGCGCAGCCCAGAGCTCGGGCGACCACCAGATGCTGCTGATCGTGCTGGGTCTGCTGATTTCCGTGCCCATCATCGTCTGGGGCTCGCAGCTGGTCATCAAGCTGATGGAGCGCTTCCCCATGATCATCGTGGCCGGCGGCATGCTGCTGGGCTGGATCGCGGGCGGCATGTTCGTGACCGACCCCGTGTTCGTGAACACCGAGAAGTGGCTGTGGATGCCCAAGCTGGGCACCACCGATGCACAAGGTCTGGCCGAAATCTCCAAGACCCTGTACTGGGCGGCCCATATCGGCGGCGCACTGCTGGTTCTGGCCCTGGGCAAATTCATTGCCAGCCGTCGTCCCGCGGTTGCAGCCCACTAAGCCTGGAAAACCCAGCAATTCGTGAAGGAATGCGGGAACTGACCGCAGCCTTCACGACTCACAATAGAAACAAGTCGGCACATTCCTACAGAGGTGCCGCATTCTTCAACCTTCGTTCCAGTTAGGACGCACTTTGAACCCCATCATTGTTTACGTGGATGACGCCACATACGCCCAGCCTATGCTCGAGGCACTGGCGGGATCAAGCCAGGCGGCTTCCTCCCACTGGTTGCTGGTGGCCTGTGCTCCGCGCATGACCCACCGTGTGAGCAAATGGGTCAGCCATCGCGCTCGCGAGAACTGGCGCGGCAAATGGGCAGACAAGCTGTTTACGGCCTTGATGCCCGTCATGGCGACGAGCGGTGGCAAGGTCACGCCCGTGCTGGCCAAGGGCCCGCTGACAGAGCTGGTTACCGAGCTGCAGCAGGAACATGGCGCAGCGCAGATCATCGACGCCCGCCGTCCCAAGCAGGAGGCTGTACAAGCCGCTCCCGTGAAGGCCAATGCCAAGACCAATGCCAACGGCGGCCGCTGGAATCTGCCTGGCACCATGGCCGCGATTGCCGCCATGATGGGCTTTGTGATCGACGACTCGCTCTCGATTTAAGAGCAGCTTCCAAACCTTGAAAGCCTTGTGCGGTGACCACTGCACAAGGCTTTTTTCATGAGCTGGCAGCGCGCCAGCGCGCAGGCAGCACCTACTGCTATGCTGGGCGGCATGAAAATCCTCGTCAAATGGCTTCTTTGCGCGGCGGCTCTGCTCGGGGTCGCCTATGTCTACAGCGGCGTTCAGGTGCAAAGCTTTGGCTCGGCCATGATTGCGGCCCTGGTCATCGGCCTGCTCAACACCATCATCCGGCCCATACTCGTGGTGCTGACCCTGCCCGTGACCATCGTCACCGTGGGTCTGTTCCTGCTGGTGGTCAACGGCCTGATGTTCTGGATGGCCTCGGGCCTGCTGGGCGGCTTCCACGTCGCCGGCTTCTGGGCCGCCATGCTGGGCGCGCTGATTTATTCGGTGCTGGGCCTACTTATTGACCGCCTTGTCGCGCAACTGTTCCCGGAGTAGCTCTTCGACGGCACGCAAACGCGTGTCGATGATGGAGGCCTCGAAGTAATCAGCCCTGGCCCCGGCCTTGCGGGCCAGATCCTGGGCTGCCTTGAAGCGATCCACCGCTGCCGCATAGTCATAGTGGGCCACCTGGGCCTCGGCCTCGGCCCGCAGGGCTCGCATTTCCTGGCCCTGGCTGCGCCATACGCGCGCCAGCGTCTGCCAGGCCGAACCATCGCGGGGATGGTCCGTCACCCAGGTCTGCAAGGGACTGGCCATGGAGCCTGCCTGATTGAGCCTGAGCAGGATCTCCGTCTTGAGCAGCAGCTCCGGCCTGCGCGGCGCAACCCGCTCCACCACATCAATCGTGGCCAGGCTGGGCCCGACCTCACGTGGCCCGGCCAGATTGCCACTGGCCGTCACCTTGGGAGCTGCCTGGGGAGCCATCACGGACTGCAAGGGCAAGGCAGCCAAGGCCGCCTGTGGGTTATCGGCCTTGAACTCGAGCTCGGCATTCAGCCATTTGGCTTGAATATTAGCTGGTGCATTGCCTGCCGTCGCCGTGAGCAGCCTCTGCACCATCTCGCGCGCCAGCGGCCAGTCGCGCAGATACATGGCGCTGAGCGTGGCCGCATAGAGCTGAGCGACCTGCTCGAACTGACTCAGACTTGAAAAACTGCCGGAACGCGGCAACGTGGCCCACTGGCGGCGCACCTCGACACCGGCGTTGGAAATCACGCGCGCGCGGGCCGACATCATCACATGCTCCAGCGTGGGCACGGGATCTGTCGCGCGCTTGCCGGGCGGAATTCGCGAATCCATGTCCGCGATACGCTGGGTGGTCAAGGGGTGGCTGCGCAGATAGGGCCAGCTGCCGTTGTCATTGAGCCGGCTGGCCTGCTGCAGCTTGCCGAACATACTCACAAAACCCTGGGGAGCAAAACCGGCAGGAGACATCAGACTGTAGCCCATGCGGTCCGCCTCGCTCTCCATGGCGCGCGAGAAATTCAGCTGGTTCTGCATCACCGCCGCCGGACCGCCCATCATGATGGCCATGGCCGCATCGGGGCTGCGCGTGGCCGCCAAGGCGCCCAGCAGCATGGAAGCCAGCATCAGCGGCGTCTGCTTGCCTTGCTGCGCCATCATGCGGGCAATGTGGCGCTGGGTGATATGGCTGGTTTCATGGGCAATGACCGAGGCCAGCTCATCGCCGCTGCTGACCACGCCTATCAGTCCCAGATAAACGCCCATATAGCCGCCGGGCAAAGCAAACGCATTGACCTGGCGATCCTTGCCCAGGAGCAGCGTCCACGCAAAGCGCTCCTCCAGCTCGGGCGACAGCTCGCCATTCTTGCGCGCCGCATCCTGCAGATGCAGCCAGATGCCTTCCACATACTCCTGCAGCACCGGGTCATCCAGATAGTCCGGGTCGCGGTATAGCTCGCGGGCGATGGAGTCACCCAGACGCCGCTCCTCGCCCGTGGTCAGCGACGAGGCACCGTCGCCCAGAGTCGGCAAACCCGCTGCCCAGGCACCGGGTGCCAAGGGTGAGACTGCCTGAATAGCTATCAAAACAGAAGCTGTCAGCGCTTTTAAAATATGAACTGTACGCAGTTTTGGCATCAAAAATGGCATGGCAATCACAGCATTGCCAGCATACAGATCTTCCATATGCCGACCGTTCAACACCCCACTATGATGCCTTGATTGATGGAAACGGCGACATGCCCGCCTGGGATGCCCAGGAAAAGCCGCCAGTCCATCCCCACTCAACCGCGATTAGGCGGCAGAACCCAAGCCGTCTGCCGCCGGAAAGAACCGCCATGTCCTCTCTTACCCACTTTGACGCCCAGGGCCAGGCCCATATGGTGGACGTCGGTGCCAAACCCAGCACCCATCGCATAGCCGTCGCCGAAGGCCGCATCACCATGAGGCCGGAAACCCTGGCCATTGTGCAGACCGGCAGCGCGAAAAAAGGCGACGTGCTGGGCGTGGCCCGCATCGCCGCCATCATGGCAGCCAAAAAGACCAGCGACCTCATCCCGCTTTGCCACCCCCTGGCACTTACCCGCGTCGCCGTGGAGTTTGAGCTGGAGCCCGAATCCAGCTCCATTCTCTGCACCGCCACCGTTGAGCTAAAAGGCCAGACTGGCGTGGAAATGGAAGCCCTGACCGCCGTGCAGGTCGGCTTGCTGACTATCTACGATATGTGCAAGGCGGTGGATAAGGGGATGATGATGGGGGGAGTCCGGGTGCTGGAGAAGCGGGGCGGGAAGTCGGCTTACATGATTTAAAAGCAACCGTCAATTACATATGCCCGTCAGATTATATTTAATAGAATATTCTTCGGCCTTAAGCACACCAAAGCGGCCAAAGAAAGATTCTATGATCAATTCTTGATTATTTGCTTCATCACATTTACCCATTTTCAATAAAAATAAGTAATACTGGCGCATTGTTATGAGCCATGGAAAGCGTTTAGAAATCATCCTAGCAGCCTCTAAGTCCTCCTCATCTATATCAGAGGACGGAGTAGTTCTTAATACTTTCACAAGCCCCTGGTACTGGCTCAAAATTAAAGGCAAAGAGTCGTATTGGTGCAATTCATCTTCTTTTGTATGGAACTGCTCTTCCAACAAGGAAGCCCTAAAGTCATTCTCAATTTTTAAATAGTCCCTACCAACAACAACAGACAACACTAATGAGATAAAGATAAAAACCCAAATTAACTTTTTAAAAGTTGGCGAAATAAATTTCAAAAATTTTGTATTTCCTTCGACTACTCCCATAAAAAATACACACGGCAGCATAAAATACATATACGCAAATGGATACTCCAGCATACTATGCACTGCAATTGGCAAAATCAATAAAATTGCACATTGAGAAGTAATTGCAGATTTATCATTGCCTTGAACAATTAAATTACCATACAAGGATCTTACCATCCAAAATATCATCGCTATTGAAATTGCTCCACCAACAGGAACTCCAAACCAGATCATCAGATCCAAAAATAAATTGTGGGCATGATCCATGTTCTCTGCACCACCAATGCTCACGGTAAAATTTTGCTGAGCCGCCCCGAGATTCAGCCACCCCCAACCAATAAATGGTTTTTCAAATATCGCTGCATACATCTGCTCCCACAACTTATAACGCGTTGTATTTAAACCTGAAAATTCTCGAGCAGCACTACCCCCCAATGCTTTGGAGATGTCTCCCCATTTGAAATATAGTATCCAATATAAAAATGCGGAGATTGAGATCCAACGTAGGGAATTTCTGAAATTCTTAATAAAAAATACTGCTGCTGCCAATATCGTAATTGATAAAGCACCAGTCCTAGACTGGGTTGCAACCAATGTAAAAACAAGAATTACAGAAGCAATATATAGCCATAAACCCCGTACCCTCTTGTTTATGTCGAAATATAGCAAAGATACAAGTGCCATAAGTAATAATGTGGCCAACTGGTTGGGTTGCGCAATATTTCCATAAACTCGACCCTTGCTTGGGTACATAAACATCCCTTGCTCTACGCCTTGCCATTGAGCAAGACCCACAACACTGTTTATCAAAGCACCACAGAGGATCGTCAAAAATACGATATCTATCTTTGAAATATTTTCAGAATTCACACCGCCTCTCTGCTCTATTAAAGATAAAACTCCTAGAGAAGAAGACATACAGCAATAGGTTGACACCAAAATCAGAAATACCAGGTCTCCGAAACCAATAACTCCCAGGCTATACTGAAGCAAGGAGCTAATTATTAGCAGGAGCAAGAAAATATAGATACGTATTGGTATCAGTGGAAAACCACATCCACCCCATAGCAATGCAAATCCAATGCAAGCAATTGCCTCCTGCAAGAAAGTATTCCAAGGTGATATGTGCTCAGGAAGTACCCACATCAGCACCAAAAAAACACCCGCAGTTAATTGGCTATATTTCTTAAAATAAGACATAAAAAAAGCCTCCTTTCGGAGGCTTCTCTAATTTAATAGATATTATTTGCAAGAACCAGGCAGATACTTGGAAATCAAAGCCGTAGAACCGATGCACTTCCAGCTAACAATCTGCTTACCTTGGTCACTGTTAGCAGCGGACACATTCAAAGCAGTTGTGTTCGTAGTATTCATGTAAGGAGTCAGGGTGATTGTGTCGTTAGCAGGTGTCAGGGTAACACCCAGGGCGGTCGCATCGGGCTGAACTGTAATCACGCCGTTTGCAGACGTTGTCACAGCCAAAACCATCTTCGAGGGATTCGAACCTGCGGTTGCAGAAGTATTTGCTTCGCAACCCCAAGAATTGGCAGAGCCCGTGGAAGTTGTAGGCATCGACTGCACTTGCTCACTAATCGACGTACGGCACTGAGAAGCAGCCAGCACCACCTCAGCCATACGAGCCTTGATCGTGTAATCCTTGTAAGCAGGCAAAGCCACGGCAGCCAGAATACCAATGATCGCCACAACGATCATCAGTTCGATCAGGGTGAAACCCTTTTGGATGGAACGCTTCATTTCAAACTCCCTAGTTGGATGAGACCCAGACTATGAAGCAAGCTGCGTGCCAGCAATTTGACCGGGTGAAAGCACCACACAAGACAACACGTTTGGCAACATTCACGCGAGTTTGAGTAACAATTTTGGCGATCCGATCGCAAGTGGTGACAAATTTGTCAGTTGCTTAACGCCCGTCAAGCCAGCCAGTCACTCCACGACAAAACGCATGGTGCTTCCCGCCAGGTCCACCGTATCGCCATTGAGCAGGGGCACGGAAAGAGGTCCGACTACCTGACCATTGAGCTTGAGGTCTTCACTGGCACCTTCCAGTTGGGTAAGCACAAAGCCATGAGGCTTCTGGGTGATGGAAGCAATGGCTACTCCAGGCTTACCCAAGGTGGTGACGACTTTGAAAAGCGCTATTTCCTTGCCTGCCAGGCTGCCGGTGAGCATGCGAATCACGGCGTGACGCTCCGGCAGTGCAGCAAGCGAGCCCTGAATGGTGGAACTGAAGCTGGAAATTTCGCCAAACCCGGAAGGGCTAGCCAATTTGGCGTGGCCGCTGTCCGCTTCTTCGGAAATGTGCGCCAGCGCCGCCTTTTTGCCGCCCGAGGCAAACGAAATATTGGTGTCAGGGATCACAGTGTCGAGAAAACGGATCTTGTAGCGCCCAATGTCCAGCAGGTCGCCGTTGAGCAGATACTGCTTCTGGATGGCGCGGCCATTGACATAAGTGCCGTTGGTGCTGCGCAAGTCCTCGATGCTGACCTTGCCGCCAGTGATGGTGAGCACGGCATGCTCGCCGCTGACCGCCAGATTCTCGATCACGATGTCGTTATAAGGACGACGACCCACGGTCGTGCGCTCCTTGGTGAGCTGCACTTCCTTGATGACTGCGCCGTCGATTGAGATGACCAAAGTCGGCATGCTCGAAGCTCCTGAGGAAACGCCAAGTCCCGCTTGGCTGCACTGGCAGAGATCCCTCACACTTGAGTGTGTGATTCAGCGCCCGACCCCTAATCGTAACTGGATGAAACGCGCCTGGATGCAGCATCTTATTTCACTAATTCGATGAAGCCAGCGATCCCATTGAAATTTTCAACCCTGCTGCCATCCGCCTGCAACATCTATGGAATTGCTCCTGCAATCTCTCCGTTCACCGCATGAGAAAAGCCCACGCTGATGGGGCGCGGGCTTTCGCAGATTCCTGGAAAGCGGCAACTGCCGCCTGTCCAAAGATTAGAACGGAATATCGTCGTCCATGTCGTCAAACCCCGACGCAGCGCGCTGGGGAGGAGGAGCCATGGGAGCAGGAGCAGAACGCTGCTGCATGGGTGCCGGTGCGGGGCGCTGCTGCATGGGCGCGGGAGCTGGACGGCTGGGAGCCTGATAGCTGCTTTCACCATAACCATCGTCGCCGCCGTAGCCGCCTTGCTGCTGGCCACCGCCCTGGCGGCTTCCCAGCATCTGCATGGTGTCGGCGCGGATTTCGGTGGCGTAACGCTCCTGGCCGGAGGCTTGGTCGGTCCATTTGCGGGTGCGCAGGCTGCCTTCCACATAGACCTGGCTGCCCTTGCGCAGATACTGCCCCACGATTTCGGCCAGCTTGCCGTTGAAGACCACGCGGTGCCATTCGGTGGCTTCGCGGTTTTCACCGGTGTTCTTGTCGCGCCAGCGGTCCGTGGTGGCGATGGTCACATTGGCCACCTGATCGCCGCTGGGGAAGGTGCGCATTTCGGGGTCACGGCCCAGATTGCCGACGATGATGACTTTGTTGACGGATGCCATAGAGATACCTTTTTCAAAAAGTGGCCCGGGCAGTCAAGAAAGGTCCCGAACCAATGAGCCTCGTATTCTGCCCCAAGCCCGCCATAACGAGCACAGGATTGCCCTATATCCCATCACGGCGATACATGGTGCCCCAGCAGGAAAGGGGCCACTGCGCGCGAGCAGCCGGGCAAGGGCAGCCCCGCTGCGAGGGCTGCGTCCCCCTCCGCGTAGCAGAGAGGGGGAAGGCGCACAGCGCCTCAGGGGGTGTTGCTGTAAGTCAGTGACGGCCTACCGGGCGCAGCGGCCAGGTCACGGCCAACCACAGGGCAACCAGTACCGCCGTCATGATGAACAGGCCCGGCACACCCGCAAATTTGGCGACAGCACCGCCGACAGCACCGCCGGCAAACAGTCCCAGCGACTGCAAGGTGTTGTAGGCACCCAAGGCCGCACCGCGCAGAGGCGCCGGTGCCATGCGCGAGACCAAACTTGGCTGGGTGGCCTCAAGCGCGTTGAAGCCGCAGAAGAACAGAAACATCAGCAGCGCCATGCACCAGACCGCAGGAATGGTGCCGCTGGCGGCCAGCATGCCCAGACCGATCTGCACGACCAGCACCAGACCGATGGCCCCCAGCAAGGCGGTGCGGAGCCTGCCCTTGCGCTCCATGGAAAACAGCAAGCCCATGGCCACAAAGGACAGCAGCACGGCCGGCAGATATATGTGCCAATGCTGCTCCTTGGCCAGACCTGCTTGCACCAGCATGGCCGGTACGGCAACCCACATGGACATCTGCACGGTATGCAGAATGAACACGCCGAAATTCAGGCGCAGCAGATCGGACTGGCCCAGCAGCTCGCTGAACCGCCCCTTGGGCGCATCGGCATGCTGCCTGGGCTCGGGCGGCACCACCCACAAAACCACGGCAATACCGGCCAGAGCCAGCGCGCAGGTCAGGCCGAAGATGCCGGACAACCCAATCCAGGCGTTGAGCAGCGGTGCCAGCACCAGCGCCAGCGCAAACATCAGGCCGATGCTGCCGCCCACCAGGGCCATGGCCTTGGTACGCACGCCATCGCGCGTCAAGTCGGCCAGCAAGGCCGTGACCGCGGCAGAAACGGCGCCTGCGCCCTGAATGGCACGTCCCGCCATCAGGCCTGTCAGCGAATCGGCCATGGCCGCAATCAGGCTGCCCGCAGCAAACACCAGCAGGCCGGCGACAATGACAGGCTTGCGGCCGATACGGTCGGAGGCCAGCCCGATGGGCAGCTGGAACAGGGCCTGGGTCAGACCATACAAACCCATGGCCAGGCCGATCATGGCCGGGTCGTCACCGCCCGGGTACTTGCGCGCCTCCAGCATGAAGACGGGCAGCACCAGAAACAGGCCCAGCATGCGCAGCGCAAAGATCAGCGCCAGAGCGCCGCTGGAGCGGCGTTCCTTGGAGGTCATGGTGGTGGAGGATTTGTCCGTGCCCTGCGTGCCCGCGCTGGGGGAGGTATTGATTTTTTTCACGCTCAGATTTTGCCAAGAGTCAAAGTCTTATGCCCAGGTTAACTAAATCACTGCCGGGCAAAAGAGAGGAAATAAAACCGTAGATTGTCCGTGAACCTGAATCATCTAGTCACGCGCAAGCCCGTCTGACTATCATGGAGAGTTTTCCCCGTCTGGAGCGCCCGTGTCCCTGAAGCCTGATTCGCCCTCTGAAGTCCAAGATGACAGCCTCTATCTGGGCCGTTCTCTGGCGCAGACACGCATCGCCATTCGCGGCGCACGCACGCACAACCTCAAGAACATCGACCTGGACATCCCCCGCAACCAGCTGGTGGTGATCACAGGCCTGTCGGGATCGGGCAAGTCCAGTCTGGCCTTCGACACCTTGTACGCCGAAGGCCAGCGTCGCTATGTGGAGAGCCTCTCGGCCTATGCACGCCAGTTTCTGGGCCGCCTGGACAAGCCCGATGTCGATCTGATCGAGGGCCTGTCGCCAGCCATTTCCATCGAGCAGAAGGCCACCAGCCACAACCCGCGCTCCACCGTGGGCACGGTGACCGAGATCAACGACTATCTGCGCCTGCTCTACGCCCGTGCCGGCACCCCGTTCTGCCCCGACCACAATCTGCCGCTGCAGGCCCAGACCATTAGCCAGATGGTGGACAGCGTGCTGCAGCTGCCCGAAGACACTAGGCTGATGATCCTCGGCCCCCTGGCGCGCGAGAAAAAGGGCGAGTTCGTCGAGCTTTTCGTGCAGCTCCAGGCCCAGGGCTATGTGCGCTTTCGCGTCGACGGGCAGATTTACGACGCCCAGTCCCTGCCCAAGCTGGAGAAGAACGAGCGCCACAATATCGATGTGGTGATAGACCGCGTCAAGGTGCGCGAAGACATCAAGCAGCGCCTGGCCGAAAGCTTCGAGGCCGCCTTGCGCGCCGGCGGTGCCGATGCCGGCGGCCGTGTCATCGCGCTGGAAATGGACGGCGGCAAGGAACATCTGTTCAGCGCCAAGTTCGCCTGCCCCCTCTGCGACTACTCCCTGCCCGAGCTCGAGCCGCGCCTGTTCTCCTTCAACTCGCCCATGGGTGCCTGTCAGGCCTGCGACGGCCTAGGCAACAGCGAAGCATTCGACCCCGACCGCGTCGTGCCCTTCCCGTCGCTGAGTCTGGCCAGCGGTGCCATCAAGGGCTGGGACAAGCGCAACAACTACTACTTCTCCATGCTGGAGAGCGTTGCCAAACACTATGGCGTGAGCACCGAGACGGCATTCGAGGAGCTGCCTGAGAAGGTTCGCAACGTGATTCTCTTTGGCTCGGGCGACGAGTCCATGGAGTTCAACTATGTTTTCGAGAGCGGCGAACGCAAGGGCGAAGCCTTTATCAAGTCGCATCCGTTCGAAGGCATCATCCCCAATATTCAGCGCCGCTTTCGCGAGACCGAATCCCAGGTCGTGCGCGACGATCTGGCCAAGCTGCGCAGCATTCGCAAATGCCCCGAGTGTGAAGGCACGCGCCTGCGCCGCGAAGCGCGCTTTGTGCGCGTGGGCGATGGCGAGCAGGCCCGCTCCATCTATGAAGTCAGCCATGCCACGCTGGCCGATGCGCTGGGCTGGTTCAAGCAGTTGAGCATGGCCGGATCCAAGGCCGAGATTGCGGACAAGATCGTGCGCGAGATCGCCTCGCGCCTGCTCTTCCTCAACGACGTGGGCCTCTCGTACCTGAGCCTGGACCGAAGCGCCGACACGCTCTCGGGCGGCGAAGCCCAGCGCATCCGCCTGGCATCTCAGATCGGCTCGGGCCTGACGGGCGTGATGTATGTGCTGGACGAGCCCTCCATCGGCCTGCACCAGCGCGACAACGACAAGCTGATTGCCACGCTGGAGCACCTGCGCGATATCGGCAACAGCGTGATCGTGGTCGAGCATGACGAGGACATGATGCGTGCTGCCGACCAGATCATCGACATGGGTCCGGGCGCCGGCGTGCATGGCGGTCGCATCATGGCCCAGGGCAGCTACGAGGACATCAAGGCCAGCCCCGATTCGCCCACTGGCCGCTATCTGAGCGGCGTACAAAGCATTCCCGTTCCCAGGCAGCGCACCGCCTGGCTGCCCGTGCTGCGCAAGGACAGTGAAGCCGAAGCCAGTCAAAGCGCATCGCGCTTTCCCGTCACGGCCGCGAAAAAGCGGGAGTCCGCGAGCAAGGTGCGCACCGACCTGCAGGCACTGACCGTGCAAGGCGCGCGCGGCCATAACCTCAGGAACGTGACGGTGGACTTCCCCGTCGGCCTGTTCACCTGCGTGACCGGCGTCTCGGGCTCAGGCAAATCGACCCTGGTCAACGACACGCTGTATGCAGAAGCAGCGCGCCAGATACACCGTGCAGGCACCGAGCCGGCAGCGCATGACGACATCGCGGGCATCGACTATTTCGACAAGGTCATCAACGTCGATCAGTCGCCCATCGGCCGCACGCCGCGCAGCAACCCGGCAACCTATACCGGCCTGTTCACGCCGATCCGCGAGCTGATGGCCGAAACCAATACCGCCAAGGAGCGCGGCTACGGCCCCGGACGTTTCTCGTTCAATGTCTCGGGCGGCCGCTGTGAAGCCTGCCAGGGCGATGGCGTGGTCAAGGTGGAAATGCATTTTCTGCCCGATGTCTACGTGCCCTGCGACCTCTGCCACGGCCAGCGCTACAACCGAGAGACGCTGGAAGTGCAGTGGAAGGGCCGCAACATCTCGCAGATTCTGGAGATGACGGTCGAAGACGCACATGCCTTCTTCAAGGATGTGCCCAGCATTGCGCGCAAGCTGCAGACCCTGCTGGACGTGGGCCTGTCCTATATCCGCCTGGGCCAGAGCGCAACCACACTGTCGGGCGGCGAGGCCCAGCGCGTCAAGCTCGCGCAGGAGCTGTCCAAGCGCGACACCGGGCGCACGCTCTACATCCTCGACGAGCCCACCACGGGCCTGCACTTCGCCGACATTGCCCTGCTCCTGAAAGTGCTGCACCAGCTGCGCGATGCTGGCAACACCATCGTCGTGATCGAGCACAACCTCGACGTCATCAAGACCGCCGACTGGCTGATCGACATGGGCCCCGAGGGCGGCTCGGGCGGCGGCCAGGTCGTAGCCCAGGGCACGCCCGAAGACATCGCAGCCAACCCAGCCAGCGTGACGGGACGCTACCTCAAGCCCTATCTGGACAAGGCCCCTGCCAAGTCCAAAGCCAAATCGTCATCAAAACAAGACTGATCAAGCGCAACAAGCTATGTTTTGCATAGCTTGTTGCGCCGGGGAGAGAAACAATGCAGAAAGAAGTCTGGGATTTCGTCATCGTGGGCGCGGGCATGGCCGGAGCCTCCGCCGCCTGGCAGCTGGCGCAGTCGGGTGGCGAGAACCCGCCCTCGGTGCTGATGCTGGAGCGCGAATCCCAGCCCGGCTATCACACCACCGGCCGCTCGGCCGCACTGTTTGAAGAACATTACGGTCCTGCCCAGGTTCAGGCCCTGACCCGTGCCAGCCGCGCCTTCTACGATGCGCCTCCGGCCGGTTTTGCAGAAAGCCCTATCCTCGCACCGCGCGGCGTGCTCTATGTGGGCACGGCCGATCAGCGGGATCTGGTGGATGCCGCCCACGCCGAAGCTCAGGTTCACTCCCCCGATGCCCTGCGCCTGAGCGCCGCACAGCTCAAGGCCCTGGTTCCCGTGATTGACACCGAGGTGCTGGTGGACGGCTTTCTCGATACCGGTGCGCGCGACATCGACGTGCACGCCCTGCACCAGGGCTATATCCGCGGCCTGCGCCAGCGCGGCGGCGATCTGTGGTGCAACGCCGAGGTCCAGGCCATCACCCGGGTCAACGACTTCTGGCACATTGCCCTGCCCCAGGGCCACAGCCTTCGTGCCAAGGTCATCGTCAACGCCGCCGGGGCCTGGGTGGATGTCGTGGCCGCCATGGTGGGTGCGGCTCCCATCGGCATCACGCCCAAGCGCCGCAGCGCCTTCACTTTCCCGGCTCCCGAAGGCATGGACACCACGCACTGGCCCGCCATCATCAGCGCCGATGAAAACTGGTACATCAAGCCCGATGCCGGCCAGTTGCTGGGCTCGCCCGCCAATGCAGACCCCGTGGCACCGCACGATGTCGTGCCCGAAGAGTTGGACATTGCCACCGGCATCTATCACATCGAGGAAGCCACCACGCTGCAAATCCGCCGCCCCTCGCATACCTGGGCCGGCCTGCGCAGCTTTGTCGCCGATGGCGAGCTGGTGATCGGCTGGGATGCCTCGCCCACGCCCGTGCCGGGCTTTTTCTGGGTCGCCGCCCAGGGCGGCTACGGCATCCAGAGCGCCGCCGGCTACAGCCTGCTGGCGCGCAATCTGCTGCTCGGGGAAACGCTGGATGCGACGCTGGCCGCGCAGAAGGTGAATGTGGGGGCTGTGTCGCCTGCGCGTTGTCAGCGAGCGCATCAGAATTGATAGCAGGAAGCGCTTGATGAGTTTGGGCTATAGCCGGATTTTTGCCTGATTCCCGTGCTGAGAACGGGTCTCGGCCCGCCGGCCGCCCTTCTTTTCTTGCTCGTGCAAGAAAAGAAGGCAAAAGAACACGTCCTGACTGTCTGCGTCCCTACGCTTCGCTCCGGGCAAGCCTGCGCCACGCGGTTCAGGCTGCGGTGCCGCCCAACTCGCTGCGCGGCGTAGCCGCTGCGCTCAAACAAACGGCGGCAAGTCAGAGCACGATGCATTGGCACTCTTCGGTGCCAATGCCCACAGCCTGAACCGCGTGCCGCAGGCGCAGACACACGGGTAGATGCGGGAGCAAACAGCCTGCCAGAGCCATGACGAAGTCAGGCTCTAGCGCTTATCTGCATTGCGGCAACAGCTATCAATTTTTCAAAGAAGCTATCCTGCATTCGGTTTTACCCCTTGTGCCTACGCCTGCGACGGCGGCCTCTTGTGGCGCGCAGTTACACCGTAGCGTGCAATTGCATCGTCATCACTTTTACGGCAAGGTGTTTGAGCGCAGAGCGAAGCTCGAAGTGAGTTTTGCCGTACAGCCACAAGAGGTTGACGGCGCAGGTTACCCAGTAGCGTAGCGAAAGGGGCGTGGGCAGCAGGGGCGGTGTTCTTTGCTTACTTTCTTGCACCAGCAAGAGAGTGAGTCGGCAAGGCGGGCCGAGACCCGCCCTCTGTCCTGCAATCAGCAGAAAAAACAAAAACGGCCTGCGCCCCGGAGGCACAAGCCGTTTTCAAACCTAGGCGACCTCGGGTCACCGCTGGTCAAAGCAAGATCAGTTCTCGATATGCGCGAACTGAACAATCTTTGCGTACTTGGCAATCTCGGTGTTGATGTACTTGCCGGCATCCACCTTGGGATCGGCCACCACGTTGCCGGTCTCTTCCATCTTCTTGCGGAACTCGGGCGAAGCCATGGTCTCTTCCAGCGCCTTCTTCAGCTTGGCGGCGATGGGAGCGGGCAGGCCCTTGGGGGCCATCAGTGCAAACCAGCTGTTGATGTCCACGTTCTTGAACTGGGGCAGTTCGGACAGCGCAGGAATATCGGGGGTGATGGCCGAGCGCTTGGCTTCAGTCGTACCCAGAGCCACAACCTTGCCGGCCTTGATATGGGGCAGGCCCGAGGACAGCACGAACACGCCGAACTCGATGTTGTTGCCCACCAGGTCGGTGGTCAGCGGAGCCACGCCCTTGTAAGGCACATGGGTCATCTGCAGCTTGCCCTGCTCCTTGACCAGCTCGCCGGCCAGGTGCAGCGCCGTGCCCACGCCGGAGCTGCCGTAGCTGAACTTGTCAGGGTTCTTGGACACCAGGCTCACAAACTCGGCCGCGTTCTTCACGCCGGCCTTGTGCGATGCGACCAGCACCATGGGCTGGGAACCAACCAGACCGATGGGAGTGAAGTCGCCAATGTTGTACTTCACGGCCTTGTTGATGAGCCTGGCAATGGCCAGCTCATTGTTGGCACCCACCATGATGGTGTAACCGTCGGCAGGGGCCTTGGCCACCTTTTGCGCACCAATGGCGCCACCGGCGCCGCCCAGGTTTTCCACCACCACGGGCTGGCCCAGATGCTTGGCCAGGCCGTCGGCCACCAGACGTCCCACCAGGTCGGTGCTGCCGCCGGCCGGGTAGCCCACGACCATGGTGATGGCCTTGCTGGGATAGTTGTCGGCGGCGATGGCAGGGACTGCCACGGCAGCGCCCAGCAGCAGGCCCGCAGCGATGGCGGTACGGCGGAGGATGTTTGTGTTCTGCATGAAACTATTCCGAATCTGTATGAGGCAATTGTCCGAATACCGAGAAAACCCTTCAGTGCTGATCTGGCACATTTCCGTGCCATTTCAGCACATCAAGGTGTTTTCGGGCAAATCGAGAGGAGGCAACGCCGCCAGGAGCCCGATACCCGCTGTTGTTTTTCCAGCTTAAGGTGTGGCCGCAGGCAAAAAAGGAGTGACTGCTCAGTTACTGACCGGTGATATCGGTCCAGAACTGCTCCGCAGCGGTGCTCAGCCGGCGTTTGGGCCGGTAAAGCCTCACATCGAAATGCACATCCAGACTGCCGTCGCCGGCCAGTGCCAGACGGCCGTCCTGGCAATCGCGCTGCACCATGGACCAGGGCATCCAGGCCACGCCCAGGCCCTTGAGCACGTACTCGTAATTGGCATCCGCCGAATCGCATTCAATGCAGCGGCGCAGGCGCGGCCACAGCGGATGGCTGGCAAGATGGTCTTCGACCAGCCGCCCCAACGCCATGCTGTGCGAAAAAGCCAGATAAGGCATGGGGCTGGCACCGGGCAGCAGAGCCTGCGCCAGTGCGAACAGGGGCTTGCCTTCGGCATCGGCCCGGGCCACGGGCACCAGCTTGTCGCTCATCACCGTCAGATAGCTGAACTGGCGGCCATCCAGCCGCACGGCAATGGCGGCATGGTGGTAGAGCAGGGCAAAGCTGACCTCGCCGCGCTGCAATATGTGCACGGTTTCATCGAGTGTGCGGGTGACGATGCGCATCTCCGCCGTCTGCAGCACGCTGCCATAGCGCGCCAGCCAGTCGGCCACGATGGTGCGCGCCAGCGTGCGCCCCGTGGCCAGCGTTATTACATGGGCCTGCCGGCCGGCCACGGCCTGCAGCTCGTCATGCGACTGGGCCAGGGTGCGCACCATCTGCTCGGCGGTGTCGCGAAAGGCCTCGCCGGCCGCAGTGAGACGAACCGGCCCGCCGCCCGCCTCGATCAGTGGGGTCCCAGCCCACTCCTCCAGCGCACGGATGCGCCGGCCGAAAGCCGGATGGGTGACATGGCGCAGCTCCGCCGCGCGGGTGAAGCTGCGCTCCTGTGCCAGAAGCAGAAAGTCTTCCAGCCATTTGCTTTGCATGGCCAGAGTGCCCTGACTCAGCTCTGCGCTGCTGCCTGCAGCGTGGCGCGCGTGGCGATGGCTGCCGCGCGTGCAGCCTTGGCAAAGTCATCGCCCTGCCCCGCGTACAGAATGGCGCGCGAGGAATTGATGATGATGGGCCCGCCGCCAATGCGGGCGGCCTTGACGGTCGCCACGGCATCGCCGCCCTGTGCACCCACGCCGGGAATCAGCAGCGGCAGTGTGGGAGCCACGGCACGCACGCGCTCAATCTCGTTGGGACGGGTTGCACCCACCACCAGTCCCAGCTGGCCATTGGTGTTCCACGGGCCCTGGGCCAGCTTGGCCACATGCTCGAACATATGTGGGTTGCCGGGCACATCGGCCAGGGTCTGGGCCTGCAGGTCGTCGCCGCCGGGATTGGAGGTGCGGCACAGCAGGAAAGCGCCCTTGCCTTCGTACTTGAGATAGGGCGTGATGGAGTCGAAGCCCATGAAGGGCGAGAGCGTCACGGCATCGGCGCCGTAGCGCTCGAAGGCTTCCTTGGCGTATTGCTCGGCGGTGGAGCCGATATCGCCACGCTTGGCGTCCAGAATCACGGGCACATGGGGTGCCACCCGGCGCATGTGCGCCATCAGCTTTTCGAGCTGGTCCTCGGCACGATGGGCGGCGAAGTAGGCGATCTGGGGCTTGAAGCTGTTGACCAGATCATGGGTGGCATCGACGATGGCTGCGCAGAAGTCGTAGATCTTGGACGCATCGCCCTGCATGGCGCCAGGAAAGCGGCTGGGTTCAGGGTCCAGACCCACGCACAGCATGGAGTCATTGCGCGTGGACGCGTCGCGCAGCATGTCGATAAAAGTCATAAAGCGTGATTTTAATTGCTCGACCCTTCCAAGCCTTGCCACAGGTTTTGCAGCAAGACGTCAAACTTGGCACACACCAGCAGAGAGACAGCGAGCAAGGGCCTGGGCGGCCCCGCCGCCCCGCAGCGAGGCTGTCGTCCCCCTCCCATAGCGCGCAGCGCGTAGAGAGAGGGGGAAGGCGCGAAGCGCCACAGGGGGAGAAAGTCATTCCGGGGGAGATAATCCAGCCCCATGCCTTCGTTCACGCCCAAACAGCTCATCCTCCTCGTCTTGCTCACCATCGTCTGGGGTCTGAACTGGCCGGTCATGAAGCTCGGCGTGCAGCATTTCCCACCCCTGAGCTTCCGCATGGTCAGCATGTGGGTAGGGCTGCCCATTCTGGCCCTCTTCGTCGCCAGCAAGGGCTTGCCGCTGGCCATACCCCGCAGCTACTGGGGCCAGCTGACCAAGCTCACGCTGTTCAACATGGTGCTCTGGCACTGCCTGATCATCATCGCCATCCCCACACTGTCCAGCGGACGTGCGGCGATTCTGGGCTACACCATGCCCATCTTCTCGGCCGTGTTCGGCAGCCTGTTCTTCAAGGACAGGCTGGGTGCGCGCGCCTGGGCGGGCGTGGGAGCAGCCTTCGCCGGCGTGCTGCTGCTGCTGTGGCATGAGGTTGGCGCTCTGGGCAGCAAGCCCCTGGGCGTGATGCTGATGCTGATTGCTGCCGCCGGCTGGGCCTGGGGAACGCAGTTGCTGCGCCGCACCGAGGCGCCGGTACCGCTGATGACGCTGTCGTTGTGGATGGTGGCCATCACCACCGTGGTGCTGACCGTGCTGGCCTTTGTTTTTGAGCGAAAACAGTGGCATGTGCCCGACCAGACTGCGCTGGCTGCTATCGCTTTCAATGGCATCCTGGTGTTGGGCTTCGCCCAGGCCGTGTGGTTCTATCTGGCCCGCAGCCTGCCGCCCGTGGCCTCCACGCTGAGCGTGATGATGATTCCGGTGCTGGGCGTGTTTGTGGGCGCCTGGTGGCTGGGCGAAGTCTTGCACTGGCAGGACTGGACCGCTGTCTGCCTGATGGTGGTGGCGATTGCCTCGGTGCTCTGGCCTGCCAAAAGCAGCGCTTAATTCCCGGGCTGCTGCGTTTTGCACACGGTGTAGCGCAGCTCTGCCATGCCTGTGCCCATCTGCTGCACGGACTGCAGCTGCAGCACGGGACTCAGCAGTCGGCGCGGCAACAAAGGCTTGCCCCGGCCCAGAGTGGCCGAGCCAATCTGCACAATGACCTCATCGAGCAGGCCCGCGTCATGGAACTGACCTGCCAGATCCCCGCCACCCACAATCCAGATGTTCCTGTCGCCGGCTGCGGCCCTCATGCTTGCCAGCACGGGCTGCACATCGCCGCTGACAAAGCGCACATCGGCACCCTCAATCCGCGGCAGCTGACGGCTGGAAAACACCCAGGCGGGCTGCGCATAGGGCCAGGCTGCGCCAGTCTCCTGCTTCACCGCATCGGCGTTGCGAACCATCCATTCATAGGTGGCCGATCCCATGGCCAGCGCACCGACCTGCGCAATAAAGCCCGGATAGCTGGACTCCGTCAGGCTGCCCAGGGGAAACAGCCAGTCCAGAGAGTCGTCTTCGGTGGCGAGAAATCCATCCAGGCTGGAAGCGGTGTAGTACTGGGTTTTCATGATGGAGCGTAGTTTGCCTCGGCGGCGCTGGCTCGGACCGCTTCAAACCTGCCGTCAGGGCAAAAAACCTCGGGCGCTGCGCTCAAAAGTCAGTCCTGGGGGGCGGGAGCCAGATTCCGCGCCGTGGCCAGCATGGTGGCGCACAGCAGCTCCTGGCCTTCGCGGCAGGAAAACACATCCGCCCGGGCCACTGTCAGCAGCTTGCTGGCCTGGATGACGCGGCCACGGGCCAGCAGGCTCGTGCCATTGGCCGCCGCCAGGTATTTGATGCTGCAGTCCACGGTGGCATTGAACCAGCCCGGTGGCAGCAGCGTCCCCGCAGCCGATACGGCAGCAAAGTCCGCGATGGCAAAGACAGGCGCAGCCTGCAACTGGCCGGGTCTGAAGCTCAGGCTTTCCTGATAGGGCAGGCAGAGATCGACCTCACCTGGCTCTATGCGCTCAAAGCGCAGTTGCAGCAGCTGCGCCACCGGCATGGAAAGCACCAGGGCCTGTACGTCACGGGCGAAATTTTCGTTCTGCGGTGTCATCACTTTTTCCTGCTCCTGCCGGATGAACCGGCCTCGTCACTGCCGCGCGCGCGAACACGCGGAAATCCTGGTTTGACGGCTGGCTGCGGCTCGCGCTCGCCAAACCATGCGATGTGTGAAACCAGGTGCTTGCGCAGTGCGCGCCGCTGGGCAATCTCCGCATCCAGTTCGGCAATGCGCTCCTGCAACCTGGCAATCATCTGGGCCGCCGTCAGGGTCTTGCGACGATAGGCCGGCAGCACTTCGGCGATCTGCGTCAGGGAGTAACCACATTGCCGCGACATGGCGATGAATCGCAGCTCGCGGATCACGCTGTCATCGAACTCGCGGTAGCCGGACGGGCGCCGGGCGGCGGCAATCAGGCCCAGACTCTCATAGTGGCGAATGGCGTGCACGGACACACCCGACAGGCTGGCAAGTTCCGATATCTGCATGGCGACAAGGCTAACAAGCCTGGGGTTACACGAAGGTTGGAAGCCATGTTCACACAGTTTGTCGTCCGCGCTGCGGCCATAAAAAAACGCACCGTGCTTCCACGGTGCGTTTTTTAGGAGGAGCTTGTCGGGGCGATCAGGCCGCAGCGACTTCCTTCTTGGCAGAGCGTGCCTGCATGAACTTGCCCAGTCCGACCACCAGCACGGCGCCCGCCGCAGCAGCGACATAGTGCAGCCAGGGGTGAGCCATGGTGTAGCCATGCAGCAGGTTGTCGTTGACGATGGTCTCGCCGCCCACCCAGCCGATCAGCGCCGCGCCCAGCGTGACGATGACGGGGAAGCGTTCCATCAGCTTGATCATCAGCGTGGAGCCGAAGATCACCAGGGGAATGGAAATGGCCAGACCCAGGATCAGCAGCACCATATTGCCCTGGGCAGTGGCGGCCACGGCAATCACGTTGTCCAGGCTCATCACCAGGTCGGCGATCAGGATGGTGCGGATGGCAGTCATCATGGAGCCATGGCCCTTGGACTCGCCTTCGCCGTCTTCGTCGCCCGTCAGCAGCTGATAGCCGATCCACAGCAGCAGGCAGCCGCCCACGACTTGCAGGAAGGAGAGTTCGAGCAGCTTGGCAGCGACCACGGTCAGCACGATACGCAGCACCACGGCGGCGCCGGAGCCGAACATGATGGCTTTCTTCTGCTGTTCAGGGGGGAGGGAGCGCGCGGCCAGCGCGATAACCACGGCGTTGTCGCCGGAGAGGATGATGTTGATCCAGATGATCTTCACCAGGCCGATCCAGAAATCGGCGCTATTGAGCATTTCCATGTTGACTCCACTGTTTTGAATACGAAAGCGCCGCATTGCGCGGCGCTTTCTTTTAAGAGTGGAGGCAGTGTAGGGCGCGAAGCCCATCTTGCCAGTTCGTAATACTGCGTAAATTCAACGCGGTATCACGAACTTTCTGCACGGGCTTACTTCTTCAGCAGGCCTTGCAGCAGGCGACCCATCTCGGAAGGGTTGCGGGTGATGGTGAAGCCGCACTCTTCCATGATGGCCAGCTTGGCATCAGCAGTGTCGGCACCGCCGGAGATCAGGGCACCTGCGTGGCCCATGCGCTTGCCGGGAGGGGCAGTCACGCCAGCGATGAAGCCCACGATAGGCTTCTTCATGTTGGCCTTGCACCACTGGGCAGCTTCGG
>Ga0268257_1001214_pt1 | contig 23230 bp, 19 predicted proteins | sample AgamicAtPrz_FD_200249 | JGI IMG/M metagenome (GOLD analysis project Ga0268257, IMG submission 200249) | Agave microbial communities from Guanajuato, Mexico - At.P.rz (v2) (version 3) | ecosystem: Host-associated > Plants > Phyllosphere > Phylloplane/Leaf | place: Guanajuato, Mexico | collected... | reverse complement strand
TATTCTAATCTTTACAAAAACATGCTTGGGCAATTCTGGGAGGTGGTATTTTAGGATTACTAAATTAGAGTCAGTAACGGATAATACTATTCTTGTACTAGTACGAATAAATTATATTTATAATTGATAAAAAGGAGGGAGGCAAATTCATGAAAAGATTAGCTGTTTTCTGCGGTTCAAGTCTCGGCGCTTCGAAGGCGTATAGAGAGGGCGCAATTCAATTAGGAAAAGAGTTAGCAAAACGAAACATTACATTAGTATACGGTGGCTCAAGTATAGGGTTGATGGGTGCAGTCGCAGATACTGTAATTAGCGAAGGCGGTCACGCAATTGGTGTTATACCGAGAGTTTTAGAAGAACGTGAAATATCCCATAAAGGATTAACAGAGTTAATTAAAGTGGAGACCATGCACGAGAGAAAAGCCAAAATGGCCGATTTGTCGGATGGATTTGTTGTTTTACCTGGCGGAACCGGAACGCTTGAAGAATTCTTCGAAATGTTCACCTGGGGGCAGATTGGTTTACATCAAAAGCCATGCGGCTTGCTTAATATTGAACATTATTATGATCCATTGCTCAGTCTGTTTGACCATATGATTGACCAAAAATTCTTGCAAGAAAAATTCCGTTCAATGGCGATTATTGAAGAAAAATCAGATGAATTACTAGATAAATTTATTAACTATCAACCACCAACCATAAAAACATACGAATAATAAAAAATCAGGAAATCATTCACGATTTCCTGATTTTATTTGGTTATTTAATAGATAACCACCGGTTCATATGTGCTGAGATTATTATATACGGTACTCATAGCACTAGGCGGTGTATTAACGCAGCCGTGCGATCCTGCATTTAAGTAGGCATTACTTGCCCAGTTTGACCGAAAGCCGGCATCATGGAATCCTTGTCCATCATTCGTAAAAGGTGCCCAATAATTAACTTTTACTTCATAACTCGGTTTTCCTCCAAGTTCTCTTCCCGTTAGTGTGGCAGGTGTTCGTTTATAGAGGATATACCACACTCCTTTGGATGTATCATTACCAGTGCTGTGTTTACCAGTCACGACATTCGTGGTGATGACTAATTTCCCCTTTTTGTAAATCCAGATACGCTGCTGTGCAATCGACACTTCTGCATATGTATCACCGATGCCATTGTTTGCTGTGGTTTCATAACCATAGCCTTCACCACTCCAGCCATGTCCGACCGTATTAGATGCAGAAATGGAGGCCGTTCCTTTCTCAAATGCTGACTTTACCAGTTTGGTTTCTTTGTCCACGTCTAATGCCCAGCCATAGCCTTGTCCTTTAACTGTAATGACTGAACCTGAGTGGGTCTTAAATTTAAAGTTTTTATCTAATGTAGATTGGGCTTCATTAATTTCTGCAATTTTCTCTTTAATATTGGTTTTGTCAATCTTAACCTTTAAATCCTTTGAAATAGAAGCATTTTTAATTAATTCACTGCCTTTTAAAGAATAAACTTTGTCCTGGACTTTATACTCAACAGTTTGTTGAAGAAGCTCTTGCAATTTTTTCTCTTCATTCTTTACAATCGTGCTGTCTTCTTTAATTGGCTGGATGTATACAGGGTTCAAATGGATTTCACTAGTATACCCATGCTTATCGAAGTCTTTTAATAGACTGGCTACATCATACTGCTCACCATTTATACTTTTTGAGATGCTAACCGTACCTTCTTCCAAAATTGCCTTTGCATCTTTAGGTGGAGTTAAACTCTTATTCATTGATAGGAGCTTATCTTCGACTTGTTTTTTCATTTCTTTGCTGCGATACTGATCGATGTTACTCGGCAATATTGAATATTCTTTCGCCTTTGAAGAAGGGAAAAGTGACCACTGGCTTTTTAATAACTTTTTAACGCCCGGCAGATCTTCCTCCGTAAATTCCATCTTCGTATCTTTTCCATCTAAAACTTGTTGTTGTCCGACATAGACCTTATTTGTTAAAACAGATGATTTTAATTTATTGAGTGCTTCATCAGCCGTTAGTCCTCCGACATTTGTGCCATTAATTTCAATATGTGCATTAAAGTAATTTGCCTGATAATAGCTCATTGCCGTAAATATGATCGCGATGATAACGATTATACCTGTTGTAATGAACTTCCAGTTCTTATACCATTTTGTTGATTTTGCCCGCCGTTGACCTATTTCTCCTGCTGATTCTTTTGCCACATTTTCCACTACGATTCCCCCCGCATACCAAACAACCTGCTATTGACGTCCTTCGACCTTTAGCTCTTGGTTTTCATCCAAACTACAATATATTATATTATACTTTTATTTTAATACTATTCTACTAGATTTTATAGTGTGAACTTTGTCACATTTTGTCTAAGGGTGAAATTTTATATGTAGTTAACATAAAGTCGGTAAATAAAACTAAAGAAGGAAAGAAGTTGATTATGTTCAACAATAAACAGCTTCTTTCACACAGGTGGCTCATCGACAGGAAGTAATGCAAATGGTTTTTATAAGGATGGGGACTATTCGGGAGGTACAAAAGTAGTCAACTTTAAAATGGAGGATTCCGTAACATGGCTGAACGAATCCGGAATCACCACTCCTGCAAGCAATGGCCCTGGCTTGGCGGGGGCAACCGTGCTGATATGTTCTCCAATCTCGATGAAGATACGAGAGCACAGGCCGAGGATATTATGGAAAAAGAGCGGGCGGGAACCATTACGAGGGAAGAGGCCCAAGCTCAACTGAAAGAATTGGGTATTGATTTTTCAGCGGGTAAAGACCCGCAACAATAGTACAAACCTAAACAAATTTGGTCTGAAGGGCAGAGGCAATGAATTGCTCTGTCCTTTAGTTTGTTATATATCAATGATGGTTCTTGGTATTTTTTTAGAAATAGTCTATTAAACCTAGGATATGATAGGTAGCGTGATTATTCTGAAGATTTAAAATACAATTATTGCCTAGTGAAAACTTCCATGATATAGTAAATTAATAGAAAATACAAAATTTGGTTTATCATAATAAACCAAGTATATTTTTTAGATTAATTTATAAACCTAGTTTAATATAGTAAACCAGTTAAGTTGAAGGGTTTTGATGATATGGAGAAAAAGTATTGGGTTCCAGCTATTGAAGTGTTGATAATATATTAAATATTATTACCTATCATCCAGCGAAATATGGAAGGGAAATCAAATTAATATGAAACTAGTAAATTATAAAATTAATTCAAATGATGAAACGAAATTCGGTGTGAAAACAGATACAGGTATTGTTGACATTGCCAAGGCTTGGGAAGCCGCTAATGAATCTTATACAATTCCTCTTTCTTTAGAAGAGTGGTTGCAAGTGGATGAGGACTCTAAAAAACTTTTTCAAGATTTCTTTCTTTCAAACAAGGAAATCAGCGCTTTCACTCTGCCAGAGGATCAGATTCAATATGGACCATGTGTACCAAAAAGTGCAAAAATCATTTGTGTGGGCCTAAATTATCGGAAGCATGCGGAAGAATCAAATATGGAACCGCCTAAAACGCCTGTACTTTTTAACAAGTATGGCAATTCACTAGCTGGTCACGGAGAGAATGTTGAGATTCCCTCAGATGCGAAGCAAGTTGATTTTGAAGCAGAACTTGGCATCGTAATTGGAAAAATAGCCAAAAATGTATCCAAGGAACGTGCACTGGATTATGTGGCAGGGTATTGCAATGCCAATGATTTATCCGCAAGAGACCTCCAATTCCGCACAAATCAATGGTTATTAGGAAAAGCACTTGATGGATTTTGTCCGGTTGGACCTTATCTTGTGTCTGCAGATGAAGTCGGCGACCCAAATCAGTTGAAAATTGAAACGATTGTAAATGGTAAGGTAAGACAATCTTCCAATACAGCTGACATGATTTTTTATTGCGATGAGATTATTAGTTATATTTCCAACTATATAACCCTAGAGCCAGGTGACCTAATTATCACTGGAACACCTGAAGGAGTCATACTTGGTCTACCAGAGCATGAACAGGATTGGCTGACAGCTGGAGATGAGGTAACCATTAGGATTGAGAAACTTGGTGAGCTAACAAACCAGATGACATTACCTTTGGTAAAAAACGAAGAGCAAGAACAATCAACAATGTAATAGAGAATTCTTAAGGGAAAGCTGATGTGCTTGGATAATGTTGAGCATATTAAAAGGGAGAGGTGCATTACTTGCACTTCTCCCTTTTTTTCTACTATTCTATTAAGCTAGTCTCATTTTAAAATCTTGATAGCCAAATTGCTGCACAACTTGACAATCTCCATCTTTATCTTGAACAGCGATGGCAGGTAATGGCATCCCGTTAAACGTGGTGTTTTTGACCATCGTATAGATTGCCATATCACCGAAAACTAAACGATCACCGCTTTTTAATGGCTGATCAAAAGAATAATCTCCGATTACATCACCAGTCAGACAGGTTTGCCCGCCAAGGCGATAGGTAAATGGTTTCTCGCCGGCTTCTCCTGAACCAAAAAGAGGAGGACGGTAAGGCATTTCCAAGACATCAGGCATATGGCAGGTGGCAGAAGTGTCAAGAATCGCAATCTCCAGTCCGTTTTGATGTAAATCAAGTACGGAGGTAATTAAGTAGCCTGCATTAAGAGCAATCGCTTCTCCTGGCTCAAGGTAAACTTCTAAACCGTATTTATCCTGCATTCTTTTAATGCACGCTTCTAGCCGCGGAATATCATAATCTTCTCTTGTGATATGATGGCCGCCGCCAAAGTTGATCCATTCCATTTGCGGAAGAAACTCACCAAACTTTTCTTCGACTGCATTAAGAGTCGTTTCTAAGTCATCAGAGTTTTGCTGACAAAGGGTGTGGAAATGCAGTCCTGAAACACCATCAAGTAAATCGGGACGAAAGTGTTCTTTAGTTACACCGAACCTTGAACCTGGTGAACAAGGGTCATAGATTTCATGTCCCACTTGAGTAGAACATTGCGGATTGATGCGCAAGCCAACTTTCCTGCCAGCTTGAAGTGCTTTATCTTTAAATTTCTCCAACTGGGAGAAAGAATTGAAAATAATATGATCACAAATAGAGATAATTTCATCGATTTCATCTGCGCGATAGGCAGGGGCAAAGACATGATTCTCTTTGCCCATTTCCTCGTAACCTAGTCGTGCTTCGTACAAACCGCTTGCGGTTGTACCACTTAGATATTCCCCAATAAGAGGGTAGAATTTGGTCATCGAAAATGCCTTTTGTGCTAAAACGATCTTAGCACCTGTGCGTTTCATGACACCGTTTAGGATTTTGAGATTTTTTTCCACAAGACCTTCATCAACGACATAACACGGTGTTGGTAATTCTTCAAACCGCATCTTAACGAACAAGCTCCAGCTCTTTTGCTTCTTCAGGCAATGCATCAACAAGCACAGGATTAAAGTCTTCTACCCATGGAAGTCCCCATTTGTTTAACTCTTCCATGAATGGATCTGGATCAAATTCTTCAATATTGAATACGCCTGGTTTATTCCATTTGCCAGTCATGATCATCGCTGCACCGATCATTGCAGGAACGCCTGTTGTATAAGAGATGGCTTGAGAGCCGACTTCTTTATAGCACTCTTGGTGGTCACAAACATTGTATACGTAATAGGTTTTATCTTTTCCGTCTTTTTTCCCTTTGAAGATACAGCCGATGTTTGTTTTCCCAACTGTACGTGGACCAAGGGAAGCTGGATCAGGTAATACAGCCTTCAAGAATTGAAGTGGAATAATTTGTTTTCCTTCGAATTCAATTGGTTCGATAGAAGTCATTCCTACATTTTCGAGGGCTTTTAAGTGTGTAATATAACTTTGGCCAAATGTCATGAAGAAACGGATACGCTTAATTCCTGGGATATTTTGCGCAAGAGATTCAAGCTCTTCATGGTAAAGCAAATACATATCCTTTTGACCAACTTCAGCGAAGTTATATTCGCGTTTGATTTCCATTGGCTCGGTTTCGACCCATTCGCCGTTTTCCCAATATCTTCCGTTAGCAGAAACCTCACGGATATTGATTTCAGGATTAAAGTTTGTTGCAAACGGATAGCCGTGGTCACCGCCATTACAATCAAGAATATCGATATATTCGATTTCATCAAAATAATGCTTTAGGGCATAAGCAGAGAATACACCTGTTACACCTGGGTCAAAGCCGCTGCCTAAAAGAGCGGTAATTCCAGCTTTTTCAAAACGCTCGCGGTATTCCCACTGCCATTTATATTCAAATTTAGCCGTATCTTCTGGCTCATAGTTTGCTGTGTCCATATAGTGTGTTTTTGTTGCAAGACAAGCATCCATAATTGTTAAGTCTTGGTATGGTAAAGCTAGGTTCATTACGATATCTGGTTTTACTTCATTAATTAAGGCAATTAATTCCTCAACATTGTCAGCATCCACTTGTGCAGTCGTGATTTTGGTTTTACCGCCATCTAGTTTTGCTTTTAATTCATCACATTTTGATTTTGTACGACTTGCGATGCAAATCTCTTCAAATACTTCACTGTTTTGTACACATTTATGAATTGCTACTGATGCCACGCCGCCGGCGCCAATAATAAGTGCTTTTCCCATTCTCTTAATCTCCTAACTGGTTAATTTTTTTAAAGCTGAGAGAAATTTAATTCCTCTAAAAGTTCACAACAAAAAAAGCAAGTGAATCATAACGCATAACCGCGCACAACACTTGCTTTAGATATAATCTACAATATTAAAAAAGCATACGAATACCGTAATAGAAATCATACTACCACGATAAAGGTCCTTAAAAAATCAGTAAGGAAGCTCTATAATATTCAAAATATATCTTAATAGGATCAGAGTCTATATAGCAAATAATTACTTTTACTACTCTTATTGACCGTTTCACAAGTTGTGTGCATATGCACTGGTTGTAAAGTAACCAACTTATAAAATTTGAGCTTTTAACTCAATCAATAAGGCAACTAAAGTTGCCATTCGGCATTTGACCCGGCTGTCCGTATGGCCTTAACTTCTTGAAGGAAGTGGTCAAAAATTATCTGCTTGGAAAGATCCAGACATATTGAATAATAGCTTTCCAATTTACGCACCTTCAATAATATCAGCAACTAATATAAATGGCAATAAAAAATTAAAAAAAATTGTCGGAAAATATTACCGCAGCTTTTGCCGCAGGGAAGAATAACATAAAGGTTTCATCCTATTTGCGATGTATCCTTCAAAAAATGCGGTTTCTTCTTTAACATGATGTTCGATATAGATCCCCGGTTGTTTTATCTCTCCAATTAAACAATTCCGTTCCAACTGAAATTGATAGTTGCTGATATTATCTTTAATAAAATCCTTTTCAAAGTTTTTAAGATATGCATTCGGATAGAGTTCCTTCATTTTACGAATAGATTTTGCACCATGTCTATAATAGGTAGAGCATCCAATGATAATTGCATCCTCTTTACAAATCTTTGTGAGCTTAGCAAGAGGAAAAATATTATTAAACAGTGCATAGTCGTTGAAGGAAATACTGTCAATAAGATAATCAACACTGTTATTTGCAAAAGGCAAATGAAGAGACGAGTTGACAATATAAAGGACTTTCAGTCCTGGATTGATTGAGTCGATTTTCGCCTTTAACTTCTTAATCATTTCTTCCTTGCTCCCGCAAAAAACGTAAAAGGCATTCTCCTGCAGCAGATGTAAATACTTTGGCAGAAATACAAAGGTATCGATGCAAGGTTCAAGGATCATCTTATTTGTCAGGTCAACATTTTTCAGATTTTGATAGGTGAAGAGACTGCATTTTTCAATCATGTTAACGAGTTCAGGGCTCAATTCTCCTACCGTTTTTTGTTCGTACAAGTACGCACTATTCTGAATGGAATTATCAAGGTTGGGTGCATACAATATGCCTTTATGAATTTCTGCATGATAGCCGCACGTACAATGTATGGAACCATCGATAATTGATTCGTTATGAATTAGAGCATTTTGAAACTGTAAAGGACCAGAACAAACAGGGCAACGTAAAAAGGGTAGAAATGATATAGAAAAACCAACACTTGTTTTATTGGTTTCTTTTTGACGTAGTACTTCCGTTTTCTGATCAATTTTTTGAATCGTCGATTGAAGTTTGGAAATTTCATAGGAAATCCCCGCTTTTTTCCGTTCAAGCAGTTGCATGTAGAAATCTAAATCCTCATGATCACGCAGCAAGGTGATCCTTTTTAAATCTATGATTTCCCTGATTTCATTTAATGTAAACTCAAATGATTTTAATTCTGTAATGAGATTCATATCCTCTTCACATGTTTGATCAAATTCATAATATATCCCCGGCTTTAGCGGTATAAGCAATCCGAGATTCATATAGTAACGAACAGTATCAATAGATACATTGAATTTTTTAGCAAATGAACTAATTTTCATCTTTCACCTGTTTCCTGGAGTATACTCCATGCTTTTGGCAAATTTATTTAAAAATACTGATTGACCTTCACCCTAGACTACCTAATAGTATTTGTACATAAAGATTGAAATTTCGATCAATTCAGTCAATAAAGGAGGGATATGGTTCCACCTGCTTACATTTTAGCATTGGCGGCGATGGTATTTACAGCATTAAGTTATAGAAAGGAACAGCATATTATGGATGCAGATTTGATTCTAAAAGGAAATAAAGTATTTACCGGACTTGTTGATCATCCGGAAGAGGCAGCAATCGTTATTCAGGGAAATCAAATTATCGCTGTATGTTCAATCGAAGAGTGCAAGTCTTATGTAGGGAAAGAAACGAAGCAATATGATTTTCAAAATCAACTAATTCTCCCAGGTTTTCATGATGCACATCTACATGTAATGCTTGGCAGCCTTTTGAGCAGCTTTAGCGTTGATTTGTCGGAAGCGGCATCTGAGGATGAGACAGCGCAAATAGTGAAGGAATTCGCCGATAAAAGACCAAATGATGATTGGATTATTGGTAATGGATGGAATAGCGGCAATTGGGAGAGGAGAGAATTTCCCACCTGGTCCTCTATAGACCAGGTTGTCCCTGATCGTCCAGTTCTGCTTTTTCATGCCGAAGGACACTATGCTTGGGTAAACAGCCACGCTTTGGAAATTGCCGGGATCACCAGCCAAACAGAAAATCCCTCTTACGGAACGATTCTAAAAGATGAACAAGGTGAACCTACGGGAGTGTTAATTGAATCAGCGGTTTCGTTAGTAGCGGATATTGCGCTTGCATTTTCTAAAGAAAAACAATATGAACTGCTAAATGGATTTCTTCAGCATACTAAAAGCTTAGGAGTCACATCCGTAAACGATTTGTACGCCCAGCGTGCTCTTGAAAAACTAGAATGTTTTGATACGTTCAGGGAATTCAATGAAACTGGCAGCCTAACCACACGCATTCATCTTTATCCTGCTTTGAATGGTGATTTGAGTTCGGTGAAGCAAATGCGTGATACGTTCAATTCCGAAAAATTAAGATTAGCTGGACTAAAACAATATGTCGACGGTGTTGTTACTGGATACACCGCTTATATGCTTGATCCCTACGTAGATAAACCAGAAACAAAGGGACATGTCGCCTTTCCGCCAGAAATCATTAAGTCTTGGGTGGTAAAAGCGGACCGAGAGGGTTTTCAAATTCGATTTCATGCGATTGGGGATGGAGCGGTTCGGTTGGGATTAGATGCATTTGAAGAGGCTCAAAAAATAAACGGAAAACGTGATTCCCGCCATGCTCTAGAGCACGTCGAAATCATTCATCCAAATGATCTTTCACGTTTTAAAGAGCTTGGTGTCATAGCATCAACGCAGCCTTCGCATCTTGCATTAATGCCAAGAACCAGTCATACATCTCGGGTGAAGGAGGAAAAATTCCCCTATCTCTATCCTTGTAAATCATTGCAGGATGCGGGAGCAGTCTTGGCTTTTGGAACGGACTTTCCGATCGCGCCGCTTGGACCAATGTTACAAATTTTCCATGCAGTCACAAGAGTCGATTACACCGGAAAAGATTCGTGGAATAAGCAAGAACGGATTGGGATTGCCGAGGCATTGCGGGCCTATACAAAAGGGGCAGCTTATAGTGTCCATCGGGAGACTGAGTTAGGAACATTGGAGCCAGGCAAGCTTGCTGATATCGTGGTCCTTGACCGTGACCTCTTTGCGGTTCCGCTTGAGAATATACCTGAAACGAAAGTGAAAATGACCATCATGGACGGTGAAATTATCTACACTGATTTTGAATAAAGACTTGCCGCTTGTTCAGAGTGAAGACAACAGTATCAATAACTAAAGAAGGTGGTTAATTTTATGGATGAAAGTGTCAAACTGCAACGTTCACTTACATTACTGCCAGTTGTACTTTTTGGTTTTTCGTTTATGGCACCCGCTACAGTTTTTAGTACCTATGGTATTGCTGCCCAACTTTCGCACGGCATGGTTGCGGGGTCTTATGTTATTGCCTTGTGTGTCATGCTTTTTACAGCGTATAGCTATGGGCAAATGGCAAAAGAATTTCCTTATTCGGGATCAGCTTATACATTTGCACAGAAATCTATCAATTCCTATTTCGGATTTTTGGTTGGTTGGTCAATATTATTAGACTACTTATTTATTCCAATGGTCAACTATTTGCTTTTTGGTATATTTTTCTCAGCGGCATTTCCAGCCATTCCTAGTTATGTGTGGATTCTATTAATGTTAATACTAGTAACGGGTGTTAATATTTTAGGCCTAAAATTGGCCAATGCAGTAAATGTCATTGCCACTGTCATCGTTATTTGTTTTATTTTCATTTTTTGCGTACTATCCATTAGGTCGATTCTGAATGGTGAAGGGACGGGATTGTTTTTTACAATTGCCCCTTTTTATAATCCTGATGAACATTTTTCATTTCTGTTAGCTGGCGCCTCATTACTTTGTTTTTCGTTCCTGGGATTTGATTCAGTAACGACATTCTCAGAAGAAATAGTCAATCCCAAAAAGAATATACCTAGAGCTGTTTTTATCATTACTCTAGTTGGTGGCCTGGTATTTATTGTCGTCTCCTATGTAGCTCAAAACGTTTGGCCTGACTACCAATCCTTTAAAGATCCAGATTCTGCTTCTTTCGAGATTATCAAATTAATAGGAGGCAGCTTCCTATCTGGAGCATTCCTTGTACTTTTTGGTGTTGGTGTTTTTGTTTCAGCTATGGCTTCGCAAGCAAGTGCAGCCCGGGTTTTATTCGCAATGGGCCGGGATGGCCAATTACCGAGGAGAGTGTTTGGGCATTTGAATCTAAAATTGAAAACACCTGCTAATAATATTTTGATCATTAGTCTATTTTCACTATTAGCATTGGTTTTAAGCCTAAGCTTGGTAGCTTCATTTATTAACTTCGGAGCCTTTCTTGCATTCACATGTGTAAATATCTCTGTTATTGCACATTACTTTTTCCGAAGAAAAATGCGATCATTCAAGGGCACGGTATTATACCTTGTTTTGCCATTAGTCGGTGCAGTATTAGATATTTGGCTGCTAGTAAACCTTGATACCCATTCGAAAACTCTAGGGGGTTTATGGCTGGCTGCTGGAATCGTATACTTAATTTTCCTTACTAAAGGCTTTAAAAAAAGACCTCCAGAAATAAAACTGTCAGCTTAGGAGCAATACAATCCTACGCATAACGATTTGGTAATAGTCTCTATTTGCTAATAAATTTTAATATTATAAAATTTCCGAAAATTATTTGACAAAAAACAGAAATTTAATGTACTCTGTATACAGAACAATTAATACAGAGTTTAAATAACTCCCTGGTTTTTGTATAATGTAGAAAGGAGGGTGAATCAATATGGAGAAGATTCAATTAAAACCAATTCAAAAGGAAACAACTACACAGGATAAGGTATATAACCAAATTAAAAAGGCAATTTTATTTGGTGGTTTTTCTCGTGATGAGATTATTACAGAGGTTCAAATGGCTGAAAAATTAAATACCTCAAGAACACCAGTAAGGGCAGCAATTCAGGATTTAGTAAAAGAAGGGCTGTTAGTCTGGATTCCAAGAAAGGGAGTGACTGTAAGGAAAATCACTCCAGAGGAAGAGGAAGAAATCTTTTTACTAAGAAGAAACATTGAGGTCCAAGTGGCGAAAAACGTTTTGAAAGTTATGAAATCACCTGAGGAGCTTACCATACTCAAAAAGATTGTCTCACAGCAGGAAGAAGCTTTAAAAAATGACGATGCAGTAAAGTTCATTGAACTTGATCATGCGTTTCATATTACGCTGACTCAAATTGCGAAATATTCGATCATGGAACAGGTTCTGCAAAACCTTCATAATTTAACCCAGCTAATGGGCCTTAAAGCGGTTAAAAAAGAAGGAAGAGCAACGAATGTAATCAAGGAGCACAATCAAATCATTCAGGCCTTGATAGAAAAAGATCCAAATCTGGTAGAACAGTATATCCTGGAACATTTAGATAATACGAAGGAAACGCTGCTTCATGTTGGTAATTCCTAATTTGGAGGCGACATGAAGCGATGTCCTTTGACAAAAGTGAGGTGGGTGTCCAATGAATAGTGTAGAAACGGTTTTAACAGAGGAAATGAAGGAAATGCTCCAAGGACAAACGATTGTATTTTGTAATGTGTATCATCCTCAAATTGGTAAGGTACTTTCAAGTGCTTTGTCATGGGTGTTTGCCATCGATAACAATACAATCCGTTTTGCGGTAGATTCTAAGTCCAAAATACTTGATATTGTAAGAAATCACGGAGATGTAACTTTAAGTTTTTTTGCGAGTGAAAGCGTTTACTCCATTTCAGGACCTTCAAGTCTAGTGGTTGAAAAGGCTGATAAAATGACGCTGAAAATGGCCATCATTGAAGTGGATGTAAAGGAAGTCCGTAATATCACATTTTATGGAGCACAGATTACCCAGGAACCGCGATTTATAAAAACATATAAAGAATCACTCATCAAGAAGCTCGACAATGAAGTAAAAGAAGCAGTGTTTAGTTATTAAAACTATTTTAAGGGGTGATTATTTTGGTCAGGACTGGAAAAGAATACTTAGAATCTATTCAGGATAATCGGTGTATTTATATCGATGGTAAGAAAGTAGAAAATGTCACAACCCATCCTGCTTTTAAAGGGATTTCAGGGTCCATTGCCAAGTTGTATGACATAGCCGCAGATCCTGCGAACAATATGACTTATCAAACAGAAGATGGGATGATTGCAAATAAAATTTATATGATGCCGAAGAGCCAAGAGGATTTGAGAGATCGGCGTGAAGCGATTACAAAGTGGTCTGAATCAACGTATGGATTTGTCGGTCGTTCGCCGGATCATGTTGCTTCTTATATGGCGGGTTTTGCTAGTTCGCCTGATGTATTTGAGCGGGGCCTTCCTAAGCTAAAAGATAATGCTTCAAAGTTTTATAAATTTGCGAGGGATAATGACTTGTATCTATCGTATGTGATTATTCCGCCACAAATTGACCGCAGCAAGGCATCCCATGAGTTAGATGAACAGTTTCTGGCAACAGGAGTATACAAGGAAAACGAGGATGGGATTATCATTCGAGGATCCCAGATGTTAGGGACATCTTCCGCTGTTTCCAATTATCTATTTGTAAGTTGTATTACACCATTACGACCAGGTGATGAAACCTATGCGGTTTCTTTTGTTGTCCCAATGGACGCACCAGGCTTAAAATTCTATGCCCGCCCTAGTTTTGCTGCGGATAAGCCTAGTGTTTATGACTATCCGTTATCGTCTCAATTTGATGAAAGTGATGCCCTCGTTGTTTTCGATGATGTGTTTATCCCTTGGGAGCATGTATTTGTATATAAAGATATTAAATTGGTACAGGCACAGTTCCATGACACTCCAGCCCATCGGATCGGTAATAACCAGGCACAGACAAGATATGTAACGAAATTGAAGTTTGTTATCGGTTTAGCACGGAAGATAGCGGCAGCGAATGGAATTGATAAAATTCCTAGTGTTCAAGAAAAACTGGGCGAATTGGCATCATTGGCTTCTACGGCGGAAGGGCTGCTTTTGGCATCCGAGTATGAATGTATTTATGATCATAACGGGAATGCGATTCCCAATCCACGATTCCTGTACGGGGCAATGGGATTGCAAAACTCCATTTATCCGCAAGTGATTCATATTTTTAGAGAATTGGTAGGCGGCGGAGTGCTGCAGGTTCCTTCTTCATATAAAGAATTAATCAATCCTGAAACGAAAAATGACATGGAACGATATATTCGCTCAAATACCATGGGAGCTGTTGAAAAAGTCCAATTGTTCAAACTGGCTTGGGATATTATCGGCAGTGAATTTGGTGGGCGTCATCAGCAGTATGAGATGTTTTATGCAGGTGCTCCTTTTGTGGCGAAAGGATATGCCTATCGAAATTATGGCTACGAGGAAGTTGTAGCATTAGCTGAAAAATGTTTAAACAGTTATAGCATTCCAAAAGAAAGCTTAGTAGAAAACTAATTTTTCCTCAAAAGGGGTCAGAATCGATGAACTTTCATGTAAATGGTAAAGAAATCAATTGGGAACCAAAAGATCTTTTAATCGCCGGCTATACCGCAAAAGATCAAAATTCTTTGCGGAATCATATTGAAGAATTAGAAAAAATAGGAGTAGCCGCGCCACCTGCAGTGCCGATGATTTATCAATTGTCTCCTGAACTTCTCTGTAATGAATCGGAAATAACCGCAGTAAGGAATGATTCAAGCGGGGAGGCTGAAATTGTCATCCTAAATATAGAAGGCGAATGGTACGTTGGACTTGGAAGTGACCATACGGACCGCGTTCTTGAGGCAGTTTCGATTCAAAAGTCGAAGCAGGTTTGTGCCAAGCCGGTATCTAAGGAATTATGGCCTCTCGGCAGCATTGAAGATCATTGGGATGAAATCGAGATGAAGAGCTGGTATGTTCTGAATGGGGAAGAATGCTTATATCAATCTGGTAAATTAGCGGAATTCTTAACCCCGAAAGAGCTTGTTCAAATTATCGAGGGACGGGGATATTCCATTTCGGAAGCCGCAATCCTTTGTGGGACGTTGCCTATTCTATCAAGTGAATTTTTGTATGGTGAAGAATTTAAGGCAGAAATATATGATGCTAGAACCAATAAAAGAATTTCCTTATCTTATCAAATAAAAATATTAAAAGACGCTGAGGTGGTTTAAATGGAAAAAGTAAAAGAAGTAAAACCGGAGTTAGAGTTTACAGATTATTCAAATTTTGAGGCAGAGGATATTCCACAGGTTAAAGGCCTTTCGCAAAGAATCATTGCGCAAATCCCTGGCTCTAGTGTGGCCACACGAATTCTTCAATTTGAGCCTGGTACAAATACTTCACCAATGGGCGTACAACTACATGACTTTTGGGAGGAATTATATATTATTGAAGGATCCATTATTGATTTGGAATTAAATGAAGAATTTAAAGCAGGAGCAGTGGCGTGCCGCCCGCCAGGAATGAAACACGGTCCATGGAAAACATCGGAAGGATGTAAAATTTTTGAAGTACGCTATTACACTAAAGGTCAGTAACAGCAGCTTAATTAGCTCCTCAGCTGTTTGAGGAGCTTAGGATTTTTTTTAATTATTTATGTATACACAATACAGAATTCATAATTATGAAAATTTTTATGACAACTAGGAGGTAGAAGCAGTGTGGAAATTTTACATGTTACCCACCCGCTGGATGGATTGCCTTTCCAAGAGCCAAGTGTGATGGCATTGGGGTTTTTCGATGGTGTGCATTTAGGACATCAATGTTTATTGCAAAAAGCAAGGGTCCTTGCCCGGCAAGCTCATCTTCCATTTACAGTAATGACATTTGACCTGCATCCTAGTGAAATTATCGAAAAAACAGATCGGAGATATTTGACCCCTCTGCCGGCCAAACTTGAAAGGTTAGCTTCCTTAGGGGCAGAAAAGGTTTATATAGTAAGATTTAATCCACTCTTTGCTTCCCTTCAGCCAAGTGAATTTATTCGCCAATATATAGTCGGCCTAAATGTAAAACATGTTGTGGTGGGATTTGATTACAGATTTGGCTGTAAAGCTGCGGGGGATGTTCAATCTTTGAAGAATTCCCCTTACACTTTTGATGTAACGGTCATCCCGAAAATGACAAATAAACATCAAAAAATAAGCTCTACCTTAATTAGAAAATTAATCACCGACGGAGATGTTCACCTTGTCCCGCATTATTTAGGGAACCACTATGAAATAGGAGGGAGGATTACATTCCGCCAGCAAAAGAGGGTTTATTTCTATTTGGAAAATAAATATTTCTCCCCAAAGCCGGGTATTTATCAAGTTGAAATAACGAATGGATTAAAGAGATGTCTCGGACTTCTGAAGTGTTATGACTCGATTCCAAATTGTTTTGAGCTGATGGATGTGAATCTAAACGTGCTTGAAGGTGGAGAGCAGCGGAGGTTTACTGTCAAATTATTAAATCAGGCCATTGCTATGGGTGGTGCCGCAGCACTAGCGTAATTTTTATATTACTAATGAAGTAATAGGAGGAATGCAAGTTGGAGGCAAAAGGAACATCTGTTAAAAACCCAAAAAAGGTTCTATTCGCTAGTTTAATCGGAAGTACAATTGAGTTCTACGATTTTTTCCTTTATGGAACTGTGGCATCACTTGTGTTTAATCAATTATTTTTTCCGAATGATGATCCTTTTGTAAGTTTATTAATTGCCTATGCATCCTTTGGGGTAACATTTTTTATAAGACCAATTGGCGGTCTTATTTTCAGCCATATGGGAGACAAGTTTGGCAGGAAAAATACCCTTGTAATTTCCCTTTTATTAATGGGGATCTCAACTGTATGTATCGGATTATTGCCGACATATCAATCAATTGGTGTAATGGCACCTATTCTTCTTATTTTTTTACGGCTTGTCCAAGGGATTGCACTAGGAGGTGAGTGGGGAGGGGCTGTACTGCTTGCGGTTGAATCAGCACCTAAGGAACAAAGAGGATTCTACGGCAGCTTTCCTGCAATGGGAATTCCGTTTGGTATGTTGCTAGGAACATGTTCGATTTCTTTAATGAGTAAATTGCCAGAAGCGCAATTTCTAGGATGGGGCTGGAGAATTCCATTTATCCTTAGTGCCGTGTTAGTTGCTGTTGGAATCTGGATTCGAAGAGGACTTGAAGAAACGTCTGCATTTGAGGAAGAAAAGCAAAAAGGGAATGTGGTAAAAGTCCCTCTATTTGAGACTCTACGCTATCATTGGAAGGCTGTTTTAATTTCTCTCGGCGCCAAGTGTGTTGAAGTGGGTCCATTCTATGTTTTCTCTACCTTTTTTATTGGTTATTCGACTGGGGCCTTGGGTTTTTCAAGAACTACAGCATTAAATATTGTTACTGCAGCCACCATTGTTACCGTCATCTGTATTCCATTAATGGGAAAGCTCTCTGACAAAATTGGACGTAAACGTGTGTTTATGATAGGGGCAGCTGGTCTAGCTCTGTTTTCCTTTCCGTACTTCTATCTACTATCTCTTAAATCTGTGTTTTTAACATATGTCATTTCAATTATTGCATTAGGGATTCTATGGTCAGCCATTGCTAGTATTATTGGCACCATGTTTACAGAAATGTTCAGTACAAATGTGGGATATACGGGGATCACACTCGGCTATCAATCTGGTTCCGCTTTATTTGGAGGCACGGCCCCAATGATTGCAACTGTTTTATTAAGTGCCAACAAGAATTCTTGGGTACCGCTTGCTATTTTCATTGGCATTCTGTGTATTACGTCCCTCATCTCTGTGTCATTCATAAGGAATAATAAAATCGATTTCAAGACGCAAGCAGGGGACGTGTACCCTTTAAATCAGGCGAAGATGTAGGAATAATCCAAAAAGTATAAAAAGTTCGTGAAATCATGGGATAATAGATTAGAATATATAAAAATGTATTATTAGGAGGTACCTGCTTTGAAAGTAGCTATTGCACAATTATCTACCAGCGTTGATAAAACCTCTAATTTAGAAAAGGCCTTACAATATATTGCGAAGGCAAAAGAGAAGGGCGCAGACTTTGTTGTAATACCGGAGTTTTATATGGTGCTTGCAACTCCGAAAACTGGCGTATTGCCTGCTGATGCTGCTGAATCCTTGGATGGCCCGTTTGTTTCTGCTCTTAAAGAAGCGGCCCGCGAAAACGAGATCTATGTGGTTTGTGGAATGTATGAATCAAAAAATGATGATAAAGGGCGGGCCTATAATACAACCGTATTGATTGATCGTTCGGGGCAACTTTTGCATTCCTATCGAAAGACTCATTTATATGATGCTTTTAGCTTTAAAGAGTCTGATACGATTATCCCTGGTGATAATCAATACAAAGTGGTAGAAACAGAGTTTGGAAAAATTGGTTTAATGGTTTGCTACGAACTGAGATTTCCTGAAATAGCAAGACAATTTGCGCTTCAGGAGGCGGATGTTCTGTTTGTTCCTGCGGGATGGATGGCAGGGCCAATGAAAGAGGACCATTGGGAGACGCTTATTCGCGCAAGAGCAATAGAAAATACGATGTTCGTTAGCGGAGCAAACCTAGTTGGCCCTGAGTTTACCGGCCGAAGCATGATCGTTGACCCAATGGGTGTTGTTCTTGCAAGCGGAGGCGAAGAAGAAACGCTTATAATCGCGGAAATTGACCTAGAAAGAATCCAACGAGTAAGAGAAAAACTACCCAGCGTAAAACACAGAAAGCCGGAGTTCTACAAGTGATTGCACCACTCGGAATTTGTTTGGATTTTAAAGCTCTAGTCCCTTTGACTAGGGCTTTTAGTACATTGGTAATGTGTATGGATCAGTATTTTATCCTATGATCTAAAAAAACTGACCCCAATGAATGAGAGCCAGTCTTCAACCTAATTATTTATTCCCATAAGGGTCAATCGTTTGAATCGTTCCATCCTCGTTATATTTTAGTTCAGTGTATTTCACAGAACGCTTGTGATTCACACCATCTGATAACGAGCAATCATGATAGAATAGATACCATTTATCATTAAACTGGACAATCGAATGATGCGTGGTCCAGCCAATTACTGGTGTAAGAATCGTCCCTTTGAACACAAATGGACCTTGGGGATGTTCACTTACCGCATAAACAATTTTATGAGTGGTACCGGTAGAATAGGATAGATAGTAAAGACCATTGTATTTATGAACCCATGGTCCTTCAAAATATCTTCGGTCTTCGTCACTTGCAAGAATCGGATTACCGTTTTCATCCACAATGGAAATTTCCTGTGGGTCACTTTTAAACGTCAGCATATCATCGCTTAATTCTGCTACTCGTGGTCCTAAAGCAGGTTCTTTAGCTGCTGGACCCTCAGCATCTGGGGTAAATGTTCCTGTCTGCCATTTTTCCAACTGCCCTCCCCAAAGCCCGCCGAAATAAACATATGCTTTGTCATCTTCATCCACCAAGACAGCTGGATCAATGCTGAAGCTGCCTGGTATGTAATTTTCTTCTGGTGTAAAAGGTCCAGCCGGATTAGGGCTGGTTGCGACACCAATTCTGAAAATACCATCTTTATCTCTTGCAGGGAAAAATAAATAATACGTGTTATTTTTGTAAGCAGCGTCTGGTGCCCAAAGCTGTTTACTTGCCCAAGGGATATCTTTTAAATGAAGAGCTTCCCCGTGGTCTATGCATGGTGCGTCCACGCCATCCATGGATAAAATGTGGTAATCTTCCATCTTATATTGGTCACCGTTATCGTTAGATGGTTCATCGTGATCAAGGTCATGAGAAGGATAAATATAAAGCTTGCCTTCAAAGACATGTGCGGAAGGATCTGCTGTGAAAATATGTGTAACTAATGGTTCATTGGGCTTTGAATTTTTCATCATAATATCTCCTCATTAAATAGTTTAGATACTTACAAATCCATTATAACTGAATGAAGGTACTTTGTATATCGGTTCAACTAAGTTTCAGTTAAAAATATTAAATTAAGCGTAATATAAACCATTTTGCTATATAAGGCGAGGGTTATTAAATGAAAAAAATATAAAGATTTTATTTTTCATAAAATCAGATGCTAACCTGATAGTTTTCAAGATCTTTGATTTACTTTTAAAAAAATATTTATCATTAGTTTATCTGATAGACAAACTAAGTTAACGATGCTATACTTTGAGTATCAAAGGTTAAGAGATTTCAGAAACCTTTTGTAAGCATTTACATCGTTGTTCTGAATCCATAAAACTCTAGGAGGAATAATCCCATGGCTTATTTCGAAACAATTAATAAAATTCAATTTGAAGGTGCGGCATCCAAAAACCCTTTAGCATTTAAGTATTATAATCCAGAAGAAAAAATAAATGGCAAGACAATGGAAGAAATTCTTCGTTTCTCCGTTGCATATTGGCACACATTTACTGCAGACGGCACCGATCCATTTGGCGTAGGTACAGCGATCCGTCCGTGGGATCATCTTAAAGGATTAGATTTAGCGAAAGCCCGTGTGGAAGCTGCATTTGAACTTTTTGAAAAGTTAAATGTTCCTTTCTTTGCTTTCCATGATGTAGATATTGCTCCAGAGGGACGCACGTTACAAGAAACAAATGAGAACCAAGACGTAATTGTTGCGATGATTAAAGAATACATGAAAACTAGCAAGACAAAATTACTATGGAACACAGCAAACATGTTTACGAATCCTAGATATGTTCATGGTGCGGCCACTGCTCCAAATGCAGATGTGTTTGCTTACTCTGCGGCGAAAGTAAAAAAAGCGTTAGAAGTAGCAAAAGAGCTTGGTGCAGAAAACTATGTATTCTGGGGCGGCCGTGAAGGGTACGAAACACTTCTTAATACAGACATGAAGTTGGAGCAAGATAACCTAGCACGCTTCTTTCATATGGCAGTAGATTATTCGAAAGAAATCGGCCTAAACGTACCATTCCTAATTGAGCCAAAACCAAAAGAGCCTACCAAACATCAATATGATTTCGATGTGGCTACAGGTCTGGCTTTCTTGCAAAAATATGATTTAACCGACTACTTCAAGTTTAATATTGAAGCAAACCACGCTACTTTAGCTGGCCACACATTTGAACATGAATTAAGAACTGCTCGTATTAACGGAATGCTTGGATCTGTTGATGCTAACCAAGGTGATACACTGCTTGGATGGGATACAGATGAATTCCCAACTGACTTATATACGAACACATTAGCCATGTACGAAATTCTGAAAAATGGCGGCTTAGGAAAAGGCGGCTTAAACTTCGATGCTAAAGTAAGAAGAGGTTCATTCGAAGCAGAAGACCTATTCCACGCACACATTGCTGGTATGGACGCATTTGCGATCGGCCTAAAAGTTGCTAACAAGTTAATCGAAGATAAAGTCCTTGATAGCTTTATCGAAGAGCGTTACAGCAGTTATACAAAAGGAATTGGCCTAGACATCGTAGAAGGAAAAACAAACTTCCGTGAACTTGAAGCCTATGCACTTCAATTAACAGAAATTAAAAACATCTCAGGCAGAACAGAGCGCCTAAAAGCTTTAATTAATCAATATTTACTAGAAATACTTTCAAGTGTAACTGTTTAACTACTACTAATATAATCATAGAAAATGTGCTGGCAGTATATTACTCCAGCACATTTTTATAAGAAGGCTGTGTGAAAGGTCATTGTTGATTTTGGCACCCTGTTGATTGGAGCGGAAATCAACAGACCAAGTTTAACACAGCCAATAAGAAAAGGATGATACGGATGAAATACGTAATTGGTGTTGACCTTGGAACAAGTGCAGTAAAGATATTACTTGTCAATCAACATGGTAAAGTTTGTAAAGAAGTGTCCAAATCATATCCACTCATTATTGAAAAATCTGGCTATAGTGAACAAGACCCGGAAGAATGGGTGGAAAAGACATTAGCGGGTTTAGCGGAGCTCATGGAACAATTCGATGAAGACATAAACGATATCGAGGGCATCTCTTTTTCGGGGCAGATGCATGGCCTAGTTTTATTAGATGAAAACAACCAAGTACTTAGAAATGCGATTCTGTGGAATGACACAAGGACAAGTAAACAATGCCAGGAGATTTACAACGTTGTTGGCAGTCAGCGTTTATTAGAAGAAACGAAGAACCCTGCGCTTGAGGGCTTTACTTTACCTAAAATCCTCTGGGTAAAAGAAAACGAACCTGATGTTTTTGAACGGGCCAGCGTATTTTTGCTTCCAAAGGATTATTTGCGCTATCGGTTAACAGGAAATATCCACATGGATTACTCTGATGCTGCAGGGACGTTACTACTAAATGTAGCAAAGCGTGAATGGAGTCATGAAATAATAGAGGCTTTTGATATTTCAGCAGATTTCTGTCCCCCGCTGGTAGAATCACATGCATTTGTGGGTACTGTTAAAGCCGAATTTGCCCAAGAAACGGGATTGTCTGAAGCTGTAAAAGTGTTCGCGGGTGGAGCGGATAATGCCTGCGGTGCGATTGGTTCAGGGATTTTATCGGAAGGTAAAACCTTATGCAGTATCGGTACTTCTGGAGTTGTTCTTTCCTATGAAGATCGAAATAACCTTGATTTTGAAGGAAAGGTTCATTATTTTAATCACGGTGAAGAAAATACTTACTATACGATGGGAGTAACCCTCGCAGCCGGCTATAGTTTAAGCTGGTTTAAAGATACGTTTGCAAAAGAAGAAGCATTTGAACAGATATTAGCAGGTGTGGATGAAGTACCTGCAGGAAGCAACGGATTATTATTTACGCCTTATCTTGTAGGGGAAAGAACGCCGCATGCGGATTCAACCATTCGCGGCAGTTTTATTGGGGTCGATGCTTCCCATGAGCGTAAGCATTTTGCCAGAGCAGTACTCGAAGGAATTACCTTTTCGTTACATGAATCGATTGAGATTTTTAGAAGCAGCGGTAAGACCATTGATTCCATTATCTCTATTGGCGGCGGAGCGAAGAACGACGCATGGCTTCAAATGCAGGCAGATATTTTTAACGCAAGAATTGAAAAGCTTACGAGTGAGCAAGGTCCTGGAATGGGTGCAGCCATGTTAGCTGCGTACGGCTGCGGTTGGTATCCATCCCTAAAAGAATGTGCACAGAAATTTATCCAAACTTCAAAAACCTATGATCCGATTCAGGAAAATGTGGAAGCATATAAAAAACTATTTGCAAT
>Ga0268257_1001207_pt1 | contig 23334 bp, 18 predicted proteins | sample AgamicAtPrz_FD_200249 | JGI IMG/M metagenome (GOLD analysis project Ga0268257, IMG submission 200249) | Agave microbial communities from Guanajuato, Mexico - At.P.rz (v2) (version 3) | ecosystem: Host-associated > Plants > Phyllosphere > Phylloplane/Leaf | place: Guanajuato, Mexico | collected... | reverse complement strand
CCGCTTCGGGCTGCTGCAGCACCAGGGCATCCGGCCTGATCTGCTCCTGAAGGCGCTGCGGCTCGGACTGCAACTCCGGCGCCAGCCCCATGCCGGCCAGATAGCCGTGGCTCCACATGTAGTAACCCGCGTTGCCCAGCAGCAAGAGCAGGAAAACGATTCTCAGCATAGGTTTCTCACATCAGTTATCCATGGGCTGCAGCCGCTCGCGGGCAGCCGAGCAAGGGCCTGGGCGACCCCGCAGCGAGGGCTGCGTCCTTCTCCCCTGGCGCGCAGCGCGTAGAGAGAGGAGGAAGGCGCAAAGCGCCTCAGGAGGTGCTTCATTTCAAGCCTGCAGCGGGCTGCCAGCCGGACGCACGCTGATTTCGGAACTGGTCACGGCTTGCAGCCCGGTCGCTGTACGCACCAGAAAGCCGCCATCGGCAGCCACACCCTGAGCCATGCCGCTCGTGCCGTCGCTCAGATTCACCTCGCGTCCGGCCAGCAGGTCGCGCTGGGCGAAACGCTGCATCAGCGGAGCAAAGCCATGCCGGGCAAAGCTCTGCACCTCGGCCACCAGGTTGGGCAATATGCAGGCCAGGGCCGTGGGCGCATCCAGTGCGGCATCGAGCTCCTGCAGGCAGGCCGGGGCTGTGCGCATGCCGTCACCGGGACGGGGACGCACATTGATGCCGATACCGATCACCACATAGCGCGGAGCCGTCATATCGTGCTGCTGGCCGCCGACAAAGCTGGCGGTCTCGATCAGAATGCCGGCCAGCTTGCGGTCGCCCTCCAGCCACAGATCGTTGGGCCATTTGATGCCGATCTTGGGCGCAGCCCCCGCGGCGGGAAGCTGGGGCTGCAGGCTCTCGGCCACGCTCACGCCCACTGCCAGCGACAGCCCCGACCAGTCGCGCGGTGCCAGCGGCAGGCCCAGCGAGAACATCAGCGAATCACCGACGCCGCTGACCCAGTTGCGGCCCAGGCGGCCTCGGCCCTGGGTCTGCTGCTCTGCAATCAGCAGCACCGGATCCGTCAGCCCGTCGCGCGCGCGGCGCATGAGTTCGGTATTTGAGGAGTCGATGGTCGGCAGCACCTCGACCGTAAAGCCCGGCAACTGCGGTGCAATGGCTTCCCACAAGGCTTCGGCATTCCAGTGAATCGGCTGAGTCATTTTTTATCTATCCAAATCTAGAAACTGGCGCAACGCAAGTCAGAGACGCCAAGCAAGGGCAGCCCCGCAGCGAGGGCGTCGTCCCCTTCCCATAGCGCAAAGCGCGTAGAGAGAAGGGGAAGGCGTGCAGCGCCTCAGGGGATGCTTGCAGGCATCGGCGGCTTCCAGCCCCTTTTCGGCGCCAGCATGGTGCCGCGGCAGTTCGCAGCGCCGCAGTAGCAGGCATATTCAGCCTTGAGCTTGGCCGTATAGCGCTCCTCCACCATCAGGCCATAGTCGTAGTTCAGTTCTTCGCCCGCTGCAATATTGCGCAGCGCCACGATATAGACGCGACCGTCGATCTCGTCGGTGTAGCAGTTGGGCGCGCAGCTGTGGTTGATCCAGCGCGAGGAATTGCCCTTGTGCGTGGCATCTATCACCCGCTCATCGTCGACCTGAAAGTAAAAAGTGTGATTGGGCTGGCTGGGATCATGCGGATGACGGTCCTGCGCCTCCTGCCAGTCGATCACTTCACCCACGTACTCAATAATGGTTTCGCCTTCCGCAATATCCTGCGCGGCGAAAACGCCTTTGCCATGAACGCCGGAGCGCCGGGTCTGGATGCGTCGACCCGTTGAAGAGGCCAGTGATGTGCGGGGCATGTTTTCTCTGATACTTTGAATATGCACACATGTGCGCATGCGCGCGCGTGAGAAGCGAATTGTATGAGCCTGAGTTTCGATTCGGGTTCAGGTGGTTAATGACGACGAGAACACACAATGACTAAAACCCTGGTGATTGCAGAAAAGCCTTCTGTCGCACAGGACATCGTCCGTGCGCTGACCCCGGTGGCAGGCAAGTTCGAAAAACACGATGACTATTTCGAATCAGACAGCTATGTGGTGACCAGTGCGGTCGGCCACCTGGTGGAGATTCAGGCGCCCGAAGAATTCGATGTCAAGCGCGGCAAATGGAGTTTTGCCAACCTGCCGGTCATCCCCCCGCGCTTCGACCTCAAGCCCGTGGACAAGACCAAGACCCGCCTGAACGCCGTGGTCAAGCAGGCCAAGCGCAAGGATGTGACCGAACTCATCAACGCCTGTGACGCGGGCCGCGAGGGGGAGTTGATCTTCCGCCTGATCGAGCAATACGCGGGCGGCGCCAAGGGCGGCCTGGGCAAACCCGTCAAGCGACTGTGGCTGCAGTCCATGACGCCGCAGGCGATTCGCGACGGCTTCAACAATCTGCGCAGCGATGCCCAGATGCAGGGCCTGGCCAGCGCCGCGCGCAGCCGCTCCGAAGCCGACTGGCTGGTGGGCATCAACGGCACGCGCGCCATGACGGCCTTCAACTCGCGCGACGGCGGCTTCTTCCTGACCACCGTGGGCCGCGTGCAGACACCCACCCTGTCCCTGGTGGTGGAGCGCGAGGAAAAGATCCGCAAATTCGTCAGCCGCGACTACTGGGAAGTGCACGGCACTTTCGACGCCCAGGCCGGCCAGTACCTGGGCAAGTGGTTCAACCCACAGTGGAAGAAATCGGACGATGCCGAGGCCAAGGCCGACCGCCTGTGGAACAAGGCCGATGCCGAAGCGATTGCCGCCGCCGTGCAGGGCAAGCCAGCCCAGGTGACCGAAGAGAGCAAGCCCACCACGCAGGCTTCGCCCCTGCTGTTCGACCTGACCAGCCTGCAGCGCGAGGCCAACGGCAAGTTCGGCTTCTCGGCCAAGACCACGCTGGCGCTGGCGCAAAGCCTGTACGAACGCCACAAGGCCCTGACCTACCCTCGTACCGACTCGCGCGCCCTGCCCGAGGACTATCTGCCCGTGGCGCGCCAGACCTTCGACATGCTGGCCACCAGCGGCATGCGCCATCTGGCACCCTTTGCCCAGCAGGCCATCAACGACAACTACATCCGTCCCACCAAGCGCGTCTTCGACAACAGCAAGGTGTCGGATCACTTTGCCATCATCCCGACCACGCAGGCCCCTTCGGGCCTGTCGGAAGCCGAACAGAAGCTGTACGACCTGGTCGTACGCCGCTTCATGGCCGTGTTCTTCCCCAGCGCCGAATACCAGGTCACCACACGCATCAGCAAGGTGGAACAGCACAGCTTCAAGACCGAGGGCAAGGTGCTGGTCAAGCCGGGCTGGCTGGCCATCTACGGCAAGGAAGCCGCCAACGAGGTGGAGGACGCCAAGGAAGGCGACAAGGGCCAGCCCCTGGTGGCCGTGCAGCCCGGCGAGCAGCCGCGCACCCACCACGCCGATGTCAAGGGCCTCAAGACCAAGCCGCCGGCACGCTACTCCGAAGCCACGCTGCTGGGCGCCATGGAAAGCGCCGGCAAGCAGATCGACGACGACGAGCTGCGTGAAGCCATGCAGGAAAAAGGCCTGGGCACGCCAGCCACGCGCGCGGCCATCATCGAAGGCCTGCTGACGGAAAAGTACATGCTGCGCGAAGGCCGCGAGCTGATCCCCACGGCCAAGGCCTTCCAGCTGATGACGCTGCTGCGCGGCCTGGAAGTCGAGGAGCTGTGCCGCGCCGACCTGACCGGCGAATGGGAATTCAAGCTGTCGCAGATGGAAAAAGGCCAGCTCTCGCGCGAAGCCTTCATGCAGCAGATCCAGGCCATGACCGAGAAGCTGGTCAAGAAGGCCAAGGAATACGACCGCGACACCATTCCCGGTGATTACGCGACGCTCTCCACGCCCTGCCCCAACTGCGGCGGCGTGGTCAAGGAGAACTACCGCCGCTATGCCTGCACGGGCGCCAATGGCGCCAGCGAAGGCTGCGGCTTCTCGTTCACCAAGTCGCCGGCCGGCCGCACCTTCGAGACGGCCGAGGCCGAGCAGTTGCTGCGCGAACGCCGCATCGGCCCGCTGGAGGGCTTCCGCTCCAAGGCTGGCTGGCCGTTCGTGGCCGAGGTCGCCATCGTGCGTGACGAGGAAAACAGCAACTTCAAGCTGGAATTCGACTTCGGCGACGACAAGGACTCCGAGGACACGGGCGAGATCGTGGACTTTGCCCACCAGCAAAGCCTGGGCCCCTGTCCCAAGTGCGGCTCGCCCGTCTTCGAGCATGGCGCCAACTATGTCTGCTCCAAGGCCGTGCCCACGCTGGCCCAGACCACGCCCAGCTGCGACTTCAAGAGCGGTCAGATCATTCTGCAGCAGCCCATCGAACGCGAGCAGATGAGCAAGCTGCTGCAGACCGGCAAGACCGATCTGCTGGAGAAGTTCGTCTCCAACCGCACGCGCCGCAACTTCAAGGCCTTCCTGGTCTGGGATGGTGCTGCGGGCAAGGTGAACTTCGAGTTCGAGCAGCGCGAAGGCAAATACCCGGCACGCAAGACTGCCGGCGCAGCGGCGGCCAAAACCACGACGGCTGCCGCCAAGAAGACAGGCACGGCGGCCAAGAAGACGGCGGCCAAGACAGCGACCAAGACCGCTGCGGTGAAGAAGCCCCGCACCGTGAGCGCCACGCTCAAGCCCAGCGCCGACCTGGCCGCCGTGATCGGCAGCGAACCCACCTCGCGCCCCGACGTGATCAAAAAGCTCTGGGACTACATCAAGGCCAACGGCCTGCAGGATGCCAAGGACAAGCGCGCCATCAACGCCGACGCCAAGCTCAAGCCGGTGTTCGGCAAGGAGCAGATCAGCATGTTCGAGCTGGCCGGTATCGTGGGCAAGCATGTGAGCTGATCGCCAGCCCTGCCGCAATGACCAACCAAGACCGCCGCGGCTTGCCGCTGGCGGTCTTTTTCATTTCAGGCAGCGCAGCGCAAGGCGTTCAGATAACCGGATATGGCCGTGTTGGCGCGCTGGCGCAGCAAGTCCAGATCCGGCGGTGCATCGGCGGCCAGATAGCTGTGATTGAACAAGCCGTACAGAATGCACTGGCTCACCCGCGCAGCATCGCGCACCGGGTAGTCCGGGGGCAGATCGACGGCCTGCTCTATGGCTGCGGCCCAGGCATCCACAAATCGTTCGAACATCTTGCGGTAGGCCTCGGAAGTGGAATAGTGGCGCTCCAGCAGATAGTGGGCACCCCATTCGTCTGCCCGCTCGCGGTGCGCCTGCAGCTGTGACTCGATCACCGCCTCGGCAATCTGCATCAGCGGCTGGCCCGAATGACTGCCGGTCACGCCGCGAATGCCCAGCAGCAGCGACTTGGAGCGCAGATGCAGGCAGACCTTGGCCAGGTCTTCCTTGCCCGAGAAGTACTCGTAGAAGCTGCCCAGCCCGGTGCCCGCCACCAGGACGATCTCGCGCACGGTGATTTCCGCGTAGCTGCGCTCAAGCAAAAGCCGAACAAAGGCGTCCTGCAGGGCCTGAAACGTCTGCCGCGCGCGGGACTGCAAAGGGCGGCGACGCCCTGCTGTCGCGGTCGAAGGAGTGCGTGGTTTCATGCTGGCCAAATCCGAACACCTTTTTTGCACGGTTTCCTAGAATTTTTGACAGGTACCTTGATGCCATTGTGCATTGCGGCCTGGTGAATAAAAAATTCTTATGAGAGGACGGAGACAAGCATGCACCCTCGTATTTCCACTCCCCTGGCGGCAGTGGCTCTGGCCTTCGCATCACTCGTTCATGCGCAGCCGGCCACGGTGGTGAAAATTGCCTCGCTGGATGCCATGAGCGGCCCCATGGCGGGGCTGGGCCTGAACATACTCAAGAGCTTCCAGTACAGCGCCAAGCTTGCCAACGAGCAAAGCTGGGCCGGTGCCGTGAAGTTCGAGGTCGTTCCCTTCGACAACCGCCTCTCCGCACAGGAGGCGCTGAGCCAGCTCAACTCCATCATCGGACAGAACATCCGCTATGTGGTGCAGGGTGCCAGCTCCTCGGCCGTGGGCCTGGCACTGCAGGAAGCCATCGAAAAGCACAACAGCCGCAACCCCGGCAAGGAAATCATCTACCTGAACTATGCGGCCCAGGCACCGCAGATGACCAATGCCAGATGCAGCTACTGGCACTTTCGCACCGATGCGAATTCGGACATGAAGGTGGCCGCGCTGACCTCCTATCTGGCCGGGCAAAAGCAGGTGAAGCAGGTCTTTCTGCTCAACCCCAACTATGCCTATGGCCAGGAAGTCTCGCGCGCCGCACGCAGCATGCTGGCGGCCAAGCGCCCCGACCTGAAGATCGTGGGCGATGACTTCCACCCGCTGGGCCAGGTCAAGGATTACTCCCCCTATATCGCCAAGATCAAGCAATCCGGGGCCGATGCCGTCATCACCGCAGACTTCGGTGCAGACCTGGCGCTGATCGTGCGGGCCGCACGCGAAGCTGGCTTGAGCACGGACTTCTACACCCTCAACGGCAACAACTTCGGCGTGCCCAGCGCCATGGGGGCAGCAGGGCAAGGCAGGGTCAAGCTGATCTCGGCCTTCAGCCCCAACTCTGAGCCACTGGCAAGCAACCCGCTGCTGCCGGGCTTCAAGCGCCAGTTCAACGAGGACTTCATCAACGGCCTGGGCCACAACGCCATGCTGATGCTGGCCCAGGCCATTCGCGAGGCCAAGTCCGTGGAACCTGCTGCCGTGGCAGCCAGGATGTCGGGCATGCGCTTCGAGGGCATCAACGGCCCCGTGGAAATGCGCAAGAGCGATCACCAGGCCCAGCAACCCATCCATGTGCTGAGCTGGGAACAAGTGGACGGCAAGACCGTGGTGCATGACCAGGAAGGAACAGGCCTGGGATGGAAGCCCGTGAGCACGGTTTCCGCACAGGCGGCCAGCCTGGACACCAGCTGCAAGATGAAGCGGCCATCCTGAACCCGCACCCTGGCGGCCCCTGACCGCCAGTTGCGCATGACATAGAAATCACAAAGCCCTGCGCCCTGCTGCGGGCAGGGACACATAGCAAGGAAGAGACATCATGACTGGCATCCATCCCCATAACCAGGCTCCGGAGCTCAAGGACTACAACGTCTACACCAGCGACCCGGTGCTGCAGCGTGCCGTGACACGCGGCGGCGCACAGTGGCGCGACCCGGAGCTGCAACGCCAGGGTGCGGAATACGGCGCCGAAGCCACGCTGCGCGCCGCAGAAGAAGCCAATCACTTCGAGCCCGAGCTGCACACGCATTCGCCCTCGGGCGACCGTATCGACCAGGTGCGCTTTCACCCTGCATGGCACCAGATGATGACGATTGCACGGCGCAACGGCATCTCCAACCTGCCCTTCACCGACAAGCGGCCAACGGCCTGGGCCGCCTATGGCGCATCGCTGTTCATGCACAGCCAGATCGAGTCCGGCTCGACCTGCCCGACGACCATGACCAAGGCCAGCATTCCGCTGGTGCGCATCAACCCGCAACTCAATGCGGTGCTGGGGCCGCTGCTGGAATCCACCGATTACGACGCGCGCGACATCCCCGCCGAGGGCAAGCGTTCCATCACCGTGGGCATGGGCATGACGGAGCGCCAGGGCGGCAGCGATGTGCGCAGCAACACCACGCGTGCCGTGGCCCTGAACCCATCGGGCAGCAGCGGCCCCTGGGGCGAGGAATACCTGGTCACCGGCCACAAGTGGTTCTTCTCGGCCCCCATGTGTGACGGGCATCTGGTGCTGGCCAAGACCGAGGAGCGCGGCCCCACCTGCTTTTTCGTGCCACGCTGGCGACCCGACGGCAGCAAGAACGCCATTCATATCCAGCGCCTCAAGGACAAGGTGGGCAACCGCTCCAACAGCAGCAGCGAAGTGGAGTTCGACAACGCCTGGGGCGTGCTCATAGGCCAGGAAGGCCGGGGCATTGCCACCATCATCGAAATGGCCACCTACACCCGCCTGGACTGTGCGCTGTCCAGTGCAGGCTTCATGCGCCAGGCTCTGGTGCAGGCCCTGCACTACACGCACAACCGCCATGCCTTCGGCCTGCCCCTTGTAGAGCAGCCGGTGATGACCGGCCTGCTGGCCGATATGGCATTGGAATCCGAAGCCGCCACCTGGCTGGCCATGGATCTGGCCGCACGCTTTGGCTCCGAAGACCCTCTGGATCAGGCCTGGCGCCGCATCGTCACGCCTGCCGCCAAGTTCTGGAACTGCAAGCGTGCCGTGGGCTTCACAGGCGAAGCCATGGAAGTCTTCGGCGGCAACGGCTATGTGGAGACCGGCCCCATGGGGCGCTTGTTCCGCGAAGCACCCGTCAACTCCATCTGGGAGGGGTCGGGCAACGTCATGTGCCTGGATGTGCTGCGCGCCATTGCCCGCAATCCGGACGACGCCCATCTGCTGCTGGACCATCTGCGTGAAGTCGGTTCGGAGGAAGCCGTGCTGCGTGCGCAGGTGGACAAGCTGCGCCAGGCCGTCACCCTGCCCCCGCAGGAGTTGGAGCGCGAGGCTCGCCGCTTCACCCAGCGCCTGGCCACCACGGTGCAGGCCACGCTGATGCTGCAGCATGCGGGCAGCGACAGTGCCTCGGCCTTCATCGGCAGCCGCTTCGACCCGGACTGGGGCCCGGTGGCAGGTGTTGCCTGCGGCAGCAGCGACCCAGCCGCCCTGCTGCGCAATGCCTGGACAGGCTGAGGAGTACGCCAGCAATGATGAATTTCATTTCCCTGCTCGACCAGCAGGCACGCACGCGCCCCGAAAAACTGGCGCTGCGCGCCGACGGCCAGGACTGGAGCTATGCCGCGCTGGCGCAGGCCGGCCGCCGAGCCGCCACCGTGCTTTATGAGCAAGGCGTGCGCCAGGGCGACAAGGTAGGCCTGCTGTGCTTCAACACCCCGGGCTTTGTGTTTGCGCTGCTTGGCGCCTGGCGGCTGGGCGCGGTCGTCGTGCCCATCAACCACAAGCTGCAGGCCCCGGAGGTCAGCTACATACTGCGCCACTCGGGTGCCCGCCTATGCCTTGTGGATGGTGCGCGCGCTTCGCTGATCACCGCCATCCAGGCCGAACCACAGCCGCTGGCCGACATGCAGTGGCTGAGCACAGCTTCTGCCGCCGAGGGCCTGGACTGCTTCGATGAGCTGCTGGCGCAGGCTGCGCCCTGCGGCGACGAGCATGGCCGACCTGCGCCACACGCTCTGGCCGAGATTCTCTACACCTCCGGCACCACGGGCCAGCCCAAGGGCTGCCTGCACAGCCATGCCAACGTCTTCCATGCCGCCCTGTGTGCAGCGGCAGCCACCTCGCTGGCGCCCACGGAGCGCACGCTGATCGCCATGCCCATCTGGCACTCGTCGCCGCTGAACAACTGGTTCCTGGGCACCTTGCTCATGGGCGGCACCGCCGTGCTGATGCGCGAATATGCGCCCAGGGAGTTTCTGGAAACGCTGGCGCAGGAACGCATCAGCTTCACCTTCGGCGCACCGATTGCCTTTCTGGCTCCGCTGTCCGTGGTGCCCGATGTGGCCAGCTACGACTTCAGCGCCATGCGATTGTGGGCCTACGGCGGTGGCCCTCTGGGCGCGGACATGGCACGCAAGCTGGCTCAGGTCTATCGCAGCGACCGCTTCATGCAGGTCTATGGCATGACCGAATCAGGCCCTCTGGGCACCGTGCTCTACCCCGAAGAAGCCGTGGCCAAGGCAGGCTCCATAGGTCGCTGCGCCATACCCGGCGTTGAACTGGAAGTGCGCCGTCAGGACGGCAGCCTGTGCGGCCCCGGCGAAGTGGGCGAGATCTGCCTGCGCTCTGCGGCCATGATGCAAGGCTATCTGGACAACCGCGAGGCCACGGCCGCCGTGCTGGACGACCAGGGCTGGTATCGCAGCGGCGACCTGGCGCGCGTGGACGAGGACGGCTATCTCTACATCGTGGACAGACTCAAGGACATGATCGTCACCGGCGGCGAGAACGTCTACTCCAAGGAAGTGGAAGACGTGCTCTGCACCCACCCCGATGTGCAGGACGTGGCCGTCATCGGCCGCCCTCATCCCGAATGGGGCGAGACCGTGGTGGCAGTGCTGACCCTCAAGCCCGGCAAGACGCCGGACCATGAGGATCTGCGCCAGTTCATGGAGACCAGGCTGGCTCGCTACAAGATTCCGCGCATCTTTGAAGTCCGTGACGCGCTGCCACGCACCGCGACCGGCAAGCTGCTCAAGCACATGCTGCGCGGCAGCACGACCAGCCACTGAGGTCAAAGGCAGGCGGCGCTTTTCGTCGGGCCGACGATGCATGCGCCACAGCTGGGTAACACGGATGACATGGACGGGTCTTTGCAATCCGCTATAAGCAGTGATATGCAACTGAACCACGACCTGCTGACGGAGCGCCCAGCGCGCCAAGTCTCCCTCTCGGGAGCCTCCAATTTCCGTGATCTGGGCGGATATCGGGGCCTGGACGGCCGCCGCCTGCAATGGGGCAAGCTGTACCGCTCCGCCCATCTGGCGCATCTGACGCAGCAGGACCTGGAACAGCTGCAAAAGCTGGGCATCCACCGCAGCGCGGACTTTCGCGGCGAAGGCGAAAGCGCGCATCTCTCCTATGACTGGCCCAGGATCGAACGCCATGCCCTGGTCGTCGAACCCACCGTGGTGCAGCGCGCCCAGTCCATGATGGAGCAGGGCCGCAACCTCAGCAGCCGCGATACCGAGGAGCTGATGCATGACACCTACCGCAGCTTTGTGAACGTGTACGGCAATCGCTTTGCACAGTTCCTCGCGCTGCTGCAGCTCAGCGATGCGCCGCTGGTCTTCCACTGCACGGCCGGCAAGGACCGCACGGGCTGGGCCGCTGCCCTGCTGCTGACGGCGCTGGGTGTGGACGAGGAGCAGATCATGGAAGACTATCTGCTGACCAATCAATACTTCAGACGCCCCGCCCAGATGTACGGCCAGCTGTCCGAAGAGGCTCTGGATGCGCTGTGGCGCGTGCAGCCGTCCTACCTGATGGCCTCGGTCGATGTGGTGCGCGCCCAGCATGGCAGCGTGGACCGCTATCTGACCCAGGTGCTGGGTATAGACGGTGCTGCACGCGAGCGGCTGGCCGAGCTGTATCTGGAGACTTGATCAAATTTGATAGCTGTCAATGCTTATCCTGAATTGGTTTCATAGCAATTTCAGGCATAACAAGCTGTTACGGCAGGGTATCTTCGGCCCGCTACCATGGGCCATAAGCCGCAATGGATGCGGACAAGGAAATGCAGATGCGCAAATGGCTCACCCTGGCCGCAGCAGCCGCCACGCTGGCGCTGACGGCCTGCTCCGGCACCATGCCGGCCTCCTCCAGCTCCAGCGGCTCCGGCGGCGTGGAAATCTTTGGTACGGTGGACGCAGGCGTCAGCCGCACCTGGTAGGCCCCGCAGGCACAAAAAAGCCCGCCGTGCTCCATGCACGGCGGGCTTTTGTTTTTACCGCGTAATTAACGGCTGACGTTGGCGTCGGCCACGGTCAGCGCCGTCATGTTCACGATACGGCGTACCGTGGTGCTGGGAGTCAGCACATGCACGGGCTTGGCCGCACCCAGCAGCACCGGACCCACCGCAATGCCGCCGCCGGCAGCCTGCTTGAGCAGGTTGTAGCTGATGTTGGCGGCGTCGATGTTGGGCGAAACCAGCAGGTTGGCATCACCCAGCAGCGTGCTGTTGGGCATGAGCTTGGCGCGGGCCTTGCCGTCCAGGGCCACATCGCCGTGCATTTCGCCATCCACTTCCAGCCATGGCGCCTGCTCGCGCAGCAGCTCCAGGGTCTGGCGCATCTTGACGGCGCTGGGCTGGTTGCTGGAGCCGAAGTTGGAGTGGCTCAGCAGCGCAGCCTTGGGCTTGATGCCGAAGCGCATCATTTCCTCGGCGGCCATGATGGTGATCTCGGCCAATTGCTCGGCCGTGGGGTCGTAGTTGACGTGGGTGTCGACCAGGAACACCTGGCGCTCGGGCAGCAGCAGGCCGTTCATGCAGGCATAGGTGGCCACGCCGCTGCGCTTGCCGATGACCTGATCGATGTAGTTCAGGTGCACATTGGTGTTGTTCCAGGTGCCGCAGATCAGGCCGTCGACCTCGCCCTTGTGCAGCAACATGGAGCCGATCAGCGTCAGGCGGCGGCGCATTTCGATCTTGGCGATGGGCGCGGTGATGCCCTTGCGCTCCGTCATGCGGTGATAGCTCTGCCAGAAGTCGCGGTAGCGCTCGTCATGCTCGACGTTGACCACGTCGTAATCGGCGCCTTCCTTCATGCGCAGGCCGAACTTCTCGATGCGCTGGGCAATGATGGCGGGACGGCCGATCAGCGTCGGACGCGCAATGCGTTCGTCCACCACGATCTGGGCCGCGCGCAGGATGCGCTCTTCCTCGCCCTCGGCATAGGCCACGCGCTTCTTGGTGGCCTTCTTGGCGGCGTGCACGATGGGCTTCATCATGGTGCCGGAGGCATAGACGAAGGTCTTCAGGTGCTCGCGATAGGCATCCATGTCCTGGATGGGGCGCTTGGCCACACCGGCTTCGGCCGCAGCCTGGGCCACGGCGGGCGCCACGATCAGCATCAGGCGCGGATCGAAGGGCTTGGGAATCAGGTACTCGGGGCCGAAGCTCAGCACCTCGCCCACATAGGCGGCGGCCACTTCTTCGGACTGCTCGGCCTGGGCCAGCGCGGCAATCGCGTGCACGCAGGCGATCTCCATCGAGGTGGTGATCGTGGTCGCACCGCAGTCCAGCGCGCCACGGAAGATGTAGGGGAAGCACAGGACGTTGTTGACCTGGTTGGGGTAGTCCGTGCGGCCCGTGGCGATGATGGCGTCGTCGCGCACCGCCTTCACATCTTCAGGAATGATTTCCGGGTTGGGGTTGGCCAACGCGAAGATGATGGGCCTGGCCGCCATCTTCTTGACCATGTCCTGCTTGAGCACGTTGCCGGCGGACAGGCCCAGGAAGGCGTCGGCGCCCTCGATCACCTCACCCAGCGTGCGCAGCTCGGTCTTCTGGGCAAACAGCGCCTTGTCCGGATCCATCAGCTCGGTACGGCCCTCGTAGACCACGCCGGCAATGTCGGTCACGAACACGTTCTCGCGCTTCAGGCCCACTTCCAGCAGCAGGTTCAGGCAGGCCAGGGCCGCGGCGCCGGCGCCCGAAGCCACCAGCTTGACCTCTTCGATCTTCTTGCCCGCCACCTTGAGCGCGTTGACCATGGCCGCTGCCACCGTAATGGCCGTGCCGTGCTGGTCGTCGTGGAAGACGGGAATGTTCATGCGCTTGCGCAGCTCGCGCTCCACGAAGAAGCACTCGGGCGCCTTGATGTCTTCGAGGTTGATGGCACCGAAGGTGGGCTCCAGCGCAGCAATCACGTCGACCAGCTTTTGCGGGTCCTTCTCGTCGATCTCGATATCGAACACATCGACGCCGGCGAACTTCTTGAACAGCACGCCCTTGCCCTCCATCACGGGCTTGGAGGCCAGTGCACCGATGTCGCCCAGGCCCAGCACTGCCGTGCCGTTGGAGATCACGCCCACGAGATTGCCGCGGCTGGTGTATTTGAAGGCCGCAGCCGGGTCCTTGACGATTTCCTCGCAGGGCGCAGCCACGCCGGGCGAGTAGGCCAGGGCCAGATCATGCTGATTGGCCATGGGCTTGGTTGCCGTGATGGCCACCTTGCCGGGCTTGGGGAACTCGTGATACTCCAGTGCCGCCTGACGCAGCAACGCACGTTTATCAATCGAGGTAATGGGCTTGGTGTCGGACATCAGCGGTCTCCAGCTCGCAAAGTAAGTCATCCGCAGTAAGGACTCTCTATGGGCACACAGCCCGGCCCCTGCGCTCCTGCGGACGATGAAATCGGATTTTGGATTGTAGGCCGAGTGCTATCAAAAAAAGAGGGGGTGCAGCTCGGCGTTTAAGGTCAAACAGCCATGACTGTTCAATAACAATGCAAACAAAATCATAACATTATGCGAACGATGCATAACACATGGAGATTTTGCACCTCAGGGCGTGCAGGCATCGTCGCGATAGAGCTCGGCATAAGGCACGCCATCGAAATGCAGCTTCCGGCTGTCCTGCAAATGCGGCATCGCCGTGCTGACGTCGTATCCCTGAGCTGCAATCAATATCTCGGGCGCCAGAGTCGTGCTGTGTGCCATAGGACTTTCAGAGATAGCCACCTCTTCACTCCCTTGCAGACCCCTCATTGCCTCGTTCGCCCAATATGCCAGTGGCACCTCCAGCACTGACTGATCATTGCCCTGGCGAGGGCTGTCCACACAAGGAGGAACTCCAAGGCCATGATCAGACACGTAAAGCAGCGCGCTGGGCGCGTCAGACGCTTCATCCAGCATGCGAATCCAGTCGGCCAGCAGGTCCGAGGTATAGCGAATCGAGTTATCGTATGCATCTGCGCCCTCATAGCGGGAACGAGGGTAGCGCTGGGAGATATCGGGATGACTGCCATAGGTATGAAGAACCACTAGCTTATGTGACGCTTCATCCGCCAGCGACTTCTCCAGCCAAGTCGTCATCACTTCGTCATGTGCCCCATTGCCCACCTTGGCATAGACATCCGCAGAGCGACGCAATATCTGCGAGTACATATCCTCGCTCTTGTCATTGAATCTGGAGTTGGAAAAGACAAAGGTCTTGTAGCCAGCATGCCGAGCCAAATCCAGGAACGAAGGCGAGGCATTTTTCTGGCTGTCGAAAGCAGACTGCCCCGTCAAAATAAAGGGCAGCGCCTTTGCCGTATTGAAGCCATGAGCCATGACCTTGTAGGTACGCAAGCCGGAAACCTGCCTCAGTGACTGATTCGTATCGTCTTCCTGATAGCCCAATAGCGACCAGCGATGGCTGCTGGCGCTCTCACCAATAATCACCACCAAGGTGTTTGCCTGAGATGCACTTGGCCTGGCAGGCAGTGTCGGCTGATAGAAAACCTCTTTTTCCAGATCTCCATAACGCACTGCAGCCTTGGCCATATGCATGGGATAGATATGACGCAGTTTATGCACATAGTCATTGACGGTGAACTGCTGAGTCATGCCAAAGGCAAAAAAGCTGGTCCAGAGCAATCCTATGCCAAGCAGTATTCTTTTCTCCCATTTCTGAAATGGAGCTGCTCCAGGCTTGCAGTTTTTAAAGAGAAAGTAGCCACATCCGAAACTTGCCACCAGCCAGCACAGCACGACAAGAACCATCTGGCGATTGATAGAGTTCAGGAACTCGGCAGCCTCGTGAGCCTCGGTGCGCAGCAGCGTGGCAAGGGAAAACTCATCGATCATGTTTCCCAAAAACTGGGCATGAAAAATATTCGCAGCGCCGATAAAAATCAGAAGTGGAATACAGATCGCCAGAGACTTTCGGGACAGCGCCAAAGGATAGAAAAACAGCGCGGCCAACAGCGTGTAGCCCACTTCTTTTCCATATGAGCGAATTAGAAACGGAGGTGAAAAAAGCAATATCCAGGCGAGTAGAGAGCCCAGTCTCATTGCAAAGGAAGATATATTCATTTTTCGTGACAGATTTGTGACGATTGTATGAAATACTTCTTTTGTTAAATAGCCGCCCAAGCAGCGCTCACCACTGACTTTCTAGGACTTGACCCGCAGGGCTATGATTCGCGGCTTCTCTTCTCGACCGAAAGTCCGCCCATGCTTCCCCGCCACAACGACCCTATTGCCGCCATTGCCACCGCTCCGGGGCGTGGTGCCGTGGGCATCGTTCGGGTCTCCGGCAAAGGCATTGCTGCGCTGGTACGGACGCTTTGCGGCAAGGAGCTGAAACCGCGCGAAGCGACTTATCTGCCTTTCAGGGACGCGGGCGGCTCGCCCATAGACCATGGCCTGGCCATCTACTTTCCCGGCCCGCACAGCTACACGGGCGAGGATGTGCTGGAGCTGCAGGCCCATGGCGGCCCCGTGGTGCTGCAGCTGCTGCTGGCACGCTGTCTGGAAGCAGCACAGAGCGCCAATGAAGATGGCAAGCCGGTGCTGACTGGGCTGCGTCTGGCCCAGCCCGGCGAGTTCACCGAGCGTGCTTTTCTCAACGACAAGATCGACCTGGCCCAGGCCGAGGCGATTGCCGACCTCATCGATGCCAGCACCGAAGCCGCCGCGCGCAGTGCCAGCCGTTCGCTGTCGGGTGCCTTCTCGCAGGAAATCCATGTGCTGCGCGATGCCCTGGTGCATCTTCGCATGCTGGTGGAGGCCACACTGGACTTCCCCGAGGAGGAAATCGACTTTCTGCAGAAGGCCGATGCCTTTGGCCAGCTGGAGCGCCTGCGCCATCAAGTCACTGCCGTGCTGGCACGCGCCCATCAGGGCGCGCTGCTGCGCGAAGGCATCAAGGTGGTGATTGCCGGCCAGCCCAATGCGGGCAAAAGCTCGCTGCTCAACGCGCTGGCAGGGGCCGAGCTGGCCATTGTCACCCCCATTGCCGGAACCACGCGCGACAAAGTACAGCAGACGATTCAGATCGAGGGCGTGCCCCTGCATGTGATCGACACCGCAGGCCTGCGTGACAGCGATGACGAGGTGGAGCGCATCGGCATTGCACGCGCCTGGGACGAGATTGCAGCGGCCGATGCCGTGCTCTTCCTGCACGACCTGACCCGCGTGGAACAGGCCGACTATGCGGCAGCCGATGCCGATATCGCCCGCACCCTGCAGGACAAGCTGCCCGCGCAGGTACCGGTCATCCATGTCTGGAACAAGACCGATATGGCGGCTGCGGACGTGCAGTCCCGCCACACCACCCAGCTCAATGCCGAGCAGATCGCCTTGTCGGCCCGTACCGGCGATGGCCTGGATGCGCTGCGCAAGCGCCTGCTGGAAGTGGCGGGCTGGCAATCCGCCCCCGAAGGCCTGTACCTGGCCCGCGCCCGCCATGTGGAAGCCCTGCAGGCCGTGGATGCCCATCTGGAGATGGCCGACGAGCAGTTGGCCGCTCAATCCGCCCATCTGGACCTGCTGGCCGAGGAGCTGCGCCTAGCCCAGCTGTCGCTGAACTCTATTACCGGCGAATTCAGCTCCGACGACCTGCTGGGGGTGATCTTCTCCAGCTTCTGCATTGGCAAATAACTCTGGTGTTCCGTCAGCAGAAATAGTGGACCGACACCCACTCAAAAAGGACTTTTATGGCACGGATGTGGATGGTACGAGGCGAAGGCGGCAGTCTGTAGGATGCTTTCCGAGAGCAAGGCGTGGTCGCCGTCGGCTGGAGTCAGTTGGCGCCACATGCCAAGCCTGGAGTTGACCGAAAGCAGTTAATTGCACTCTTTCAATCCATGGAGCCGCAGTCCAAGCAAGGCAGCGTGATATCGGGCGCTTCGCAGGTCTGGCGTTTCGTCAATGAAATCCAAGACGGCGACTGGATCATTACTTACTCACCAGCCAACCGCCTCTACTCGATCGGCAAAGTTATGGGGCCATCCGAGCACCGCCCAGAATCGGCCGAGCAGGGCTTGTCTTTGGTGCGCAAGGTTCAGTGGCAAATGCAAGAACTCGCACGCGACAGTCTTAGCGCCAGTACAAAAAACAGCCTGGGCTCAACCCTGACTCTGTTTGAAGTCCCGTCCAGCGCAGCAAACGAAATACAAGCCGCACTAAAGGGCAAGCCAGCCCCAATACAGGCATACGAAGTAGAAGAAGAAACAATTGACCCACTGAGTGGCATTGAGGAACGTGCGCGAGAGCAGATCAAGGACCTCATCGTCAATCTGAGCTGGAAAGAGATGCAAGAGGTCGTCGCAGGCATCCTGCGAGCCATGGGCTACAAGACACAGGTGTCGCCAGACGGAGCAGACCGGGGCAAAGACATTGTTGCATCGCCCGATGGTTTTGGCTTTGAACACCCTCGCATCGTCGTTGAGGTCAAGCACCGCAAGGAGCAGATGGGTAGCCAGGATATCCGCAGCTTCCTCGGTGGCCGACACAAGGATGACCGGGGTTTGTATGTAAGCACAGGCGGCTTTACCAAGGATGCACTGTACGAAGCAGATCGTGCCTCCATCCCGTTGGCGATGTGGACACTAGAGCATGTAGTCCGTGCATTAATCGAGCACTACGATGCCACCGATGCCGAGACCAAACGCCTCATTCCACTAAAGCGACTGTATTGGCCTGCATAGATCTTTGATCAGACGGCGCATCAACATCGTTGGCAACCAACGAAATCTGCCCTTATTCGTCCCATAAAAAAACGCCACCTTTTCAGGTGGCGTTTTTGTTGGCGCTGGCGCCGTGCTTACTTGCCTTCGGCAGCCTTGCCGAACTTCGGCAGGTTGAACTGAGGCGGCACGCCCATGCGCTTGTTGATGATCCACTGCTGAGCGATCGACAGAATGTTGTTCGTCAGCCAGTACAGCACCAGACCCGAGGGGAAGAAGAAGAACATCACGCTGAACATCAGCGGCATGATCCACATCATCTTGGCCTGCATGGGGTCAGGAGGAGCGGGGTTCAGGGCGGTCTGCAGCAGCGAGGACAGAGTCATCAGCAGCGGCAGGATGAAGAAGGGATCCGGCACCGAAAGGTCATGAATCCAGCCAATCCAGGGCGCGTTGCGAATTTCCACGCTGGATTGCAGCACCCAGTACAGAGCCATGAAGACAGGGATCTGAATGACGATGGGCAGGCAGCCGCCCATGGGGTTGACCTTCTCCTCGCGGTAGATGCGCATCATCTCCTGCTGCATCTGCTGGGGCTTGTCCTTCAGACGCTCGCGCATTTCCTGAATGCGGGGGTTGATGGCCTTCATCTTGGCCATCGAGGAGTAAGCCTTGGCGTTGAGCCAGTAGAAGGCAATCTTCAGCAGCACCACCAGGGCCACGATGGACCAGCCCCAGTTGCCGATGAACTTGTGCAGCTCGGACAGCAGCCAGTACAGCGGCTTGGCCAGAATCGTCAGCCAGCCATAGTCCTTGACCAGTTCCAGACCGGGCGAGAGCTTTTCCAGCATGGGCTCGACCTGAGGGCCGGAGAACAGGCGCGAGCTCACGGTCTTGGTCTGGCCGGGCTCCACGGTGCCCACGGGCGTGATCATGCCCACGGCGTAGAGGTTGTCACCCACCTTGCGCACGAAGTTGTCACGCTGGATGCCGTCGGCCAGCAGCCAGGCGCTGGCGAAGTAGTGCTGCACCATGGCCACATAGCCATTGGAAGATGCCTTGTCGACTTCGGCCTTGCCGTTCTCGATGTCCTTGAACTCGACCTTGTGGTACTTCTTGGCTTCGGTATAGACGGCCGGGCCGGTGAAGGTGGAGTAGAACGTGGACTCATGCTCGGGCTTGTTGCCGTCGCGCACCAGCTGCATGTACAGCTGGGGGTTCACGGCGGCAGAGCCGGTGTTGACCACATCGTGCTGCACATCGACGGCATAGGAGCCGCGCTTGAGCGTGAAGGTCTTGACCAGCTTCACGCCACCCTGGTCGGCCGACTCGAAGCGCACTTGCACGCTGTCCTGACCGTCCTTGAGCTCGCGCTCGCCGGGCATCACGGTCATGGGAGTCTTGTGCGTGGGGAAGTTGCCGCCGATCAGGCCGGTCTGACCCAGATACACACGCTTGGCGTTTTCCTCGAACACCTGCATGAGCTTCTTGTCATCCACGGTGTCGGAGTACTTGAGCAGCTCGGAAGCTTTCAGCGTGCCGCCTTCGCTGTCGAAGGTCAGACGCATCACATCGCTGCCCACGATCACATCCTGACGGGGCGTCACGGCTGCTGCGGGCTGAGCCGCGGCATTGGCGGCACCGGGCACATCGCCGGCAGAAGCTGCTGCTGCGGGCTGGGGCACGCTGACGTCAGCAGGCTTGACATCGGCCGCAGCAGGCGCACTGACCGTCTGCGGCGATGGGAAGAAGGTGGGCTTTTTGCCGTTATGGATTTGCCACTTGTCCCAGAGCAAAACCATGGAAAAGCCAAATATCACCCACAGTATGGTGCGGCGAATATCGTTCATGAAGACTTCTTAGGTGAGGAAGGTTGGGTGGTCGCGGAAGAGTCCGAGGCATCGTCCAGAAAGGAAAACAGCCTGGGCTTTTGCTGTGGCACGGGATCATGCCCTCCGTCACACCACGGATGACAACGCGCCAGCCGGCGCACCGTCAGATAAGAGCCTACCGCAGCGCCGTGTTGCTCCAGCGCTTGAAGGGAATAGGCCGAGCAGGTCGGCTCGAAGCGACAGGCCGAGCCCAGCCAGGGACTGAGCAGCAGCCTGTAGCCACGCACTACAGCCATGAGCAGTCGCTGCATCATGGCTGGTTCTCCGGCTGATTTGCTATCAAATCAGTAGCTTCTTGCGCTTTACCATCAATGGCTTGAGGTGAATTCTTCTTCAAATCCACCTCGGCCTCGGCGGTCTGACGGGCCTGCGTCAGGCGGCGCGCCCCGGTCGCAAAAAGCTGTTGCAGTTCCTTGCGGACCGCTGCCTTGAGCTGATCCGAAGTTGCACTGACGAATTGCTTACGGTCAAACCCCGAGCGCAGGCGCACCACATAGGAAGCACACAGCAGGGCATCCTCGTAATCCGAGGACACCGCGTAGATCTGGCGCTTGATGGTGTGGCGCGTAACCGAGCGGCGTGCCCAGCGCTTGGGCACCATGGCACCCAGCCAGGCCTGCTTGCGCACGGCACCAATGCCAAACAGGGCCTGCGGATCGTTCGATCCGGGCCCTGTCCTGGGGTTGGCAACCATGTCGGAAACCTCGGCCACCAGCTCCATGCGATGCAGGGCGAAGTGCGGGGTACGGGCAATCGTGCCCGCGGACATGGTGGCCTGGAATTGCGGACGCGTTTTCAGCCTTTGCATAGGAGAGCCTCCGTTCAGAGGCCTTCAGCGCAGCGAATGAGCAGACCGCTAGCCAACGCCGGCCTTAGACGGCCAGACGCTTGCGGCCCTTGGCGCGACGTGCGTTGATCACGGCACGGCCACCCTTGGTCTTCATGCGGACCAGGAAACCGTGGGTACGGGCGCGGCGGATCTTGGAAGGTTGGTAAGTACGTTTCATGTTGGTTCCTTGAGAAGGTTCAGTATTTGCGTCGGCAAGGCGCCATGTTTGCGCCCGACCATTCCGGTTTTGCGCCGCACACTGTCACCGCCAAACCCGATATTTTTTCACATGCCGAGCATGTCATCGGACCAGAAGGCAACAAACGGAACAAAGCACCCGCCACAGCGCCCGGGAACATGTTGCGCATGTTCTAAAGCAGCTGGGCGCGCGCGCACAAAAAAGGCGCCCGGCTCATATCACCCTGAACACATTCAGGGAAACCGGGGATTATCACAGCGTTGCGCTTTTGATGCAATGACCCTTGAATTTGCTATGGACTCATGAGGATACCGTCAAGCCTGCGCCGAGGTCGGAGATTCTTTACAAACCGCAGGCTGCCTAATCTATTAGGATGTGCAGCCTATTACGCACTGGAGTCGGGGACAGCCTTCTGATATTTTGTGGATAACTTCCGCAAAAGCTACAATACCAACCCCGCAACTGTTCCTCCTATCCACAATTAGACTTTTGACAATGACAGAGGAACCAACCAATGATGCAGGCCAGGCCCTGTGGCAGGTCTGCGTTGAGCAACTGGGTCAGGAGCTGCCGGAGCAGCAATTCAACACCTGGATCAAGCCGCTGACGGCACTCGTTGCAGAAGATTTTTCCAAGGTCACCGTCTATGTGGCCAACCGCTTCAAGCTGGACTGGATCCGTGCCCAGTATGCAGGCCGCATCTCGGCCATGCTGGAGTCGCTCTACGGTCAGCCCGTCACCATTGAGTTAGCACTTGCTCAGCGCGAGAGCGTTGTACGTACTTACGTGCGCCCGCCCTCTGCAACGCAGCAGACGGCGGCGCAGACGCTCAATGTCGCCGTGCCCACCGTCACCAGCGAAGAGGCCAGTGCGCCGGTTTTCCGCACCCGCCTGAACCCGGCTCTCACCTTCGAGACGCTGGTCGAAGGTACGGCCAACCGCATGGCGCGCTCGGCCGCCATGCATGTGGCAGGCTCGCCCGGTCACCTCTACAACCCGCTGTTCATCTACGGCGGTGTCGGCCTCGGTAAGACCCACCTGGTGCATGCTGTGGGTAACCAGCTGCTCAAGGACAAGCCCGACGCCAAGATTCTCTACATCCATGCCGAGCAGTTCGTCTCGGATGTGGTCAAGGCCTACCAGCGCCGCACCTTTGACGAGTTCAAGGAGCGCTACCACTCGCTCGATCTGCTGCTGATCGACGATGTGCAGTTCTTCGCCAACAAGGACCGTACGCAGGAAGAGTTCTTCAATGCCTTCGAGGCCCTGCTGGCCAAGAAGAGCCATATCGTGATGACGTCCGACACCTATCCCAAGGGTCTGGCCAATATTCACGAGCGCCTGGTCTCGCGCTTCGACTCCGGCCTGACGGTGGCCATCGAGCCGCCCGAGCTGGAAATGCGCGTGGCGATTCTGATCAACAAGGCCCGTGCCGAGAACGCCGACATGCCCGAGGAAGTCGCCTTCTTCGTGGCCAAGAACGTGCGCTCCAACGTGCGTGAGCTCGAAGGCGCGCTGCGCAAGATCCTGGCCTATTCGCGCTTCAACCAGAAGGAAGTGTCGATCCAGCTGGCGCGCGAGGCACTGCGCGACCTGCTCAGCATTCAGAACCGCCAGATCTCTGTGGAAAACATCCAGAAGACGGTGGCTGATTACTACAAGATCAAGGTAGCCGACATGTACAGCAAGAAGCGCCCGGCCAGCATTGCCCGGCCGCGCCAGATTGCCATGTACCTGGCCAAGGAGCTGACGCAGAAAAGCCTGCCCGAGATCGGCGAGCTGTTCGGCGGCCGCGACCACACCACCGTGCTGCACGCGGTACGCAAGATCGCGGGCGAGCGCCAGACCAACACCGAGTTGAACCAGCAGCTGCATGTGCTGGAACAAACGCTCAAAGGTTGATGAAAACTCCCCCATGAATGTCACTCACACAGGGCAAAATGGGGAATTCACGCGGCATGAGGGAGCGTCCGCATCGCCCTGCGGATGCCGCCGCGTCAAAACAAATGCGCATTTAAATCACTGAGGTTGACATGATCGTCCTGAAAGCCACACAAGACAAAGTTCTCGCGGTCCTGCAATCGGTGGCCGGCATTGTCGAGCGCCGCCATACGCTGCCCATTCTGGCCAATGTGCTGATCAAGAAGACGGGCAATGCGCTGCAGCTGACAACCAGCGACCTGGAAATCCAGATCCGCACCACGGCCGAGCTGGGCGGCGACGCCGGCGACTTCACCACCACCATCGGTGCCCGCAAGCTGATCGACATCCTGAAGACCATGCCCGGCGACCAGACCGTGAGCCTGG
>Ga0268257_1001204_pt1 | contig 23370 bp, 20 predicted proteins | sample AgamicAtPrz_FD_200249 | JGI IMG/M metagenome (GOLD analysis project Ga0268257, IMG submission 200249) | Agave microbial communities from Guanajuato, Mexico - At.P.rz (v2) (version 3) | ecosystem: Host-associated > Plants > Phyllosphere > Phylloplane/Leaf | place: Guanajuato, Mexico | collected... | reverse complement strand
TATTTCTTGTCGCGCACTTCGTAGGGCAGGGTGCGCGGTGCGCCTTCGCCCCTCACCGTCACGCCATGCGTGCCGGGCGCCACCGACAGCGCAATGCCGACCACGGCCGTCCATTCGATCATGTCGCCCACCACCAGCACGGGCACGTCGCCGGCCAGCACCTGGGGCCGCTGGGCCGATGGCCCCAGCGACAGGCGGGCCACGCCACCGGGCACGCGGCTGTCATGCGGCCAGGGGGATTCCCCGGAGGCCGCAGCGGCCCAGGCCGGGCCCATCAGGCCGGCGCCCGAGGCGCACAGGGATTGCACAAACAGTCGGCGGGAGCGGGAATTCGTCGTCGGTATCTGCATGGGGGAAGCGGGGGGGGCTGTGGTCGAGCGCCCCATTGTCCGCCATGCCAGCGCGCCAGCTTGCCAACGCCTCAACGCCTCAACGCCATGACGCCATGGCATTCAAATGCGCTTGCGGGCCGCTCAACGGTCCCGGCGCTCGTCGCGCCCGCCGCGCCGCTCCTGTGGGCGGGCCGCGTTGGCCATGCGCTGCTGTTGCTGGCGTTGCTCCTGCTGTGCGCGGGCCTGCTGCTGCTGGGCACGCGCCTGTGCCTGGGCCTGCTGTGCTTGCTGGGCCTGCATGCGTTGCTGCTGGGCAGCCTCGAACTGCTGCTGTCTTTGCTGCTGCGCCTGCCGCTCCTGCATCTGGGCCTGTCTTTGCGCCTGCTGCTGGGCCTGTTGCTGGGCCTGCATCCTGGCCTGCATCTGCTCCTGTGCGCGTGCCTGCTGCATTTGCTGCTGGCGCGCCTGGTCCTGGGAGCGCTGCTGCAATGCCTGGCGATCGCGCTCGGCCTGTTGGCGGGCCTGGGCTTGCGCCTGAACCTGGGCCTGGTCACGCGCCTGATCCCGCATCTGCGCCTGGGCCTGCATCTGGGCCTGCATCTGGGCCTGGCGCTGCTGTTGCTGGCGCGCCTGTTCCTCGCCGCGAAGGCGGGCGGCCTGCGTCTCCATTTGCTGCTGTTGCTGCTGGCGCTGGCGCGCTGCATCGGCCATGGAGCGGTCGCGGTCCTGCCTGTCCTGTGGCCTCATGCCCTGCTGCGTGGCTGCGGAAGACCAGGAAGGCACGCGGGAGTCGCGGCCCCTGTCACCCTGCATGGCTGCCGCAGGCAGTGCTGGCGCGGGTCGCTGCGCAGTGCCCGATGGGGATGAGGGGGCCGATTGCGCAGACTGAGGGGACTGCGGCCACTTGCCGAACTGGCCCGGCTGCGATGCCGGCACCGGGTTCATCCGGGGCTGCAGCGAGGCCTGGGGCCGGTCATCGGGCCTGAGGCCTGGGCGTCCGCGATCGGCGCCATCGTGCCGGGCAAAGCCCTGGGCGCCGCCGGGCGGCACCATGCCTTGGGCGGACGGGGGCGGGCCGCCCTGCGGCGGCCTCAGGCCCAGGCGTTGGGGCATGCCGGAGTGCGCTGCTGCGGCGGCGCCGGCCATGCCTGCGGCACCGGCCAGGGCCGCAGCGGCCATGCCGCCTGAACGTGGGTCACCAGAACGAGGGTCACCGGAGCGCGGGTCGCCCGGGCGAGGATCACCGCCCTGCTGCGGGAAGTCAGGGCGGCGCGGCTCGAAGTGCGGGTTGTTCGCGATGTGGGTGACGTTGCCAACGTTGTTGATGTGCGTGTTGTGGATGTTCTGCACCACCGTGGTCGAGCGCGAGACGTAGGTGTTGTTGTTGTAGATCACGGCCGGGCGGCGCGATGGCGGTGGCGGCGGTTCGTTGCGGTGCCAGCGGTAGCCGGGCTCGCCCCAGCGCATGCCCCAGGAGTTCCAGCCCCAGGGGCGGCGGTCCACGGACTCGGCCAGGATCACGCCTGCGCCGAAGCCGATCAGCCCCGCCACCACGGGCGCGGCCGAACTGCCCACATACACAGGTTGCGGCGCCACGATGGGGCGGTATCCGCCGTACATGGGCACGGGCTCGCCATAGACCACACCCGGGTCGTACTGCGGCACATAGACGGTGTCAGGCTGGGCAGGTGCGATCTCGATGAATTGCGGCGGCGTGTCGATCACCGGCACGGGCAGCATGGACGACAGCGGCTCGCCCACGGCCTGCGGTGCGGGCTGGGGCACGGGGGGCGGGGCATCGGCCGTGGCCACGGCCACCTTGAGCCGGCTGGAGTCCTTGAGCGTGCCGGCCTTGTAGGCGCGCTGGCGCATCACCTGGATGGCGTTCATCACATCGGCCGGATCGTTGTAGTAGGCCTTGCCCAGGGCCGTGGTCCAGGGAACGTTGGATGACAGCTGCGCCAGCACATTGGGAAACTGCGCCAGCGACTTGACCGAAGGGTCCCAGTCCTGGCTGTTGACGGCGTTTTGCAGTTCCTCGGGCTTGAGGCCGGGGTTCTGCCCCATCCACACCTCGGCGGCGCCGACCTGGTCGGGATAGGTGGAGGCTGCCAGCACCTGGGCCACGAGCTTGTCGGGGTACAGCGCAATGGGCGCCACCATCTGGTAGAGCGTCTCGGCCGAAGGCGGCACATAGGCCACGGGCGTGGCGACGGGCTGGGCGCTTTCGGTGGCAGGCGGCAGCGGCGCGCTGGCGGCCTGCGGGGGCTTGTCCTGGGATTCGTTGCAGGCGCTCAGCGCCAGGGCGGCGGCCAGGCCCAGCACGCTCAGGCGCAGGGCACCGGCGTGGGAAGTTGAGCGGGCCGTGGTGCGTGCTGTGGGCACGGCGGATTGCAGCATTGCGTTCTCCTGGGCAGGAACGCCTTGCGCGCCGAAACGGCAAGGCACATGTCATTTGAACGCCAAAGTGCGCGCTGCGTTGACACCGGCGTGTCAGCCGATGCCCCCAGTCCGCGCAACTTCTGTGACGCAGTGTTTACCCAGGCTGAATCAGGCCGCGCTCAAGCCGCGATCAGGCGGGCCTGGTAGCTCTCGGCACCCTTGGACCAGGCCAGCAGTCGGTCGATGTTGGGGTGCTTGCCAGGGAAGGCGATGGCGTCCTGCGTGTGCTCGGCATACCACTCCAGGCCCAGCTCGGCGGCGGCCGGCGTGATGCTGCCGCCGTACAGCGCGGCCAGCGCTTGGTACACGGCCAGCGAGCCGGTCTGGCCGGGCTTGTTCTCGATGGTGGCCACGACCTGGCCCTGGGCATCGGCCAGCTGCAGCGCGGCGAGGTGGGTGACGGTGGGCAGTTGCTGAAGGCGTGCGGAGAAGTTCATGCTGAAAGGCAAATCAAAGGGAAAAGGGAGAAAGGGACGGGTCAACCGGCGCCGGGCGTTCTGGTGTTTCAGTGGCTGAGTGGTTCAGTGATTCAGTGGTCAGGCCTTGATGGCAATCCAGGCACACCAGAACAGGCTGGAGAAAAAGCGCTTGGGCTGCACGAAACCGGCCTGGGCCAGCATCTGCTCCACCACCTCTTCCGAGGCCGGTGGAACCGCGCCCTGCCGGATTTTGCCGAGTTTCGCATGGACAGCGGCCTCGTCCACGCCCGCCATGCGCCAGCGCATGGCCCAGGCTTCAAGGAACAGCGGCTCGCTGTCATAGCGGTGGCGATTGCAGGCCAGGATGAAGGGCGCCCCCGGCGCCAGCCGCGCCGACAGGGCCTGCAGCAGCTGCAGCTTGTCCGCGTCGTCAGGGACGTGGTGCAGCACGCCGATCAGCGTGGCCGCGTCGAACACCGTGCCGGCCGGCAGGTCCTGCACGGCGCAGGCAGCGGCCTGTACCTGGGCCGACAGCCCCGCCGCGGCGATGCGGTCCATGGTCTGGTCCAGCATGGGGGCCGAGGGGTCGGCGGCCGTGAATTTCCACTGCGGCCTGAGCCGCGCCGTGGCCAGTATCTCCTGGCCCGTGCCGCCGGCGCCGCCAATCAGCACCAACTTCGGGCCGGCATCCAGGCAGGCGGCCAGCAGGCAGGCGGCCAGCTCGTGGCAGGCGTCGTAGCCGGCCAGTGCGATGCGGCTTTGCGTTTCGTACTCGGCCGCGCGGGATGTGTCGAACTTGGCGGCGGAAGCCGCCTGTGGCAAGGCTTGGTTCATGGCCTGGCATTGTGCTGAGGCCACGGTCCCTGCAAAAGCGCCGATGTGCGATGGCCCACCCCTGCAAAGCAGGATGGTGGGCCATCTTCGGGGAGGAGCGGTGCAGATGCCCGTCAGCGGGCCATGCGCCTACTTGCCCCAGGAGTCCTTGAGACCCGTTGCGCGGTTGAACACGGGCTTGCCCGGTGTGTGGTCCTTGCGGTCGGCCACGAAGTAGCCGAAGCGCTCGAACTGGAACTTGTCGTCAGGCTGCGCGTTGGCCAGCGAAGGCTCCACATAGGCGGTCACCACCTTGAGGCTGTCCGGGTTGAGCAGCGTCAGGAAGTCCTTGCCGCCCGCATCGGGCTGCGGGTCGGTGAACAGGCGGTCGTACAGGCGCACCTCGGCCTGCACGCCGTCGGCCACGCCCACCCAGGTGATGGCGGCCTTGACCTTGACGCTGTCCGCACCCGGCGTGCCGCTCTTGGTGTCGGGCACCACGGTGGCCAGCACCTTGGTGACGTTGCCCTCGGCATCCTTCTCGCAGCCCGTGCACTCGATCACGTAGCCGCCCTTCAGGCGCACCTTGTTGCCCGGGAACAGGCGCTTGTAGCCCTTGGGCGGCACTTCGGCGAAGTCCTCGCGCTCGATCCACACCTCGCGGCCCAGCGTGAAGCGGCGCACCGGCACCTGCTGGCCTTCGGCGGCGTGGGGCAGGGCGGGCAGCTCGCAGGCTTCCAGGTGCTCGGCGCTGCCGAAGACCTCGGCCCAGTTGGTCAGCTCCAGCTTGAGCGGGTCCAGGGCCACCATGCCGCGATGGGCCTGGTTCTCCAGGTCCTCGCGCAGGCAGCCTTCCAGCGTGGAGTAGTCGATCCAGGCGTAGTCCTTGGTCACGCCGATGCGCTCGCAGAAGGCCTGGATGCTCTGGGGCGTGTAGCCGCGGCGGCGCAGGCCGACGATGGTGGGCATGCGCGGATCGTCCCAGCCGCTGACGATACCGTTGTCCACCAGGTGCTTGAGCTTGCGCTTGCTGGTGATCACATAGGTCAGGTGCAGGCGCGAGAACTCGTACTGGCGCGGCTGCGGCGCGGCGATCAGGCCGCCTTCGCGCAGATGGTCCAGCAGCCAGTCGTAGAACGGGCGCTGGTCCTCGAACTCCAGCGTGCAGATGCTGTGGGTGATGTGCTCCAGCGCGTCCTCGATGGGATGGGCGAAGGTGTACATCGGGTAGATGCACCACTGGTTGCCGGTGTTGTGGTGCTCGGCATGGCGCACGCGGTAAATGGCGGGATCGCGCAGGTTGATGTTGGGCGATGCCATGTCGATCTTTGCGCGCAGCACGGCAGCGCCATCGGGCAGCTTGCCGTCGCGCATTTCGCGAAAGCGCGCCAGGTTCTCGGCCACGGTGCGGCTGCGGAACGGGCTGTCCACGCCGGGGCGCGAGAAATCGCCGCGGTTGGCCTTCATGTCGTCGGCGCTTTGCTCGTCCACATAGGCCAGGCCCTGCTCGATCAGGTACTCGGCTGCGCGGTACATGAAGTCGAAGTAGTTGCTGGCGAAGTACAGGTTCTCGTGGCCGTCGGCTTCCTTCCAGCCGAAGCCCAGCCAATGGACGGCATCGATGATGCTGTCCACGTACTCCTGGTCTTCCTTCTCGGGATTGGTGTCGTCGAAACGCAGGTGGCAGGCACCTTCGTAGTCGCGCGCCAGGCCGAAGTTCAGGCAGATGGCCTTGGCGTGGCCCACGTGCAGGTAGCCGTTGGGCTCGGGCGGGAAGCGTGTGCGGATCTTCGCCACGTCCACCTGGCCCTGGTTGTGGTGGTCGCCATCACCGGGGCTTCCACCCCAGCGGCGCTGGGCGTGGGTACCGTTGGCCAGGTCGGCCTCGATGATTTGGCGCAAAAAGTTACTCGGTTTGACCGGATCTTTGGAGATGGGGGAGGCGTCAGCAGAGCTCATCGCAGCATTGTAGGCGCCCGCCTGCAGACCCGCTCTGGACGGCTTTCGGACAGCCGCGCCAGCCAAGGGTTGAGGCATTTGGAAACAAACTTGTATAAAAGCCTGCCATCCGTAGACCCCTCTCGCGCGTTGAGAATGCAGGGCGTATGCCGTCCCCCTGTGCCAAAGTGCGGGAAGGCGGCACCAGCGGCAATGCCTGCCACGCCTGTCCAACTTCGAGGAGAGACACCATGACAACGACAGCTTCCCCGTGGGTTGCAAAAGCAGCAGCAGCCGGCCTGGCCCTGGCCGCCCTCATGGCTTCGGGCGCCGCCCAGGCCCGGGGCGATGTGCAATGGTCCATCAGCCTGAATTCGCCGGGCATGTATGGCCCGCCCGTCTATGTCGCGCCTGCCCCCGTCTATGTGGCACCGCCCCAGCCCATCTACTACGCGCCCCCGCCGCCGGTCTACTACGCGCCGCGCGCCGTCTACCGTGCTCCGCCCGTCGTGGTCGTTCCCGGCTACGGATACGGCTATGGCGGCGGCTACCGGGGTGGATACCGTGGCGAGTACCGCCATGGCCATGGCCACGGGCATGGCCACTGGCGCCGTTGATCTGAGCTGAGCCGCGCTGAACCGACTCTTGCCGCCCCTTTGGGCGGCTTTTTCCGTGGCGCCTGCGCCAAGACCGGGCCGGGGATGGCCCGCATAATCCAGCCCGTTGGAAACCTGGAGTGTCCCCGCCGTGAAAACCGTCTATGTCCTCAATGGCCCGAACCTGAACCTGCTGGGCCTGCGTGAACCCGCCATCTATGGCTCCCAGACCCTGGCCGATGTGCGTGCGCTGTGCGAAGCCGCCTGCGCGCGCTACGGGCTGGCGCTGGAATTTCGCCAGAGCAACCACGAAGGCGAACTGGTGGACTGGGTCCACGAAGCCGGCCGCGTGCACGCCGAAGGCCGCCTGGCCGGCCTGATCTTCAACGCCGCCGCCTACACCCACACCAGCGTGGCCCTGCTGGATGCCGTCAAGGGCACGGGCGTGCCGCTGGTGGAGTTGCACATCAGCAATGTGCATGCGCGCGAGAGCTTCCGCCACCACTCCTACCTGTCGGCCGCCGCGCGCGCCGTGATGTGCGGCTTTGGCGTGGCCGGCTATGGCCTGGCCATTGACGCCGTGGCCCAGTGGTGAATACGCCCGCCGCCATTGAGCGCCTGCGCGCCCAGGCGCGGCGCCTGACCACGCCGCTGTCTGCCGCGCGGCCCGAAGACGGGCACATGGTCTGGCATGTCTGGGGCGAGGCCCGCGCGGGCGTGCTGCCCATCGTCATGCTGCACGGCGGCAGCGGCAGCTGGACGCACTGGCTGCGCTGCATGGACGCGCTGCTGGCCCAGGGTCGCCAGCTGTGGATACCCGACCTGCCAGGCTTCGGCGATTCCGATGGCGTGCCGGGCGGCCAGGATGCCGACACCCTGGTCGAGCCGCTGCGCCAGGGCCTGCGGCAACTGCTGGCCGATGACGGTGCGCCCGCCGCCCCGCTGTGCGATCTGGTCGGCTTCTCTTTTGGCGGCATGACGGCCGGCATGCTGGCCGCCGCCGACGGCACGCTGGCCCGGCGCCTGGTGCTGGCCGGGGCGCCCGGCATGGGCGTGGGCAAGGGCCTGGCCGTGCGGCTCAAGGGCTGGCGCCACCTGGCCACGCCCGAGGCGCAGGCCGTGGCCCACCGCTACAACCTGCAGGCGCTGATGCTGCATGACGCCGGCCTGATCGACGAGGACACCCTGGCCCTGCATGTGCTCAACGTGGAGCGTGACCGCCTTCCGCGCCGCCGCCTCTCGCACACCGACGTGCTGGCGCGTGCCCTGCAGGCCGTGGACTGCCCTGTATGGGCCATCTATGGCGAGCACGACGCGCTCTACCCGGGCCCGATGATGCAGGAGCTGGCCCAGGCCTTTGCACGCCATGCGCGCGACTTCCGCGGCCTGGCGCTGGTGCCCGGCGCGGGCCACTGGGTCATGCATGAGCGTCCCGATGCCTTTGTGGCGGCATTGACCGCTGCGCTGGATGCCTGAGCGCATGCGGCCCATCGAGGTGCACGAGGTGCAGTGGACCGCCATGCGCGCCCAGGGCGCGGGCGGCCAGAACGTGAACAAGGTCTCCAGCGCCGTGCACCTGCGCTTTGACGTGCGCGCCTCGCGTCTGCCCGAGGCCGTGCAGCAGCGCCTGCTGGCCCTGCGCGACGGCCGCATCACCAACGAGGGCGTGGTCGTCATCAAGGCCCAGCAACACCGCACGCAGGAGCAGAACCTGCGCGCCGCGCTGCAGCGGCTCAATGTGCTGGTGGCTGCCGCCTATCCGGAGCCCATCCTGCGCCGCGCCACTCGGCCCACGCTGGGATCGCAGCGGCGCCGCCTGGAAAGCAAGAGCCGGCACGGCGCCACCAAGGCCCTGCGCGGGCGCCCGCGCGACGATTGATCCGGATTGGCCCGGCCAGCGCAACAATGTGTGCTGCCGCTGGCGGCTTGGCGCGGCGCCCGGGCGTCCCTACATTAGGGGAATGCAAGACTCCCACGCTCCCCACCCTCCCCGGGTTTCCTCCGCTGCCGGTGCCCGGCTGCCCGTGCTCTATGTCTCCCACGGCTCGCCCATGTTCGCGCTGGAGCCGGGTGAAACCGGTCCCGTGCTCGCGCAATGGGGCAGGGCGCTGCGCCAGGCCCACGGCCCGCTGCGCGGCGTGGTCGTCATGTCGCCGCACTGGATGTCGCAGGGCGTGGAAGTCATGACCGGCGCCACGCCCGCCACCTGGCACGACTTCGGCGGCTTCCCACCCGCGCTCTACGAACTGCAGTACCCGGCCCCCGGCGCGCCCCAGCTGGCGCAGGAAGTCATGGACCGCCTGCAGGCCGCAGGCATTGCCTCCACCGCCAACGCGCAGCGGCCCTTCGACCACGGCGCCTGGGTGCCGCTGATGCATTTGCTGCCGGATGCCGACCTGCCCGTGGTGCAGCTGTCCTTGCCCGCCTCGGCCGGGCCGGCCGAAACCCATGCGCTGGGCGCGGCCCTGGCGGGGCTGCGCGCTGAGGGCGTGCTCATCGTTGGCTCCGGCAGCATGACGCACAACCTGGGCGAATTCCGGGGCGGCACGGGCGAGGCCACGGTGCGGGTGGACGACGCCGTGCAGGCCCTGCGCAGCCAGGATGGCCTGCCGGGCGACCATGCCGTGGGCGGCTCCAGCGCCTCCTCGCCCTACGTGCAGGATTTCAGCCGCTGGATCGAATCGCGCCTGCAGGCGCAGGACCTGCCTGCGCTGCTGGACTACCGCGCCCGCGCGCCTTCGGCCCGGCGCGCCCATCCCAGCGAAGAGCACTTCATGCCGCTTTACTTCGCGCTGGGCGCGGCTGGCGCCATGGCGCGGCCACGGTATCTGAGCCGCGAAGTCATGTATTCCATCCTGGCCATGGATGCGATGGCCTTCGAGGACGCGCAGGCGGCATAACCTCCTGCTGCCGCGGACTTGGCGAGGCGCCACAATGGCGCGTTGCCCGGGACCACCCCGGTCCTGGAAATCGCTAAAAAACCAAGGAGTCCGTGATGATCGACCTGCCTCTGGTGGCGCTGGAGCGCCCCGCACAACCCGCACCGGGGCAGCAGCCCTGGCTGCTGGTGCTCATGCATGGCGTTGGCAGCAATGAGCAGGATCTGTTCGGCCTCGCATCGTTCGTGCCGCCGCAGTTCCACGTGCTCAGCCTGCGCGCTCCGTTTTCCATGGGTCCCTCAGCCCATGCCTGGTTCCAGTTCACGGTGGACGCCAACGGCACGCGCCACATCCACGCATCGCAGGAAGAGCACAGCCGCGCCCTGGTGGCCCAGACCGTGCAGCAGGCCGGAGCGCGGCTGGACATCCCTGCCCAGCGAACCGTGGCGGGCGGCTTCAGCCAGGGCGGCATCATGGCGCTCAGCCTGCTGCTGACCCAGCCCGCGCTGCTGCGCGCCGCCATGTGCTGGCACAGCCGCCTGCTGCCCGAGGCCTTGCCGCACCAGGCCCCTGACGCGGCCTTTGACGGCAAGTCGCTCTGGGTCAGCCACGGCACCTACGACAACGTCATTCCGCTGACCAGCGCCCACGCCATTCGCAGCCACGTGCAGCGCCTGCCGCTGCAACTGAGCTACCACGAGTACCCCAGCATGCATGAGATCCGCCCCGACGAGCTGCAGGCCGCCATGGCCTGGCTCCAGGATCTGGGCACGCAGGGCTGAGACGGCCGCGTAAGCCGGGTAACGCGTTGTTGCCGGGCGCGCACGATGGCCTGCGCAGAGAGCGCGGCGGCTTATAAACACAAGGCAGGGGCCGGTGTCAGCAAAGCCGGGGAACCCTGGTTGTGCTTTGCTGTCGCACGTCCTGCGGCGACTGAGCTGCCAGCCCCTGCCCAAGCCAAAGGACCCATCCATGCCAGAACGCGATCCCCAAGACTTCCGCCCCCGCGCCAGATCCTCCGGCCCATCGGCTTTCGGCATCGCCGCAGCGGTGCTGGCGGCTGCCGCCCTGGGGGGCGCGGCCTGGTGGTACTGGTGGCGTCCCGCAGCCGTGCCCGAGGCGCCGCCGGAAGTGGCGCAGGCGCCCGCCCAGTCCACCCAGCCCTCCGAACCTGAACCCGTCCCCGCGCCCGAGCTGACCGAGCCCCAGAACCCTGTCGATGCGCTGGAGCAGCCCGCCTCCGGCCTGCCCGCGCTGCAGGACTCCGACGCCCATGTCACCCAGGCCCTCAACGGCCTGCTGGGCCGTGACAAGGCAGGCAGCTTTCTGCAGATGGACGGCTTTGTGCGCCGCGCCGTGGCCACCGTGGACAACCTGACCCGCTCCCAGGCCCCTGCACGGCTTTGGCCCGTGCACCCGGCGCCTCAGCGTTTCACGGTGGAGGGCGCGGCGGAGGCGGGTGAGGCGCAGGCCATCGCCCCCGCCAACGCCGCACGCTACAAGGCCTTCGTGACCTTTGCCGAGTCCATTCCCATGGACGGGGCCGTCAAGCTCTATGCCCGGCTGTATCCCCTGTTCCAGACCGCCTATGAAGACCTGGGCTATCCCAGCCGCTATTTCAACGATCGCCTCATTGCCGTCATAGACCACCTGCGCGCCGCGCCCGAGCCCGCGGGGCCGGTGCAGGTACGGCTGACCAAGGTGGAGGGCGAGGTGCCCTCCATCCAGCCCTGGGTGCGCTACGAATACGCCGACACTGAGCTGCAGGCCCTGTCCAGCGGACAGAAGATGCTGGTGCGCGTGGGCCTGGACAACGAGCGCCGCCTCAAGGCCGTGCTGGGCGAGCTGCGCCGCCGCATCGCCACCGGCGAGATGTCCAAGCCTGCGGGCTGAGGCCGGCCTCCTGCCACCTCAGCCTGCGGCCGGCAGGGGCAGGGCGGTCTTGTACCGCACCTGCTTGAGCGTGAAGCTGGAGCGGATCTTCTCTATGCCGGGGATGGGCGTGAGCTGCTCCACGATGAAGCGCTCCAGCGCGCCGATGTCGGCCAGCGCCACGCGGATCAGATAGTCGGCGTCGCCGCTCATCAGGTAGCACTCCATGACCTCGTCGTGCTCGGCAATGCGGCGCTCGAAGTCGGCCAGCGATTCCTTGGCCTGCGACTTGAGGCTGATGTTGATGAACACATTCAGCCCCAGCCCCAGCGCCGATGCATTGGCCAGCGCCACATAGCGCGCGATCACGCCGGCCTTCTCCAGCGCCTTGACGCGCGCCAGGCAGGGCGAGGGCGACAGATGCACGCGCCGCGCCAGTTCCACGTTGGACAGCGAGCCGTCCGTTTGCAACTCGGCCAGAATGCGCAAGTCGATGGTGTCCAGTTTCATCTGCTGGATTTTATGTAGATACCAGCATGAAATGCTGGAATATGGCGTTTTCCTTATCCATGAACGGCTGCTCATGCCGGCCTGCCAGTCCTAAAGTGGCGGACATGAACGCACCCACGCCACTGGCCGCGCTGGCCGATATCGATACCGATCCCCAGGAAACCGCCGAATGGCGCGAGGCCTTTCTGGCCCTGGTCGCCACAGAAGGTCCGCAGCGAGCGCGCTTCGTGCTGGAAGAGCTGGCGCGCATGGCGCGGGAGCAGCGCCTGGGCTGGCAGCCTGACCTGAACACGCCCTATGTGAACACCGTGGCGGCGCAGCAGCAGCCGGTGTTTCCGGGCGACCTGGCCATCGAGGAGCGGCTGGCGTCCATCATGCGCTGGAACGCGCTGGCCATGGTGGTGCGCGCCAACCAGGCCTATGGCGAGCTGGGCGGCCATATTGCCAGCTATGCCAGCGCGGCCGACCTGTTCGAGACCGGGTTCAACCATTTCTTCCATGCCCGGGAGGGGCTTGCGCCGGGCCAGCACCGGGGCGACCTGGTGTTCTTCCAGCCGCACAGCGCGCCCGGCGTGTATGCGCGGGCCTTCTTAGAAGGGCGGCTGAGCGAGCAGGACCTGCAGCACTACCGCCAGGAGATCAGCGCGCCGGCTGCAGGCGCGCAGGGCCTGTCCAGCTATCCGCATCCCTGGCTGATGCCCGATTTCTGGCAGTTCCCGACGGGCTCCATGGGCATAGGCCCCATCAGCAGCATCTACCACGCGCGCTTCATGCGCTATCTCACGCACCGCCGCCTGCTGGACTGCCAGGAGCGCAAGGTCTGGGGCGTGTTTGGCGACGGCGAGATGGACGAGCCCGAAAGCATGAGCGCCCTGACGCTGGCCGCGCGCGAGGGGCTGGACAACCTGGTCTGGGTGGTCAACTGCAATCTGCAGCGGCTGGACGGCCCGGTGCGCGGCAACGGCCGCATCGTCGATGAGCTGGAGCGGCTGTTCGCGGGCGCGGGCTGGAACGTGGTCAAGCTGCTGTGGGGCAGCGACTGGGACGGGTTGTTTGCGCGCGACCTCACCGGCACCCTGGCACGCACGCTGGGCGGCACGGTGGACGGGCAGATGCAGACCTTCGCTGCCAAGGACGGACGCTACAACCGCGAGCATTTCTTCGGACAGAACCCCGAGCTCGCCGCGCTGGCCCAGGGCCTGACGGACGAGCAGATCGACCGCTTGAAGCGCGGCGGCCATGACCTGGTGAAGATCCATGCGGCCTATGCAGCGGCTGCCGCCCATCGCGGCCAGCCCACGGTGATCCTTGCCCATACCAAGAAGGGCTACGGCATGGGATCGGCCGGGCAGGGCAAGATGACCACGCACAGCCAGAAGAAGCTGGACGAGTCCGACCTGATCGAGTTCCGCAACCGCTTCAATCTGCCGCTCAGTGACGAACAGGCCAAGGGCCTGGCCTTCCATAAACCTGCCGATGACAGCGCCGAGATGCAGTACCTGCGCGATCGCCGCACGGCCCTGGGCGGCGCACTGCCGCGCCGTGAAACGGTGTGCGACCGCGTGCCCGTTCCAGCGCTGGACCAGTACGCGCAGTTCGCGCTGGCGCCTGCCGGCAAGGAAATGAGCACCACCATGGCCTTCGTGCGCATGCTGGGCGGCCTGCTCAAGGACGCGCAGCTGGGTCCGCGCATCGTGCCCATCGTGGCGGACGAGGCGCGCACCTTCGGCATGGCCAACCTGTTCAAGCAGGTGGGCATCTACAGCAGCCTGGGGCAGCGCTACGCGCCCGAGGACATCGGCTCGGTGCTGTCCTATCGCGAGGCGCTGGACGGCCAGATCCTGGAGGAGGGCATCAGCGAGGCCGGCGCCATCGCCAGCTGGACGGCGGCGGCCACCAGCTACAGCGTGCACGGCCTGGCCATGCTGCCGTTCTACATCTACTACTCCATGTTCGGCTTCCAGCGCGTGGGCGACGCCATCTGGGCGGCGGCCGACCAGCGGGCGCGCGGCTTTCTGCTGGGCGCCACCTCGGGCCGCACCACGCTGGGCGGCGAGGGCCTGCAGCACCAGGACGGCTCCAGCCATCTGGTGGCGGCCACCATTCCCAACTGCAAGGCCTGGGACCCCGCGCATGCGGGCGAGCTGGCCGTGATACTGGACGCCGGCATGCGCGAGATGCTGGTCGAGCAGCGCGACGTTTTCTACTACATCACCCTGATGAACGAGAACTACGCCCAGCCCGACCTGCCACCGGGCGCGGCCGAAGGCGTGCTGCGCGGCGGCTATGTGTTCGGCCGCTTTGGCGATGCGGGCCGTGCCACGCAGCATGTCACCTTGCTGGGATCGGGCGCCATCCTCACCGAAGTGCTCAAGGCCGCCGAGCAATTGGCCAGCGAGGGCATGGCCGCCACCGTGGTCAGCGTGACCAGCTGGAGCGAACTGGCGCGCGATGGCGTGGCCTGCGAGCAGCGCATGCTGGCAGGTGAGGCACCTGGCCAGCCCTGGATCGCCCAACTGCTGGACGGCACGCAGGGCCCGGTGATTGCTGCCACCGACTATGTGCGCGCCGTGCCCGAGACCGTGCGCGCCTTCCTGCCCGCAGGCAGGCGATTCCTCACCCTGGGCACGGACGGCTTTGGCCGAAGTGACACGCGTGCCGCTTTGCGCGGCCACTTTGGCGTGGATGCGCACAGCGTGGCGCAGGCGGCGCGCCGCTGTAGCCAGGCGGCCTGAGCCCGGCGGGCGAGCCGCCACCCCATACACTGACGGATACACCGACGGTGAAATCAGCGGCCCCTTGCGGGCCGCTTTTTTTGTGCCCGCCCGAGGCGGCTTCGCGCGCTTTCTCCCTGCATTGATTAAGCCAGCGTTAAATGCGCTATTGGCTTATCGTTTTCGTCGGCTTGCATGGAAAAAATAGGGGTATACCACTAGAATTCGTATATATAAGAAGATATTGCGCAAAGAGATGATCATTTGCTGCAATGGCTGCAGGCGTTGGGTTGAATATCTCGTCAATATCCGTTTTTGCCTCTTTCAATAATAATTCATTTCAGTGGATCGAAGACGATGAAACTCTCGCTCAAGCAAGGCCTGCTGTGCGTGGCCGCGCTGTCGGCCGCCGCCTGGCAACTGGCCATTTCGGCGCCGGCGCCCGGAGTGGACCATGCGCAAATGCCACAAATCATTGATGACCTGCCTGCCGATTACGCAGCGGACCTGACGGCGGAGCAAAGAACCCTGGTCGATCGCGGCCGATATATCGCACGCCTGGGCGATTGCGTTGCCTGCCACACCGGCAATAAATCCCAGCCCATGGGTGGTGGGCTGGCGCTGGAGACGCCATTCGGCAAGATCTATTCCACCAATATCTCGCCCGACGCCGATACGGGCATGGGCAAATACAGCTTCGAGCAGTTCGACCGCGCCATGCGCAAGGGCGTCGCGGCCGATGGCCGCAACATGTACCCGGCCATGCCCTATCCCTCCTACGCCAAGATGACGGCCGAGGACATGCAGGCCCTGTACGCCTATCTGTTGCAGGGCGTGGCGCCCGTGAAGGCGGCCAACAAGGAGTCCGACCTGGGCTTTCCCTTCAACCAGCGCTGGGGCCTGGCGCTGTGGAACTGGGTGTTTCTGGATGACACGCCCTTCCAGCCCCAACCGCAGCAAACTGCCCAGTGGAACCGGGGTGCCTACCTGGTGCAGGGCCTGGGCCACTGCGGCGCCTGCCATACGCCGCGCGGCGTGGGCTTCCAGGAAAAGACCATGACCGGCGAGGGCAGCAAGGGCGAGTATTTCCTGGCCGGCGAGACCGTGGAGAACTGGCGCGCGCTGAGCCTGCGCAATCTGTGGACACCCGAGGAAACCGCCCAGTTGCTCAAGACCGGGCGCAACAGCCACGGCACGGTCTCCGGCAACATGGTCGATGTGGTGCAGCACAGCACGCAGTACATGAGCGATGAGGACCTGCTGGCCATTGGCACCTATCTGAAGTCACTGCCCGCAGGCAAGAACGATCTGCCCATGCAGGTGGCCCAGGGGCCGGGGCCGGTCATCGCCCCGCATCCGGCGCCGCAGGCCTCCGGGCATGCGCCGTCCGCCACGTCGGCAGTGTCTTCCGACGTGCCTGCCGATCTCTACGCCAGCCGGGGCGGCCTGGGCTATCTGCAGTTCTGCGCCGACTGCCACCGTGCCGATGGCGGTGGCGTGAAGGACGTGTTCCCGCCACTGGCCGGCAATTTCTCGCTGCAGTCGCAGGACCCGTCCACGCTGATCCATCTGATGCTGGTGGGCTGGAAGGCGCCCGTCACGCAAAGCCATGCACGGCCGCTGACCATGCCGGCCTTCGCACAGCTCAAGGATGCGGAGATTGCCGACATCCTCAACTTCGCCCGCAAGAGCTGGGGCCGTGCCGATGCGCGCGAGATCCATGCCAGGGAGGTGCAATCCATGCGCAAGCAGCTCGATGCCAAGGGCGAAAGCGCGCGCCCGTTCGAGACGCCGCGCCTGGCCGCCATGCTGGACGAATCCAACGCGAAGCAACTGGTCTACGGCGCCCGCCTGAACATAGAGACGCGTGACCTGCTGCCCAGGAATGTGGGCAATGCGCTGAACTGCGCCAGCTGCCACCTGAACGCGGGCACGGTGGCCGATGGTTCGCCCTACATCGGTGTCTCGGCCTTCTTCCCCGGCTATGCGCCGCGCGCGGGCCGCGTCATCACGCTGGAGGACCGCATCAATGGCTGCTTCCTGCGCTCCATGAACGGCAAGCCTCTGCCGCTGGAGTCCGACGAGATCAAGGCCATGGTCGCCTACTTCGACTGGATGCGCCGCGAAACCAAACCCGAAGACAAGGTCGAAGGCCGGGGCGTGGGCAAGATCAGCCAGTCCATCGTGCCCAACGTGGACAACGGCAAGAAGGTCTATGCGGCCCAGTGCGCGGTCTGCCATGGCGGCGAGGGCGAGGGCGTGAAGAATGCCAAGGGCCAGTGGGTCTATCCGCCGCTGTGGGGTGATGAGTCCTTCAACATCGGCGCGGGCATGGCGCGCACCTACACGGCAGCGGCCTTCGTCAAGCGCAACATGCCCATCGCCTTCCATGGCAACTTCCCGCTGGGCCAGGGCGGCCTCAGCGACCAGGAGGCCGTGGACGTGGCCGAGTACTTCAGCCACCAGCCGCGCCCGGACTTTGCCAACAAGCACAAGGACTGGCCCAAGGACAAGAAGCCGGCCGATGCGCGGTACTGAGGTACTGATGGAATCCTGAAAACACAAGGCCCGGCGCTGGGCCCGCGCCACGCGGCACCATCAACCGTGGCGCAGGCAAAAGTGTGATGCGCTGGTGGTGCGGGTTCCCGCGTCGGGCGGTGCCAACTCGCGCGCCACGGTGGCCGCGAAGCTGGCCAGGCTGGCCGTGCGCAGCGCGATGAAGGGCACGCCATGCCGCTCGCTGAGGCGCTTGAGGTTGACCACGGAATCATGGTCCACGCAGTCCACGGGGAACACCACCAGATCGACGCGGGGCAGCTGCGCGGCCAGCAGGCCCTTGCGCGTCTCCAGTCCGCCGTCGTGGTGCAGGAATTCGCCGCCATGGCGTTGCACATGGTCGCGTATGGCAGGGGTGGAGCTGGGGCGCCCGCCCACGTAGAGCAGCTTGCGGCCCTGCAGCGCCTGCTGCTGCGCGGCATCAGGGGCCTGGGGCTGGGTGGCGGCGCGATGCAGTTCCTTTTCGGCGGCGGCCAGTTCCTCGGCCAGCCATTGCACGCGCTGCTGCAATTGCTCGGCCATCTGCTGCAGGCGGCCAGCCTCGGCCCAGGCCTGTTCGGCAGCGCGTTCTGCACGCTCACGCCGTTCGGTGTGCATGCCGACCAGGGCGCCGGCATCGGCGGGGCGGGTCTCGCCTTCAGGGGCTGCCCCTGCCCTGAATTGCGACAGGCGGGCTTCGAAGTCCAGGGACTGCTGGCGCAGCTGGCCGGCCAGCGCATCACGTTCGAGCTGGGATTGGTGGTGGCGCTGGCGTTCGCGTTCCAGCTTGTCCTGCAGTTCCAGGTTTCCCTTTTCCAGTGCCACGAAGCGCTTGAGTTCATGCCGGTTGGCCGATCCCATCAGGTGCGACAGCATGTGCACCTCGCCAAAGGCCATTTGCCGCAGCGCAAAGCTGGTGCACTTGTGCGTGAGCAGGGCCCAGTACGCTCCCGGAATCTCGCCCTGCTGCCAGGCCTGCTTCCACGCGGCCTCCAGTGCAGCCTCGTCCTGGGCGGCAGCAAAGCCCTTGATCACGGCGGCATGGCGCTGGTCCAGCGCCTTGTGGATGGCCTTGGACAGGTCGCCGTTCTCATGCGCCAGGCCCACGGCCTGGTGGTGCAGTTCCAGGTCGGTCTTGCCCTTGATATCCATGTGCCGGCCCATCAGCTTGCGCAGCTCGGCCGGGCTCAGGCAGGTGCCTATCACCGAGCAGTGCAGATGCGTGTCCAGCTGATAGAGCCGGGTGCGCCCCTGGGCGTGCGCTGCGCCGCCATGCTCTTCGCGGACATGGTCGTGCCCGCAGCACTGGCCGTCCCCGGACTGCAACGCGCCTGCCGACACGGCGGCGCCCAGGGCGGCCATGCCGCCTGCGCTGAGTTTGAAGGGGGGCGTCAACATCGGAAGGCCTCTCATGGATGGGCTGGTGCGGCTCGTAATATATGATGAAGCATAGCGAAGCGTCCATGAAGACGGCAAAGTTGACCGAGGCTTCGGTCCGGGTGCGCGGCATGCTCTGGCTGCACCGGAGCATTCGCGGAGCGGTCATCCAGGATTCTTCCCTGCCATGCATATCTACATCTTCGACATAGACGGAACCCTCACGGACAGCGTTGCCGCGCATCAGCGCTGCTTTGGCGCAGCCTTTCGCGCCATTGGCATGCGGGAGGTGGACGAGAACTGGGGCGGCTACCGCCACCACACGGATTCAGGCATCTTCCGCGAAGCCTTCGCGCGTGCCCACGGCCGCGAAGCGTCCGTCGAGGACGAGGCCCGCTTTGTCAGCGCCCTGGTCCGGGGATGGGAAAAGGTTCCTGCCCAGGTGCAGGAGATTGCCGGCGCCGCGGACTTCGTGGCCAAGCTGGCCGAGTCCGGCCAGATACGGTTTGCCTTTGCCACGGGTTCCTATCGGCATTTGGCGCAAGCCAAGCTGGCGGCGGCGGGCATTGCCTGCCCCGAGCGCTTGCTGGTGACAGCCAGCGAATTCGCCACGCGCGAGGAAATCGTCAGCGCAGCCATCGCCGCCGCCAGCGCTGGCCGAGATGCATCGCAGATCACATCGGTCGTGTCCTTCGGCGACGGGCTTTGGGATCTGCACACCGCAAGGCAACTGCGGCTGCAATTCGTGGGTGTGGGCGCGGGTGCCAAGGCCGAGCTGCTGAAGAACGCGGGAGCCGAGGTGGTCGCCACGGACTTCCGCCACCTGGTCCACATGCTGTCCGTGCCCGAGACGGTCGGGGCGCTGATGGTCTGAAGGGGGCTTGGCCTCAGGCCACGCGCTGCAAAAGTACGGGCACGGAAGACGCCAGCAGGGCCACGCCGGACAGACACAGCAGGCCCAGCACGATCTGCCGGAACCGTGCCTCGCTGATACCGATATAGAGCCTGGAGCCCAGCAGCGATGGAATGAGCATGGCCGGCGCCACGATGGCGAACAGCGGCAGCATGCTGCGCGTGACCATGCCGGTGCCCAGGTAGGTGGCCATGGTCACGGCCAGCATGGACAGGTTGAAGTTCTGGATGACCGAGCGCTGCTCATCCTTGGGGTAGCCGCGCAGCGTGCACCACAGCGTGGGCAGCGTGCCCGTGAAGCCGCCCAGTCCGCCCATCACGCCGCCCGCCAGGCCCACGGCACCATCGGCCAGGCGGCCGCCGCGCGCCAGCCTGGGCAGCCGGGCCGACAGCAGCATCACCGGGCACCACAGCACCAGCATGCAGCCCAGCAGGGCCTTGAACCAGGCCATGTCCAGGTGCGGCAGCAGCAAGACGCCCAGCGGAATGCCGGCAAGACCGCCCAGGATGAAGGGCAGCAGCTTTGCCAGCGCAAACCCGCGCCGCACGGTGATGGCCGACAGCACCTGGCCCAGCAGCGAGCCGAAGACGGTGAGCATGGCCGCATCGCGCGGCTCCAGCACCCAGGCCCAGAACGACATGGCCACCATGCCGAAGGCAAAGCCCGACAGGCCCTGCACGAATCCGGCCGCCGCCGCGCCCAGCGCGATGATGAAAAACATGCCATCCATGGTCTGCCTGGTCCTTTCGTTTTGGGTGTGCAAGACGCCGGAATTCTGGAACGCATGCATAAGCAGAAATTCGTTTGTTTTTATTGTTCAATATGGTTTTGCTTATGCCGCACCACGCCTGAATCCATGCCGCAAAACCGCACTGCATCGACCGCTGCCCAACTGGCCCACCGCATGGCCACGCGCCTGAAGATGAAGCATTTGCTGCTGCTGCGCTCCATCAGCGAGCTGGGCACGCTGACCCGCGTGGCCGAGCGCATGGCCACCAGCCAGCCCGCCGTGACCCAGGCCCTGGCCGAGCTGGAGTCATTGTTCGGCGCGCCGCTGTTCCTGCGTTCTGCGCGCGGCATGGAGCCTACGGAACTGGGCGCGCTGGTGCTGGCGCGCGCCCGGGGCATGCTGGCCGATCTGGATCATTGGGCCCACGACATCGAGGCCGTGGGGCAGCAGCGTGCGGCGCACCTGCAGGTGGGTGTCATCCCCTTCCTGCCGGCGCGCATGCTGGCCGATGCCATCGGCAGGACGCGGCCGCAGGGCCGGCGCATCACGGTCACGCTGCATGAGGACACCAGCGACCGCCTGCTGCAAAAGTTGCGCGCACATGAGCTGGACTGCGTGATTGGCCGCGCCTCGGCCGTGCTGGACATGAGCGGCATACGGCACAGCGTGCTTTATGAGCAGGAGCCTCGCCTGATCGCCCACCGCAGCCTGGCCACGCGGCTGGGGCGCCGACCTCTGCAATGGGCCGAACTCACGGGGCTTGACTGGGTGCTGGGCCAGCGCCGCACGCCCATGCGCGAGCAGATCACCGACTTTTTTCTGCGCGCGGGCGTGGAGCCGCCGCCGCCGTTTGTGGAAACGCTCTCGGCCAAGGTGATCGGCGAACTGGTGGCGGCCAATGAGCGGGCCGTGTCCATCGTGCCGGCCGACATTGCCGAGGAACTGGTGCGCATCGCGGGCGTGGGCATCGTGCGCCACCGTTTTGGCTGGACCCTGCCACCCATCACCCTGTTCGAGCGCAAGGCGGGCGGGCAGTACGAGGAGCAGCGCCTGTTCGCCCAGGCCCTGAAGGAGGTTTGCTCCGATCAGGATTGACTGGTGGCCGGCTTGAAGAGCGCAGCCAGCAGCGGCGCCAGCGTGGGAAATTCCAGGGCAAAGCGGGCGCGGTCCACGAAGAAGGCCTCGCAGGCCACGGCGAAGAATTCGGCGGGCGCGGTGGCGCCATAGCCGTCCAGCCAGGGCCATTCGCCGCCAAAGCGTTCGGCGATGGTGATCTGCTCACGGAAGGCGTCGTAGGCCGGTGCCCAGGCGGCCTGCCATATCTCGCGGGCCTGGCGCGCGGAGCTGCTGCCCATGAAGCCCGGCGGCAGAGGCGGGCAGCCGTCGGCACCGCCGTTGCGCATGTCGATCTTGTGGGCGAATTCATGGATCACCACGTTGGCGACCTGGCCGCCGTGGCCATGGTGGCTGGCATGCGGCCCGCGCCCTGCGCCAATGGCCTGCCAGCTCAGCATGACGGGGCCGCCATGCATGGCCTCGCCCATGATCACTTCGTCGTAGTCATGGATGACGCCGGCCTCGTCCATGCTCTGGCGCCGTGCCACGGCATCGCCCGGGTGCACCACGATGCCGACAAAGTCGTCATACCAGGACAGCGCGCCCTGCGGCTCGCCCCAGTGCAGCAGGGGCAGGCAGGCCTGGGCGGCAATCTCCAGCGCCATGGCATCGCTGACTTCCAGGCCGTGCGCGCCGTGGAAGCGCTTGCGCTGCAGGAAGACGGCGGCCAGGGCGCGCAGCTTGGATTGCTCCTCCAGCGTCAGCGACGCGAGAAAGGGGTAGGCGGCCAGCGTGGACAGCCACAGCGGCGCGGGAATCTCGGGCACCGGCGACACCGTGGAGCGTGCGCGGCGGCCCAGTCTGCGGACCCAGCGGCCCATTTGTTGCCAAAGGTTCATGGCGGGCTGGCCTGTTCAAGAACGTCGGACAGTGGCAGGCGCTGCAGGCCCATGCCGCGCTCCCAGCGCAGCACCTCGGCGCGGGGCACGGGCGCCGCCAGATCCCAGTCGCTGAGCACGATGCGCCGCAGGCCATCGCCCAGGTCATGGTCGGCCGGGCGGTGCGTGTGGCCGTGGATCAGGGTGGTGGCACCTACGGCATGCAGCCAGCTGCGGGTGGCTTGCGCGTCAAGGTCGGCATAGGTGGGCATAGCGGCGCCATGGCCGTCCGATTCCCGCTTGCGCGATTCGCTCTCCTGCCGAATGCCGCGTGCCTGGTCGCGGCGCACCTGCAGCGGCTGGGCCAGGAAGCCGGCCTGCCAGGCCGCAGAGCGGGCCATGGCGCGAAAGCGCTGGTAGTCCACATCGTCCAGGCACAGGGCATCGCCATGGCTGAGCAGGATGCGCTGGTCGCCGCAGTCAAGCACGGTGGGATCGGTCAGCGTGGTCGTGCCGCACAGCGCATCGAACTGCGCGCCGGTCAGGAAGTCGCGGTTGCCCTGCATGAAGAACAGCGGCGTGCGGGTGGCTGCCGCGCGCATGGCGGTGGCGCATTCGGCCTCGAAGCTGCCCGGCTCCAGCAGGGCGTCGTCACCCACCCAGACCTCGAACAGGTCGCCCAGCAGAAAGACGGCATCGGCCCGCGTGGCGGCCAGGTAGTTCCGGAAGGCCTGCACGGTGGCGGGCTCGCTGGCCTGCAGGTGCAGGTCCGAGATGAACTCCAGCGTGCGCCAGCCCGCAGGCAGTGTCCACTCGGCCGCAATGGGCGGCACGGGAAGAGGGCGGGGCGCGGCGGTCTGGGCCATGGGATGGGGCACCCGGCAAGGGCGCTGCATGAAGGGCTGTAGGAGCCTTGGGACGGCTCTGGAGCGGGGCTGTTGTCCATGCGCACGGCCTGGTGCCATGCGCATGGACAACAGGGCGGCCGGACCCCAAAGGGCACGGCCGCCGAGTGTGCGGAAGCGCCTGATTACAGGGCCACGGCCTTTTCGATGATCACGTCATCCTTGGGCACGTCCTGGTGGCCGCCGTTGCGGCCGGTCTTCACGCCACGCAGCTTGTCCACGATCTCGGTGCCCTTGACCACCTTGCCGAACACGGCATAGCCCCAGCCCTGGGCGCTGGGCGAGGTGTGGTTCAGGAAGCCGTTGTCGGCCACGTTGATGAAGAACTGGGCGGTGGCCGAGTGCGGGTCGCCGGTACGGGCCATGGCCAGGGTGTACTTGTCGTTCTTCAGGCCGTTCTTGGCCTCGTTCTCGATGGGAGCGTCCGTTTCCTTTTGCTTCATGCCGGGCTCGAAGCCGCC
>Ga0268257_1001190_pt1 | contig 23614 bp, 19 predicted proteins | sample AgamicAtPrz_FD_200249 | JGI IMG/M metagenome (GOLD analysis project Ga0268257, IMG submission 200249) | Agave microbial communities from Guanajuato, Mexico - At.P.rz (v2) (version 3) | ecosystem: Host-associated > Plants > Phyllosphere > Phylloplane/Leaf | place: Guanajuato, Mexico | collected... | reverse complement strand
GAACAACAATGATCAAGGCGACGGACAGAAAACTGGTAGTTGGACTGGAGATTGGCACCGCGAAGGTTGCCGCTTTAGTAGGGGAAGTTCTGCCCGACGGTATGGTCAATATCATTGGCGTGGGCAGCTGCCCGTCACGTGGTATGGATAAAGGTGGGGTGAACGACCTCGAATCGGTGGTGAAATGCGTTCAGCGCGCCATCGATCAGGCTGAACTGATGGCAGATTGCCAGATTTCCTCCGTGTATCTGGCGCTATCTGGCAAGCATATTAGCTGCCAGAACGAAATCGGTATGGTGCCGATTTCTGAAGAAGAAGTGACACAAGAAGACGTTGAAAACGTTGTCCATACGGCGAAATCCGTGCGCGTGCGTGATGAACACCGCGTGCTGCACGTGATCCCGCAGGAATACGCGATCGACTACCAGGAGGGTATTAAAAACCCGGTAGGTCTTTCCGGCGTACGTATGCAGGCAAAAGTGCACTTGATCACATGTCACAACGATATGGCGAAGAACATTGTAAAAGCCGTTGAACGTTGTGGCCTGAAAGTTGACCAACTAATTTTCGCCGGTCTGGCGGCCAGCTATTCCGTATTGACCGAAGATGAACGTGAGCTGGGCGTCTGTGTCGTGGATATCGGCGGTGGTACAATGGATATGGCCGTTTATACCGGCGGTGCGCTGCGCCATACCAAAGTGATCCCGTATGCCGGGAACGTGGTTACCAGCGATATCGCCTACGCCTTTGGTACGCCGCCGAGCGATGCCGAGGCGATTAAAGTGCGCCATGGTTGTGCACTTGGCTCCATTGTAGGGAAAGATGAGAGCGTTGAGGTGCCGAGCGTGGGCGGTCGTCCACCGCGCAGCCTGCAGCGCCAGACGCTTGCCGAGGTGATTGAGCCGCGTTATACCGAGCTGCTCAACCTCGTCAACGAAGAGATTTTGCAATTACAGGAACAGCTTCGCCAGCAGGGCGTGAAACATCATCTTGCGGCGGGGATTGTATTAACCGGCGGCGCGGCGCAAATTGAAGGTCTTGCAGCCTGCGCTCAGCGGGTGTTCCATACGCAGGTGCGTATCGGTGCGCCGCTGAATATCACCGGTCTGACAGATTATGCCCAGGAGCCATACTACTCAACGGCTGTTGGCCTGCTCCACTACGGGAAAGAAACCCATCTCAGTGGTGAAGCAGAAGTGGAAAAACGCGCGTCGGTAGGTTCGTGGATCAAACGAATCAATACCTGGCTGCGAAAAGAGTTTTAATTTTTTTAAGAGACCGGAGAGAATTAACGGTTTCGGGCGACAGGCACAAAACGGAGAGAAACTATGTTTGAACCTATGGAACTGACCAACGACGCGGTGATTAAAGTCATCGGCGTCGGTGGCGGCGGCGGTAATGCCGTAGAGCATATGGTGCGTGAGCGCATCGAAGGTGTGGAGTTCTTCGCAGTGAACACCGATGCACAGGCCCTGCGTAAGACGGCCGTAGGCCAGACGATTCAGATTGGCGGCGGCATCACTAAAGGTCTGGGCGCTGGGGCTAACCCGGAAGTCGGCCGCAATGCAGCCGAAGAAGATCGTGAAGCACTGCGTGCTGCGCTGGATGGGGCAGACATGGTGTTTATCGCAGCAGGCATGGGTGGTGGTACCGGCACGGGTGCTGCGCCAGTGGTTGCTGAAGTAGCAAAAGATTTGGGTATCCTGACCGTTGCCGTTGTGACCAAGCCTTTCAACTTTGAAGGCAAGAAGCGCATGGCATTTGCCGAGCAGGGTATCACCGAGCTGTCCAAGCACGTGGACTCCCTCATCACTATCCCGAACGATAAGCTGCTGAAGGTGCTGGGCCGCGGTATCTCTCTGCTGGACGCTTTCGGCGCCGCGAACGACGTGCTGAAAGGCGCCGTTCAGGGTATTGCCGAGCTGATTACCCGTCCGGGTCTGATGAACGTTGACTTTGCAGACGTACGCACCGTGATGTCCGAAATGGGCTACGCGATGATGGGCTCCGGCGTGGCAAGCGGCGAAGACCGTGCAGAAGAAGCGGCAGAAATGGCCATCTCTTCTCCTCTGCTGGAAGATATCGACCTGTCTGGCGCCCGTGGCGTGCTGGTTAACATCACCGCTGGCTTCGATCTGCGTCTGGATGAGTTCGAGACCGTAGGTAACACCATCCGTGCGTTTGCTTCCGACAATGCGACCGTGGTTATCGGTACCTCGCTTGATCCGGAAATGAACGACGAACTGCGTGTGACCGTTGTTGCAACCGGTATCGGCATGGACAAACGTCCTGAGATCACCCTGGTGACGAATAAGCAGACCCAGCAGCCGGTAATGGATCGTTACCCGCAGCACGGTATGGCACCGCTGACGCAGGAGCAGAAACCTGCTGCTAAAGTGGTGAATGACAATACGCCGCAAACCCAGAAAGAGCCGGATTATCTGGACATTCCAGCCTTCCTGCGCAAGCAGGCCGACTAGGAATAGGCTGGAATTTGGGGATTTGCGCTCTTTGTGCTAAACTGCCCTCCCGATTGTGATATACACTCTCGGTTGGATAAGTAATTTGGCGAGATTATACGATGATCAAACAAAGGACATTAAAACGTATCGTTCAGGCGACTGGTGTCGGTTTACATACCGGCAAGAAAGTCACACTGACGCTGCGCCCTGCGCCGGCCAATACCGGGGTCATCTATCGTCGCACCGACTTGAATCCACCGGTAGATTTCCCGGCCGATGCCAAATCTGTGCGTGATACTATGCTCTGTACTTGCCTGGTAAACGAGCATGACGTGCGGATTTCTACCGTAGAGCACCTTAACGCCGCTCTGGCGGGTCTGGGTATCGACAACATTATTGTTGAAGTCGATGCGCCGGAAATCCCGATTATGGATGGCAGTGCTGCACCTTTCGTCTATTTGCTGCTGGATGCCGGCATCGAAGAGCTGAACAGTGCCAAGAAATTTGTACGCATCAAAGAGACGGTTCGCGTTGAAGATGGCGACAAGTGGGCTGAATTCAGGCCGTTTAATGGTTTCTCGTTGGACTTTACCATCGACTTTAACCACCCGGCGATTGATTCCAGTACCCAGCGCTACGCGATGAACTTCTCTGCTGACGCCTTTATGCGCCAGATCAGCCGTGCCCGTACTTTCGGCTTCATGCGTGATATCGAATATCTGCAGTCCCGCGGCCTGTGCCTGGGCGGCAGCTTCGATTGTGCCATCGTTGTTGACGATTATCGCGTACTGAACGAAGACGGCCTGCGTTTTGAAGATGAGTTCGTTCGTCACAAAATGCTGGATGCGATTGGCGACCTGTTCATGTGTGGTCACAACATCATCGGTGCATTTACCGCGTATAAATCCGGTCATGCGCTGAACAACAAACTGTTGCAGGCGGTCCTGGCAAAACAGGAAGCCTGGGAATATGTGACCTTCCAGGACGAAGCAGAACTGCCGCTGGCATTCAAAGCCCCGAGTACTGTTCTGGCTTAATAGCGTAATGCGCTAAAAAAATAGACTGGTTAACCTGGCACTCTCTCCGGCCAGGAAGACCAGTCTTTTTATTTTGGGCCTTTCTGTAGTTACCAGCCCGTAGCGCGTTTGCTGTTTTCGTGACCATTTTTCTCCCTCTGCTCGCCTGAATACTGCTGCTGGCAAAGGCCTTTAGTGGTAATATCTGGACGCGAAAATAAACAAAATCAAATCGTGAGCCCGAGGGCTCGCTTATTGTGGTGGGGCAATTGAGCGGAATTCTGACGCGCTGGCGACAATTTGGCAGACGTTACTTCTGGCCGCATCTCCTGTTGGGGATGGTCGCGGCGAGCTTCGGCCTGCCTGCGCTCGGCAACAATACCGAAACCTCCACCCCTGCAAAAACGTCTGCCACCCGCCAGGATCTAACCACCCGGGTTAATTTCACTAATCTTGCGCTGCTGGAAGCCAATCGCCGTACCAGTTTCACGGTGGATTACTGGCATCAGCACGCGATTCGAACCGTCATCCGCCACCTCTCTTTTGCCATGGCTCCGCAGGCGCTGCCCGCTGCTGAAGAGTCTTTGCCGGTTCAGGCTCATCATCTTGCCCTGCTCGACACGCTTAATACGCTCTTAACGCAGCAGAGCAAACCGCCGGTCATTGTGCGTCATCTGGCCATCGTCTCCGTCGCGCCAGAGCCCGCTTTCTCCGTATCGTCATGGATTAGCAAGGTGCAGGGCATACGCGCCGGTCCTCAACGTCTCAGCTAAATTAACTCTGTTTCAACAACTTAATTTATCTGCCCATAGTGGGGCGTTTGAGATTTTATTATGCTAATCAAATTATTAACTAAAGTTTTCGGTAGTCGTAACGATCGTACCCTGCGCCGCATGCGCAAAGCTGTCAGCGTCATCAACGGCCTTGAGCCGCAGATGGAAAAACTCTCTGATGAAGAGTTAAAAGCGAAGACGGCAGAGTTTCGCGCTCGCCTTGAAAAGGGCGAGACCGTTGAAAGCCTGATCCCGGAAGCCTTCGCCGTTGTGCGTGAAGCCAGTAAGCGCGTGTTTGGCATGCGTCACTTTGACGTGCAGCTGCTGGGCGGCATGGTGTTAAACGATCGCTGTATCGCAGAGATGCGTACCGGTGAAGGTAAAACCCTGACCGCGACCCTGCCGGCCTATCTGAACGCGCTGTCCGGGAAAGGCGTTCACGTGGTTACCGTCAACGACTATCTGGCGCAGCGTGACGCCGAAAACAACCGCCCGCTGTTCGAATTCCTCGGCATGACCGTAGGTATCAACATGTCTGGCCTGCCGGCACCGGCGAAGCGTGAAGCTTACAACGCGGACATCACCTACGGCACCAACAACGAATACGGCTTCGACTACCTGCGCGACAACATGGCGTTCAGCCCGGAAGAGCGCGTTCAGCGTAAGCTGCACTATGCGCTGGTGGATGAGGTGGACTCCATCCTGATCGATGAGGCCCGTACCCCGCTGATCATCTCCGGCCCGGCTGAAGACAGCTCTGAGATGTACCGCAAGGTCGACAAAATTATCCCGCACCTGATTCGTCAGGAAAAAGAGGATTCCGACACCTTCCAGGGTGAAGGCCACTTCTCCGTAGATGAAAAAGCGCGCCAGGTTAACCTGACCGAACGTGGTCTGGTACAGATCGAAGAACTGCTGGTTAAAGAAGGCATCATGGAAGAGGGTGAGTCCCTGTACTCTCCGACCAATATCATGCTGATGCACCACGTTACCGCCGCGCTGCGCGCCCACGTGCTCTTCACCCGTGACGTTGATTACATCGTAAAAGATGGCGAAGTCATTATCGTTGACGAACACACCGGTCGTACCATGCAGGGTCGTCGCTGGTCCGACGGTCTGCACCAGGCTGTCGAAGCCAAAGAAGGCGTCGACATCCAGAACGAAAACCAGACCCTGGCCTCGATCACCTTCCAGAACTACTTCCGTCTGTACGAGAAGCTGGCGGGGATGACCGGTACTGCCGATACAGAAGCCTTCGAATTCAGCTCTATCTACAAGCTGGATACCGTGGTGGTGCCGACCAACCGTCCGATGATCCGTAAAGATATGCCGGATCTGGTCTACATGACCGAAGCGGAAAAAATTCAGGCAATTATTGAAGATATTCGTGCCCGCACCGCGGCAGGCCAGCCGGTGCTGGTGGGTACTATCTCCATCGAAAAATCAGAGGTCGTTTCCGAAGAACTGACCAAAGCGGGTATCAAGCACAACGTGCTGAACGCCAAGTTCCACGCCAAAGAAGCGGACATTGTGGCCCAGGCGGGCTATCCGTCAGCGGTGACCATCGCCACCAACATGGCGGGTCGTGGTACCGACATTATGCTGGGCGGTAGCTGGCAGGCTGAAGTAGCCGCGCTGGAAGACCCAACCCCGGAACAGATTGCCCAGATTAAAGCCGACTGGCAGGTGCGTCACGATGCGGTGCTGGCTGCGGGCGGTCTGCACATTATCGGTACCGAGCGTCACGAATCCCGTCGTATCGATAACCAGCTGCGCGGCCGTGCAGGCCGTCAGGGCGATGCCGGTTCTTCCCGTTTCTACCTCTCCATGGAAGATGCGCTGATGCGTATTTTTGCCTCCGACCGCGTGTCGGGCATGATGCGTAAGCTGGGTATGAAGCCGGGCGAAGCCATCGAGCACCCGTGGGTGACTAAAGCTATCGCTAACGCGCAGCGTAAAGTTGAAAGCCGCAACTTCGATATTCGTAAGCAGCTGCTGGAATATGATGATGTAGCAAACGACCAGCGTCGTGCGATCTACACCCAGCGTAACGAGCTGCTGGACGTTAGCGACGTAAGCGAAACCATCAACAGCATTCGTGAAGATGTGTTCAAAGTCACCATCGACGGCCACATTCCGCCGCAGTCTCTGGAAGAGATGTGGGATATCGAAGGTCTTGAGGAGCGCCTTAAAAACGACTTCGACCTCGAGCTGCCTATCAAAGAGTGGCTGGACAAAGAGCCAGACCTGCACGAAGAGACGCTGCGTGAGCGTATTTTTGCCTCTGCCCTTGAAGTGTACAAGCGTAAGGAAGAGGTTGTTGGTGCTGAGATGATGCGCCACTTCGAAAAAGGCGTCATGCTGCAAACCCTGGACTCCCTGTGGAAAGAGCACCTGGCGGCGATGGACTATCTGCGTCAGGGGATCCATCTGCGCGGCTATGCGCAGAAAGATCCGAAGCAGGAGTACAAGCGTGAATCCTTCGCGATGTTCGCCGCGATGCTGGAGTCGCTGAAATATGAAGTGATCAGCACCCTGAGCAAAGTGCAGGTGCGCATGCCGGAAGAGGTTGAAGCCATGGAGCAGCAGCGTCGCGAAGAGGCCGAGCGCCTGGCGCAGATGCAGCAGCTGAGCCATCAGACCGATGAAGATGAAGCTGCCGCGGCTATCGCTGCCCAGTCCGGCGATCGCAAGGTGGGTCGTAACGATCCCTGCCCGTGCGGCTCCGGTAAAAAATACAAATCATGCCACGGCCGTCTGAGCTAAGCATTTAACCGACGAAAAAGGCGCAGATATCTGCGCCTTTTTTATGGAACTAATATGATGAAAGTACTGAATATTTCTACCGGTATTATCCGCAATAGCCAACAGCAGATTTTTATTACCCAACGCGCCGCCGATGCCCATATGGCAAATAAATGGGAATTTCCCGGCGGGAAAATTGAGTCTGGCGAAACGCCGGAGCAGGCGCTGGTGCGCGAGCTGCAGGAAGAGGTCGGTATCATCCCCCTGGGCGCCACCCTGTTCGAAAAGCTGGAATACCAGTTCCCGGATCGCCACATCACCCTGTGGTTCTGGCTGGTTGAGCGCTGGGAAGGGGAGCCGTGGGGGAAAGAGGGGCAGCCGGGAAGCTGGGTCGCGCAGAGTGAGCTGGACGCAGAGAAGTTTCCACCGGCTAACGAACCGGTGATCGCTCGGTTAAAGCTGAACCACTAAGCCTGCAGGCGATAGCCCCGCAGGCAGGGCGCTCTTATTTCTGCTCTTCGCTCCAGTCGTCGCTGTCAGAGAGATCGCCCGCGCTGGGAATACGCTTCTCTTCTGCGGCCCACTCGCCCAGATCGATAAGCTGGCAGCGCTTGCTGCAGAAAGGGCGAAACGGGCTTTGTTCGCCCCAGACGACGGGCTTGCCGCAGGTCGGGCAGCTCACGGTGGTGACATCAGACATCTTTACTCCTTAACAACAGGCCAGCTCAAAATCGAGGCGCTCGGGGACTAAACCGTGTTCGCTGTCCAGCGGCATAAAGCGGATGGCGAAACGGCTTTTATGCCCGGAAATCTGCGGATAAAGCTGAGCGGCCAGCGGCAGCTGCAGGCGCAGCAGATCGGCATCATCGCCGTTATCCTGGTAAAAACCATTCAGGCTGGTCTGCTTACGGAACGGCGCCGAGTTGCGGATCAGATCGAGGATCAGGAATAAAGCCTGGTTGAGCGGCTCCATGCTGGCCAGCCAGCTTTGAACCTGCGTATCACGATGCTCCTGCGGCATATGCAGCCAGATATGCAGGGTCGGTAAATCGAAGCTGCAGCAGCCGCCCGGAATACTTAACCGCTGGCGCACCAGCGCAATCAAACGATCTTCACGAAGGAACTGCCCGATACGCGGCGCAGACATCAGCACGCTGCTGCTCGCCTTCAACTGCTGGCGGAGGGTATCGATACGGCTGTTATCGACCCCCGGAACCTCTGCCCAGGCCTGCAGCTTACGCTGCTGGCGCTCCAGCTCTTTCAGCAGTTCTGTCCGGACTTCTCCACGCTCTAATACATCCAGCAGATCGCCCACATTACGAAAAAAATGCAGGGCAGAAGTATGGTTGTTAATCGGGAGGTAAGCTGAAAGCTGCTGAATTAAAAACTCGATGCGCAGCCAGGTACGCATTTTTTCATTGAGCGGATGCTCAAACAGAACGTGGGTGTGCATTATGTTTTTCCTGTAAATCGGCCTGCGCAGCAAGCTGCAGATAGCGTGCGTGCAGGCGGGCAACATCAGAGGCAATGGCCTCCGGTGCGCCGTCATTATCAATAACATCATCCGCAACGGCAAGGCGTGCTTCACGCGTGGCCTGCGCGGCGAGAATATTCCCGGCGTGTTCGCGCATGACCTTGTCGCGTGCCATGGTGCGCTGAATCTGGGTTTCTACTGCCACATCCACAACCAGTACCCGATCCGCTTTATCGTACAGCCGATTTTCCACCAGCAGCGGTACTACCCACATGACATAGGGGGAGGTGGCTGCGGCTATCTGTCGTTGTGTTTCCTGCTGAATAAGCGGATGAAGCAGGCCGTTAAGCCAGGCTTTTTCATCGGGCTGAGAGAAGATGCGTTCGCGCAGCATGCGACGGTTGAGCGTTCCGTCAGGGTTGATAAGCTCGCTGCCGAAATGTTCCGCAATCGCCCGCAGCGCAGGTGAATCAGGCTCTACCATCTGACGGGCAATAATATCGGCATCAATTATCGTGATACCCAGAAGTGAGAAGGCATTTGCCACAGTGCTTTTGCCACTGCCAATACCTCCCGTTAATGCGACGATATACCCCATTAAGCAAAATCCTGGGAATTATTCATTATTGAAATCAGTTGCTTAATTTTTAAGCTTCCAGTAAAGAACGATTATCCCGGCCGGAGCGCCTTTTGCCAGGTAAATTTATAGGATTGTAGCGTAAAAAAAGAGAATTTCGCAGTCTTGCGGAGTATGTATTAGTGCGTATGATAGCGTCACTGGAGTTGTGAGTTCCGTTTTTCGCCATTGACCCCAGGAATCCCAAATGCGTATCGAAGAAGATCTGAAGTTAGGTTTCAAAGACGTTCTTATCCGCCCTAAACGCTCTACCCTCAAAAGTCGCTCAGACGTTGAACTCGAACGTCAATTCACCTTTAAGCATTCCGGTCAGACCTGGTCTGGCGTGCCTGTTATTGCTGCAAACATGGATACCGTTGGGACCTTTGCGATGGCAGAAGCGCTGGCCGCGTTCGATATCCTGACGGCAGTGCACAAACATTACAGCGTTGAAGAGTGGAATACCTTTGTCTCCTCCGCTTCTGCAGAGGTTCTGAAACACGTGATGGTTTCCACCGGCACCTCTGATGCCGATTTCGAAAAGACGAAACAGATCCTCGCGGCTAATCCGGCCCTGAACTTCGTTTGTATTGATGTGGCGAATGGTTACTCCGAGCACTTCGTGCAGTTTGTCAGCAAAGCGCGTGAAGCCTGGCCGACAAAAACCATCATTGCCGGCAACGTGGTGACCGGCGAAATGTGTGAAGAGCTGATCCTCTCCGGCGCCGATATCGTAAAAGTCGGCATCGGCCCGGGCTCCGTCTGTACTACCCGCGTAAAAACCGGCGTGGGCTATCCGCAGCTTTCTGCCGTTATTGAGTGTGCCGATGCGGCCCACGGCCTTGGCGGGCAGATCATCAGCGACGGTGGCTGCACCACGCCCGGCGACGTAGCTAAAGCCTTCGGCGGCGGCGCAGACTTCGTGATGCTGGGCGGCATGCTGGCTGGCCACGATGAGAGCGGCGGCACCGTGGTTGAAGAGAACGGCGAGAAATTTATGCTGTTCTACGGCATGAGCTCTGAGTCTGCCATGAATCGTCACGTAGGCGGCGTTGCTAAATATCGTGCAGCAGAAGGCAAGACAGTCAAGCTCGCCCTGCGCGGCCCGGTGGAGATGACCGCCCGTGATATCCTTGGCGGCCTGCGTTCAGCCTGCACCTATGTGGGCGCTGAACGACTGAAAGAGCTGACCAAACGCACTACCTTCATTCGCGTTCAGGAACAGGAAAACCGCGTTTTCAACAGCCTGTAACCGTTCCCGCTGGCGCCTCTACGCGCCAGCGTTATCCCACCGAACTCATCGCATCCCCCAGATTAAAAATGGGCAGGTACATCGCCACCACCAGCGTGCCGATAATTAACCCCGTCACTATTAATAACAAGGGCTCCAGCAGCGAGGCCAGGCCGTCTGCCTGCTGAAAGGTTTGCTCATTATGGTGATGCGCCAGGTTGCTCAGCATCGTATCCAGCGCGCCTGACACCTCACCGGTTCGCACCAGCTGAATGCAAAGAGGCGTAAAAAGACCTGCTTCCTGCAGCGCGGTCCATACCGGCGACCCCTGAATGATGCTGTGCCTTACCGCCTGTAGCCTGCTTCGCCAGTACGGGCACTCCAGCGTCTCTTCCGTGCTTTCCAGCCCCTGTAAAAAGGCGATACCGGCCTGCTGCGTAAGCGCCAGCACGGTAAAGACCTGGCTCAGCTTCTGCCCCCGAACAAGGGAGCCAATAAGAGGGCAATCCAACAGAATGGGCTGGATAAAATGCTGCCAGCGGGGATGGCGACGCAGGCCGGCAAATCCAGCCCCCAGCGTCAGCCCGGCGATGAGCAGAATCACCCCGTAGCGTTGCAGAAATGCCGCACCGGCCATAACGGCCTGGGTCAGCGCCGGTAAGGGGGTATTAAAGGTTTTATAGATGGCGGCGAACTCCGGTAATACCAGGGTCACCATGGCCAGCACCACCGCGATGGCCAGCGACAAAATGATAACGGGATAGCGCAGCGCCTTTTTAACCTTTGCGCTGAGCTGCTGCTGCGCCTTTTGCTGAATGGCCAACTGGCGGCAGCACTCATCAAGTTTACCGGTCAGTTCCCCGGTCTTTATCATTGAGATATAGAGGGCGGGAAAGACGCTCGGCCACTTTTTAAGCGTGTCCGAGAAGGCGCTTCCTGCACTCAGCTCCTCGGCGGCGCTCTGCAGCAGCGCCTGCCAGTGCTTAACAGGGTGCTGCTGGGCAAGCAGCTCGAGCCCTGCGGAAAGGGTCAGCCCGGCCTGCAGTAATATCGCCAACTGGTGGATGACCTCATAGCGTTGCTGCGGCTTCCAGCGCGGCTGGCGTAAAGCACCGCGCCGGACGGTAACGGGAAAGAGCATTCTGTCCTGTAATATTTGCCATGCGCGTCTCCGATCTGGTGCCAGCAGGTACCCTTCAAGGCGCTCGCCCTGTGAAGTAAGCGCGCGCCAGCGCCAGAGCCGTTCACTGGTCATCAGGCAACCCCAGAACGCGGATCAGCTCCTCAAGGGTGGTTTTTCCCTCCTCAACGGCCATACACCCGTGCTCGAACAGGGTTGCCATTCCCGCCTGACGCGCGTGTTTTTCAATCTCTTCGACCGGCGCGCCGCGGGCGATCGCCAGCCGAAGATCGGCATTAATGCTCATGACTTCGAAAATGGCTACCCGCCCATAAAAGCCGTGATAACAGCGGTCGCAGCCGGAGGGCTGCCAGTGCGGCAGCGGGCGTGGCCATAGCGAGCCGGGCAGCGGCGCTTCGCGGCTGGCCTGCCTGCGGCAATGGGGACACAGCCGGCGCACCAGCCGCTGGGCAACCACCAGCGACAGGGCCGAGGCAACCATCCAGCGGGCCATGCCCATCTGCTGCAGGCGCACCAGCGTTTCGGCCGTCGAGTTGGTATGCAGCGTAGAGAGCACCAGATGCCCGGTTTGCGCGGCGTTCATGGCGATCTCTGCCGTTTCGCCGTCGCGGATCTCGCCCACCATGATGATATCCGGATCCTGTCGCAGAAAGGCGCGCAGCACGCTCTGGAAGCTGAGCCCCGCCCGGGGGTTAATTTGCGTCTGGTTTAGCCCGGCAAGGGGGATCTCGACGGGATCTTCAACGCTGCAAATATTCACGCCGGGCGCGTTGCGGGCCTGCAGCGCGCTATAGAGCGTGACGGTTTTACCGCTGCCCGTAGGGCCGGTGACCAGCATCAGCCCCTGAGGTTTATGTAGCGCAGCGGTAAACAGCCGCAACTGGGCATCGCTCATGCCCAGCTGATCCAGCCGATGTGCCTGCTGGACCTGTTGCAGCAGGCGAAGCACGATTTTTTCGCCGTTGCGACAGGGCAGCGTCGCGATCCGAAAAGAGACCGGCGCGCCGGAGAGCTCAACCGTAAATTGCCCATCCTGAGGCAGCCGCCGCTCGGCGATATCAAGATTCCCCAGTACTTTTAATCTCGCCGTCAGGGTAATACCCAGGGCAGGCGGCAGGGGCTGCTGGGGGTAAAGCACGCCGTCAATGCGCAGACGAATCTGCCAGTGCGACTCTGCGGGCTCAATGTGGATATCCGAGGCGCGCTGATCCAGCGCCTGGATAAGCGTGCGGTTGAGGATCTCCACCGCCGAACTGGTCGCCTCGGGCGCAACCGGGATATGCGACTGGGAAGCCAGCTGCCGGTGCTTCTCCATCTGCTCCACCGTCCAGCACTCAATGTCGACCCTTTTTTGCGTTGTGAAGCGCAGGGCTTCTATCATCGCCGGCTCCGGCTTGCCCGGTACGGCAATGCACAGCTTTTCGTCGTCGCTGCTCAGCAGCAGGGCGTTATGGCGCTGACACAGCGCCATTAATTTATCAGGATGCATCATCTGCTCCGGCAGCCGTGCTAAAGCGGAACACGTCCTCGCAGGCCTGCTTCAGGGCACCGTCATCGCTTACGCTGCAGGTGCGCGTCCAGCCGGTAACGCCGTTGCCGTTATCCCAGACGGGGGTCAGGACAATGCTCAGGCCGTTCAGGCTCTCCTGGCCGGTGAGGGTCACCGTGCCTTTTGCCACCGACATCGCGGAGACATAGCGTGAGGTCGCCGGAGAAGGAATACCGTTTGTCCCCGCATCGCAGCTTTCCGCGCCGCCGTGATCGAGGGCGCAGAGCTCTACCGCGGTGCGGTAGGGGACAAAGGTTTGTAGCATGTCGGTCAGCGCGGCTTTTCGCAGGTAGTTCTGATAAGCGGGAATGCCGATGGCGCTCAGAATGGCGATGATGCCGATCACCACCATCAGCTCGATTAAGGTAAATCCTTTTTGTCTGTTCATAACGTGCTCCTGTGGTTAACAGGCTTCACTGTGGCAGCACGTTAGCGGCAGGGCGAGGAGGAAAAATGGATTCGGGAAGCGGGCTTCAGGAGCTTCTTACGACGTTGCAGAATTACAAAGAAGAGGTGCGAGAAGGATCGAAAAGGGGACAAAGACGCAGCCCGGCCGGCAGGGTAGCCGGGCTGAAAACGGCTTATTTAAAGCGCATCGACAGATCGAGCGCGCGAACGTGTTTGGTGAGCGCCCCGACGGAGATAAAGTCGACGCCCGTTTCGGCAAACTCGCGGATGGTGTCGCGGGTGACGTTTCCGGAGACCTCCAGACGCGCCTGGCCCTGGGTGATTTTCACCGCTTCGCGCATCTGGTCGGTGGTGAAGTTATCCAGCATGATAATATCCGCGCCCGCTTTTAGCGCCTCTTCTAGCTCGCCGAGGTTTTCGACCTCCACCTCTACCGGGACGTCCGGATGCAGCCAGAAGGCTTTCTCCACCGCCTGACGCACCGAGCCTGACGCGATAATATGGTTCTCTTTGATCAGGAAGGCATCCGATAGCCCAAGGCGATGGTTCGCGCCGCCGCCGCAGAGCACCGCATACTTCAGCGCCGTACGCAGGCCCGGCAGGGTTTTACGGGTATCCAGCAGCTGGGTTTTTGTACCTTCCAGTAACGCCACATAGTTATGGACTTCGCTGGCCACGCCGGAGAGGGTTTGCACAAAGTTAAGCGCCGTACGTTCGCCCGTCAGCAGCATGCGCGAAGGGCCATTAAGTTCAAACAGCGGCTGGTTCTCGGTCACGCTGTCGCCGTCCGCAACGTGCCAGGTTATCTGCACGTTATCCCCCGCCAGCTGGGTAAAGACCTCTTCCACCCAGCGTTTGCCACAGAAAATTCCCGCTTCACGGGTAATGACTACCGCATGAGACTGCGCCTCTTCCGGCAGCAGCAGGGCGGTGATGTCGTTGTCAGCGTTAACGTCTCCTCCCAGATCTTCACGCAGGGCGTGAGCGACACTTGCCGGGATATCCAGATTAATACGTTCCAGAAGCGCGTCACGTCTGTGGTCGGGGTTGTAGCGGCGAGGCGGCATGATAAAACTCCAAATTGGTAACGAATCATAAGATTGAAACATGCTACTCTGAACCGGGTATCAGCACCATATATAAGGAGAGCCTACATGCACCTGGAACATGGATGGCTGGTGAATGCACGGCATGTGCCCTCGCCGCACCACGATTGCCGCCCCGAGGAGGAAATACCCTCGCTGTTGGTGGTTCATAATATTAGCCTGCCGCCGGGTGAATTTGGCGGTCCGTGGATCGATGCTTTATTCACAGGAACGATAGATCCCAGCGCGCACCCCTTCTTTGCTGAAATCGCCCACCTGCGGGTTTCTGCCCACTGCCTGATCCGCCGGGATGGGGAAATCGTCCAGTATGTTCCTTTCGATAAACGGGCGTGGCATGCGGGAGTGTCGAGCTACCAGGGGCGTGAACGCTGTAACGACTTTTCTATCGGCATTGAGCTCGAAGGCACCGACACCCTGGCCTATACCGATGCGCAGTATCAGGCGCTGGTGGATATCACCCGCCTGCTGATTACGCGCTATCCGCAGATACAGGACAACATCACCGGCCATAGCGATATCGCCCCGGTGCGCAAAACCGATCCCGGCCCGGCCTTTGACTGGGCCCGATTCCACGCCATGCTTAACGCTTCGTCAGACAAGGAGATGACATGACGTTGTTTACCATACTGCTGGTTATGATCGCCGAGCGGCTGTTTAAGCTGGGTGAACACTGGCATCTGGATCACCGCGCGGAAGTGCTTTTCCGCCGCATCAAGCGCTTTTCCTTCCTGCGTACCTTACTGATGACCGCCGGCGTGATGGTGGTAGTGTTTCTGCTGCTGCGCGCGCTGTATGGGCTCTTTTTCAACGTGCCGCTGCTGGTAGTCTGGATCCTGCTCGGGGTGCTGTGCATCGGAGCGGGCAAGGTCCGTCTGCACTATCACGCCTATCTGAAAGCCGCCTCGCGCAACGACGGCCATGCGCGTGACGCCATGGCCAGCGAGCTGACGCTGATCCACGGCGTGCCGCCGGAGTGCGATGAACGCGAGTTCCTGCGCGAGCTGCAAAATGCGCTGCTGTGGATTAACTTCCGCTACTATCTGGCACCGCTGTTCTGGCTAGTGGTCGGGGGGCCGTGGGGGCCGGTCCTGCTGATGGGCTACGCGTTTTTACGCGCCTGGCAGAGCTGGCTGGCGCGCTACCTGACGCCGCACGAGCGCCTGCAGTCGGGAATTGATGCCATCCTGCACGTGCTGGACTGGCTGCCGGTGCGTCTGGTTGGGGTGGTGTACGCCCTGATTGGGCACGGTGAGAAAGCGCTGCCGGCCTGGTTCGCCTCGCTGGGCGACCGTCATACCTCGCAGTATCAGGTGCTGACGCGTCTGGCGCAGTTCTCCCTGGCGCGCGAAACCCATACGGACAGGGTTGAAACGCCAAAAGCCGCCGTATCTATGGCCAAGAAAACGTCGTTCGCTATTGTGGTGATTGTGGCGCTGTTGACCATTTACGGCACGCTGGTCTAAGCCAGCGTGCCCTGAGGGTTACTCGCTGTCTGCAGGCGGGATGCCGAAGTCCGGCATCCCGTTTTCGTCCCAGCGGACGCTCTTCAGACGGGTATGGCGATTGGGATCGTAGAGCGGATCGCCTTCTATTTCGGTGTAGTTTCGGGCGTGATAGACCAGCACGTCTTCCCCATCCGCCGTTTGCGTAAAGCTGTTGTGCCCCGGGCCGTACTGGCGATTCTCATAGCTGGTAGTGAATACCGGGCGGGCAGATTTATGCCAGTTGGCCGGATCGCGCGGGTTGGCGTCTTTGTCGATCCACAGCAGGCCCATGCAGTAATTTTCATCCGTGGCGCTGGCGGAATAGCTGATAAACAGGCGGCTGCCGTGGGTTAAAACGGCGGGCCCTTCGTTGACCAGAAAACCGCGACACTCCCAGTCAAACTCCGGCTTGCTTAACATCACCGGCTCGCCTTTCAGCGTCCAGGGGTTCTCCATTTCGCACAGATAGAGATTGGAGTTGCCGGCGATATCCGGTGCCTTTTGCGCCCACAGATACCAGCGCTTGCCCTGGTGCACAAAGGTGGTGGCGTCCAGCGCAAAGGTATCGAAAGGCGTTTTGATCTGCCCCTTTTCGACCCAGCTGCCGGTGAGCGGATCGCGGTCGGCACACTCAAGGGCATACATGCGATGCTGGAACATACCGAGCTCATCCAGCGCCTTCGTGTGGGCGGCGGCAAAGTAGATGTACCATTTGCCGTCGATGGCGTGCAGCTCCGGCGCCCAGATAAGGTTGCCCATCGGGCCGCTCTCCGGTTTATGCCACACCACGGTCTCAGGCGCGCTGCGCAGTCCCTCCAGCGAGTCGGCGCGGCGGATGGCCAGCCGGTCATACTCCGGCACCGAGGCGATAAAGTAGTACTGCCCTTCGTGGCGCAGGATATAGGGATCGGCACGTTGTTCGATAAAGGGATTCGGCCAGTGACGCATGTGACGCTCCTTATTTGGTCTCAGCGGCTTTCAGTTCCTGATAGTCGCTCAGTTCACGATAGTTGGTACGACGTTTTTCCAGGTCTTCCTGAATCTGTTTCATGGTTTCGCGATCCACCTTCAGCAGCCGCACCACGCCCGCGGTAATCAGATAGCCTACGCCCGGAATCACGGTGAACAGCAGCACGATACCGTTGATGGCGTCCGCGCTTTGCGCTTTGGCACCGGCGTCATAACCGTACCAGGAGAGCAGGAAGCCCACCATCGCACCGGCAATGGCCAGCCCCAGCTTGAGGAAGAAGATATTGCCGGAGAAGCTGATCCCGGTGATGCGTTTACCGGTTTTCCACTCGCCGTAGTCATCCACATCCGCCATCAGCGACCAGTGCAGCGGGGAAGGGATCTGGTGCAGGATGTTCAGCAGGAAGTAGAGCACGGCGATGGTGACCGTCGCTTTCGGATCGAAGAAGTAGAAGCCACAGGAGAAGATCGCCAGCGCGATGTTGGTCCAGAAGAAGACCTTCAGCTTGCACCAGCGGTCGGTCAGCACTTTTGCCAGCATACTGCCGAACATCATGCCCACCACGCCAAGGCTGATAAACAGGGTTGCAAAGTGGGTGCTCTGGCCCATGACCCAGGTGACGTAGTACATGGTCGCCGCCATGCGGATAAAGCCCGGGCAGACGTTACACAGGGTCAACAGCAGGATGCGTACCCACTGATCGTTTTTCCACACGTCTTTCAGATCGTTTTTCAGCTCGTCGTTGGTCTGCACCGCCGGGCGCACACGCTCGCGTACCGTAGAGAAGCAGAACAGGAACATGCAGGTGCCAATCAGCGCCAGCACGGTCATCGCCATCTGATACCCTTTCGCCTTGTCTTCGCCGCCGAACCAGTCCGCCATCGGCAGCAGCGTTAACGACAGCAGCAGCGTGGCGATGCCGACCATCACAAAGCGATAGGACTGACAGGCGACGCGCTCTTTGGGATCGTTAGTGATCACGCCGCCCAGCGAGCAGTAGGGGATATTGATGGCGGTATAGGTCAGGGAGAGCAGGAAATAGGTGACAAACGCATAGATAACTTTGCTGTTGTAAGTCCATTCCGGGGTGGTGAACATCAGAATGCTGAACAGCGCATAGGGGAAGGCAATCCACAGCAGCCATGGACGAAAACGGCCATATTTACTGCGCGTACGGTCGGCAATGGCGCCCATAATCGGGTCGGTAACGGCGTCGATAACGCGCACCGACAGCAGTAAAACCCCCACAAGTGCAGGCGCCAGCCCGAAGATGTCGGTATAAAAATAGTTAACAAACAACATAATGGCGCCGAAGATGATATTACATCCGGCATCCCCCATCCCATAGCCGATCTTTTCTTTCACTGAAAGTTTATTGTTATCCATCGACGTGTCTCCGAGTTTGATATGGAGAGAATTATTTGCTGCCGAACGAGTTTATGCGTTGCAGTATAAAGTCGCTGATATGGATAAAATTGCTGTTGGTGAGAAAGTGTGAGGCAGGTAACAGGCTCTGTGCCCGCAGGCGGGCACAGAGTGGGAGTGGCTTAGTGGGCTTTTACGGTTTTTGCATTTTTCTGCTTAAACACATAGCCAACCCCGAGAATGACAATCCATACCGGAATGAGGTAAACGGAGATAGCCATGCCCGGCGTCATCAGCATGATGATCAGCACCGCCGCCATAAACAGCAGGCAGATCCAGTTGCCCAGCGGGTAGAGCAGGGCAGGGAAGCGGGTAGCGACACCCTGCTGCTGTTTGGCGCGACGGAACTTAATATGCGCCAGGCTTATCATCGCCCAGTTGATGACCAGCGCCGAGACCACCAGCGCCATCAGCAGGCCGAAGGCCGATTCCGGTGCCAGGTAGTTAATCAGCACGCAGAGCGCGGTGACCACCGCAGAAACGATAATGGTGTTTACCGGCACGCCGCGTTTATCGACGTTGAGCAGCGCTTTTGGCGCGTTGCCCTGCTGCGCCAGGCCGAAGAGCATACGGCTGTTGCAGTAGACGCAGCTGTTATAGACGGAGAGCGCCGCGGTAAGCACCACGATATTCAGGGCGTTGGCCACAAAGGTATCGCCCAGCTCATGGAAGATTAGCACGAACGGGCTGGTATCGGCGGTCACGCGCGTCCAGGGCAGCAGGGAGAGCAGCACGGCCAGCGAACCCACATAGAAGATTAGAATACGGTAGATAACCTGGTTGGTGGCTTTCGGGATGCTCTGCTCCGGGTTATCGGCTTCCGCGGCGGTGATACCCACCAGCTCCAGCCCACCGAATGAGAACATAATGATGGCCATCATCATGACCAGCCCGGTCATTCCGTGCGGTAAGAAGCCCCCCTGTTCCCACAGGTTACGCACGGTGGCCTGCGGGCCGCCGTTACCGCTGAACAGCAGCCAGCCGCCGAAGATAATCATTGCCACCACGGCAATCACTTTAATAATGGCGAACCAGAACTCCATCTCGCCAAACACTTTTACGTTGGTCAGGTTGATGGCGTTAATAATCACGAAGAAGGCGGCGGCGGAGGCCCAGGTAGGGATCTCCGGATACCAGAACTGGACATATTTGCCGACGGCGGTCAGCTCTGCCATCGCGACCAGCACATACAGTACCCAGTAGTTCCAGCCCGAGGCGAAGCCGGCGAAGCTGCCCCAGTATTTATAGGCGAAGTGGCTGAATGAACCGGCTACCGGCTCTTCGACCACCATCTCACCAAGCTGACGCATAATCAGAAACGCGATAAAACCGGCAATGGCATAACCCAGGATGATGCCGGGACCGGCTGACTGAATAACGGATGCGCTGCCCAGAAACAGACCCGTACCTATAGCGCCGCCCAGCGCGATAAGCTGAATATGGCGGTTTTTCAGGCCGCGCTTTAGCTGATCGCCGTGCTGTTGACCTTCCATTATGAAACCTCGTGTGTGGTTGTTATGTTCACGCTCGGGCGTGTGTAATTATGAAATTCCATTTCATGTATTTATTTGTTTACGGTTAAATGCGCCGAAAATTCCGGTCATGCCTTCCGTTAATGCAAGAATAATGATAAGCGCCGGCTAATGCACCTGCTTTATGCGCGGTAATTGACGAGTTGAATAAAAAGAGAGCAATTATAATCCGCTGCGCTTAACGGCTTTTTGGAGGGTATAGAATAAAAATGCTTATTAAGTGGGCATTTTTTCATAATTTGGCGAGGTGAATCGGTTCAGATTAAATAATTTGCGTTTCAGGAAGGTTAAATCTGCCCCTTTATGAGTAATCAGAAGATTTGGGCAAAGTTACATTAGTGAAACGTTATTTCTGTAAGGTTGTTAAAATGTGCGTGGTTTCCTGATTTCAATCAAAACCAATATGGACACAAGGTGAATACTTTGTTACTTTAGCGATACGAACATGAAATTGGTAAGACCAATTTACTCCGGGCAAAAGGCATAAGACAGGGAATATGGCCTACAGCAAAATTCGCCAACCTAAATTATCCGATGTGATTGAGCAGCAGCTGGAGTTTTTAATCCTCGAGGGGACACTGCGCCCCGGCGAAAAACTTCCGCCTGAACGCGAACTGGCAAAACAGTTCGACGTTTCCCGCCCCTCGCTGCGTGAGGCGATTCAACGTCTCGAAGCCAAGGGCTTGCTGCTTCGTCGCCAGGGCGGCGGTACTTTTGTGCAAAACAGCCTGTGGCAGAGCTTTAGCGACCCACTTGTGGAGTTGCTCTCCGACCACCCAGAATCCCAGTTTGACCTGCTTGAGACCCGTCACGCGCTTGAAGGTATCGCGGCTTATTACGCGGCACTGCGCAGCAATGATGCCGATCGCGAGCGTATGCGCGAACTCCATCAGGCTATCGAACGGGCACAGCAGTCCGGCGATCTCGACGCCGAGTCCAGTGCCGTCGTCCAGTATCAAATCGCCGTCACCGAAGCTGCCCACAACGTGGTGCTCCTCCATCTGCTACGCTGCATGGAGCCAATGCTTGCCCAGAACGTTCGTCAGAATTTTGAATTGTTGTATGCCCGCCGGGAGATGCTTCCGCTGGTCAGCAACCATCGCACCCGAGTATTCGAGGCGATAATGGCCGGGGAACCGGAGCAGGCGCGTGAAGCGTCCCACCGTCACCTGGCTTTCATTGAGGAAATCTTGCTGGACCGCAGCCGTGAGCAGTCGCGTCGCGAACGCTCACTACGCCGCATACAGCAAAGAAAGGATTAAGCGCCAGTTTTTTAGAGCGCGGCAACTAAACGCAGAACCTGTCTTATTGTGCTTTTAGTTTTCGACCTGCTTCAGGTTGGTCTGAACGGTCAAAACAGAGAACACAATGGGACAGGTTCCAGACAAATCAACGTATTAGATAGATAAGGAATACCCCCATGTCAGAACGTCTCCAAAATGACGTGGATCCGATCGAAACTCGCGACTGGCAACAGGCGATCGAATCGGTCATCCGTGAAGAAGGTGTTGAGCGTGCTCAGTATCTGATTGAACAGATGCTTTCAGAAGCCCGCAAAGGCGGCGTGAAGGTAGCTGCAGGTACCGGGGCTAACAACTACGTAAACACCATTGCCGTTGAAGACGAACCGGAATACCCGGGCAATCTGGATCTGGAACGCCGTATCCGTTCTGCAATCCGCTGGAACGCCATCATGACCGTTCTGCGCGCTTCCAAGAAAGATCTGGAGCTGGGTGGCCACATGGCGTCCTTCCAGTCTTCTGCAACCGTTTATGAAGTGTGCTTCAACCACTTCTTCCGTGCAGCTAACGAGAAAGACGGCGGCGACCTGGTCTACTTCCAGGGCCACATCTCTCCGGGCATCTATGCACGTGCATTCCTGGAAGGTCGTCTGACTGAAGAGCAGATGAACAACTTCCGTCAGGAAGTTCACGGTAAAGGCCTGTCTTCTTACCCGCACCCGAAACTGATGCCGGAATTCTGGCAGTTCCCGACCGTATCCATGGGTCTGGGCCCAATCGGTGCGATCTACCAGGCTAAGTTCCTGAAATATCTGGAACACCGTGGTCTGAAAGACACCTCCGAGCAGACCGTTTACGCCTTCCTGGGCGACGGTGAGATGGATGAGCCAGAATCTAAAGGCGCGATCACCATCGCTACCCGTGAGAAGCTGGACAACCTGTGCTTCATCATCAACTGTAACCTGCAGCGTCTGGATGGTCCGGTAACCGGTAACGGCAAGATCATCAACGAACTGGAAGGCATCTTCGCCGGTGCTGGCTGGAACGTTATCAAGGTCATGTGGGGCGGTCGTTGGGATGAGCTGCTGCGTAAAGACACCAGCGGCAAACTGATCCAGCTGATGAACGAAACCGTTGACGGCGACTACCAGACCTTCAAATCCAAAGACGGTGCCTACGTACGTGAGCACTTCTTCGGCAAATATCCGGAAACCGCAGCCCTGGTTGCAGACTGGACTGACGAGCAGATCTGGGCCCTGAACCGCGGTGGTCACGATCCGAAGAAAGTCTACGCTGCACTGAAAAAAGCGCGTGAAACCAAAGGCAAAGCAACCGTAATCCTGGCCCATACCGTTAAAGGCTATGGCATGGGTGACACCGCCGAAGGTAAAAACATCGCGCACCAGGTTAAGAAAATGAACATGGACGGCGTGCGTTATATCCGCGACCGTTTCAATGTGCCGGTAACCGATGAGCAGGTTGAAAACCTCTCTTACATCACCTTCCCGGAAGGTTCTGAAGAGCACAAGTATCTGCACGAACGTCGTCAGGCGCTGAAAGGCTACCTGCCAGCTCGTCAGCCTAAGTTCACCGAGAATCTGGAACTGCCTGCGCTGGAAGACTTCTCCCAGCTGCTGGAAGAGCAGAACAAAGAGATCTCCACCACTATCGCCTTCGTGCGTGCCCTGAACGTGATGCTGAAGAACAAGTCGATCAAAGATCGCCTGGTGCCAATCATCGCCGACGAAGCCCGTACCTTTGGTATGGAAGGTCTGTTCCGTCAGATCGGTATCTACAGCCCGAACGGTCAGCAGTACACCCCGCAGGACCGCGAGCAGGTTGCATACTACAAAGAAGACGAGAAAGGTCAGATCCTGCAGGAAGGTATCAACGAGCTGGGTGCAGGCGCGTCCTGGCTGGCTGCTGCGACCTCTTACAGCACCAATAACCTGCCGATGATCCCGTTCTACATCTACTACTCCATGTTCGGGTTCCAGCGTATCGGCGACCTGTGCTGGCAGGCAGGCGACCAGCAGGCTCGCGGCTTCCTGATCGGTGGTACTTCTGGTCGTACGACGCTGAACGGCGAAGGTCTGCAGCACGAAGATGGTCACAGTCACATTCAGTCTCTGACTATCCCGAACTGTATCTCTTACGATCCGTCTTACGCGTACGAAGTTGCGGTCATCATGCATGACGGCCTGCACCGCATGTACGGTGAAGCGCAAGAGAACATTTACTACTACATCACCACCCTGAACGAAAACTACCACATGCCGGCGATGCCGGAAGGTGCCGAGGAAGGTATCCGTAAAGGTATCTACAAACTCGAAACCATCGAAGGTAGCAAAGGTAAAGTTCAGCTGCTGGGCTCCGGCTCTATCCTGCGTCACGTGCGTGAAGCTGCGCAGATCCTGGCGAAAGACTACGGCGTGGGCTCC
>Ga0268257_1001186_pt1 | contig 23708 bp, 23 predicted proteins | sample AgamicAtPrz_FD_200249 | JGI IMG/M metagenome (GOLD analysis project Ga0268257, IMG submission 200249) | Agave microbial communities from Guanajuato, Mexico - At.P.rz (v2) (version 3) | ecosystem: Host-associated > Plants > Phyllosphere > Phylloplane/Leaf | place: Guanajuato, Mexico | collected... | reverse complement strand
TGGCGCCCCTGCGCGTGCACACCGAAGTCCCGCCCGAGCTGCCGCTGCTGTTCGTGCACGCGGCGCTGATCGAGCAGGCGCTGATCAACGTGCTGGAAAACGCCGCGCGCTTTTCCCCGGCCAACGGCCGGCTGCGACTGCAGGTCTCGGTGCAGGATGAACAGCTGTGCCTCGCGGTCGCCGACGAGGGCCCCGGCATCCCCCAGGACGAGCGCGAAAGGATCTTCGACATGTTCTACACCGCCGCCCGCGGCGATCGGGGCGGGCAGGGTACCGGCCTGGGCCTGGCGATCTGCCAGGGCATGATCGGTGCCCATGGCGGGCGCATCCTGGTCGACGATGGCATCGATGGCCATGGCACCTGCATCACTCTATGCTTGCCGCTGCCGACCCAACCCGCCACCGAAAGTGAAGCCCCATGAGCCAAGCCGCCACCCTGCTGGTCATCGACGACGAGCCGCAGATCCGCAAGTTCCTGCGCATCAGCCTGGCGTCCCAGGGCTACAAGGTGATCGAGGCCGGCACGGGTGCCGAGGGCCTGGCCCAGGCCGCCCTGAGCAAGCCCGACCTGGTGGTGCTCGACCTCGGCCTGCCGGACATGGACGGCCAGCAGGTGCTGCGTGAGTTGCGTGAATGGAGCACGGTACCGGTGATGGTGCTGTCGGTGCGTGCCAGCGAAGTGCAGAAGGTCGATGCGCTCGACGGCGGGGCCAACGACTACGTGACCAAGCCGTTCGGTATCCAGGAGTTCCTCGCCCGGGTGCGAGCGTTGCTGCGCCAGGCGCCCCAGGTGGGGGCCGCCCCGTCGGCGGCGAGCCTTGGGCCATTGGTGGTGGATTTTGCCTATCGCAAGGTGACCCTGGAGGGCGTCGAGGTGGCGCTTACGCGCAAGGAGTATGCGTTGCTGGCGCAACTGGCCGGGCACCCCGGGCGGGTGATCACCCAGCAGCAACTGCTCAAGGACATCTGGGGGCCGACCCATGTCGATGACACCCATTATCTGCGCATCGTGGTGGGGCATCTGCGGCAGAAGCTGGGGGACGACCCCACGGCGCCCCGTTTCATCATTACCGAACCGGGCGTGGGGTACCGTCTGGTGACACCGGCTTGACGCCCGGCGTTATGGGAGCGGGTCAGCCCCATGGACCCATCGCGTTACACGGATAACTCCAGGGCCAGCAGCTCCTGCACGCTCTGCCGCCGACGGATCATCCGCAGCCCGCCTTGCTCGAGCAGAAACTCCGGCAGCAACGGTCGGCTGTTGTAGTTCGACGACATCGATGCGCCATAGGCCCCGGCATCGTGGATCACCAGCAGGTCGCCCACCTTGGCCTGGGGCAGGTTCTGCGGGGTCAGCTCCTCGTCGTTCTGGGTGAACACATCCCCCGACTCGCACAGCGGCCCGGCCACCACGGTCGGTTGCAAGGGGCGATTGACTGGGCGCCCCACGGCATCGAACAGGCTCATGCGGTGATAAGCCCCGTACATCGCCGGGCGCATCAGGTCGTTGAAGCCGGCATCGACCAGAATGTAGTGCTTGTCGCCCATCTGCTTGACGGCGCGCACCTCGGCCACCAGGTAGCCGCACTCGGCCACCAGGAAACGCCCCGGCTCGATCTCCATGCGCACGGGGTGGCCGAGCATCGCCTCGATCTCCGAGCGCGCCACCGCCCAGGTGCGGGCATAGCGCTGCAGGTCCACCGGCTGGTCACCGTCGCGGTAGGGCGTGGACAGGCCGCCGCCGATGGAAAAGGCCTCGATGTCCATGCCCAGCCGGCCGATCAGCCCGACCATCGCGCTGGCCACCTGCTCCAGGTGCTGGTAGTCCACCCCGGAGCCGATGTGCATGTGCACGCCCACCAGGTGCAAGCCGTGCTGTTTCACGCAGGCCAGCGCCTCAGGCAGTTGTTCGTGCCAGATGCCATGCTTGCTGTTCTCGCCGCCGGTATTGGTCTTGCGGCTGTGGCCGTGGCCGAAACCTGGGTTGATGCGCAGCCACACCCGGTGGCCAGGGGAACGCTCGCCGAGCTGGCGGAGCATGTCGATGGAACCGGCGTTGACCTCGATACCGGTATCCACCACTCGCGCCAGCGTCGGCTGGTCCAGCACATCGCAGGTCAGCACCACACCGGCCGGTTCGCCGTCCACCGACGCCCCGGCGGCGAAGGCGCGTTCCATTTCTCCCAGGGACACCGCGTCGAGCACCAGGCCGCGTTCGCGGATCAGACGCAGTACGTGCAGGTTGGGGTTGGCCTTCTGCGCGAAGCGCACGGTGTCGAAGTGCTGCGTGAGCTGGTCGATGCGCTGATGGATGGTCTGGGCGTCGTAGGCCCACAGCGGCGAGCCGTGCTGGCGGACGGCGTCGGCGAGAAGGATGGTGGTCATGTGGCGTTCCTTGTTTTGGATACGCCAAGGATGAGGCAGTTTTGGTGATTCAGAAAAATAGCTATTGTTCTGAAGGTAATTCATATTTGATATGTATCCACACCTCCAGATTTCTGGTCACGCCCAGGTCTTGCCTCAGCCATGCGACTTTCCATTCGTCATATCGAAGTGTTCCGCGCCATCATGGCCGCCGGCAGTGTCACTGGCGCCGCGCGCCTGCTGTTCACCTCACAGCCCACGGTCAGCCGCGAGCTGGCGCGCATGGAGCAGGTCACCGGCCTGAGCCTGTTCGAACGGGAAGGCGGGCGCCTGGTGCCCAGTGCCCAGGCCTTGCTGCTGATCGAGGAAGTCGAGCGCGCCTTCGTCGGCCTTGAGCGCATCGACCGCTTCGCCCAGGCCATCCGCAATTTCGAACAGGGCCGGCTGGCCATCACCTGCCTGCCGTTGTTTTCGCAAACCCTGCTGCCGAAGGCCTGCAAGGCGTTTCACCAGCACCATCCCGGAGTCAGCCTGAGCATCACCGCCCAGGAGTCGCCGTTGCTGGAGGAGTCGCTGGTCGCACAACAACACGATCTCGGTCTGACCGAGACCGCGCAGGTGCCGCGGGGCGCGGTCGGCGAACTGTTGTTCAGTGCCGACATGGTCTGCGTGTTGCCCGCGCAGCACCCCCTGCTGGCCAAGCCGGCACTCCAGCTGCAGGACTTCCACGAGGTCGACTTCATCAACCTGGCCAGCCTGGACAGCTACCGGCAGCAACTCGACCGGCATTTCCGCGAAGCTGCGGTGAACCGCCGCACGATCATCGAGACCACCAGCGCCGCCTCGGTGTGCGCCATGGTCCGCCAGGGGCTGGGAGTGGCGATCATCAATCCGCTGAGTGGGCTGGAAGCGGGGCAGGGCGGGCTGGCGATCCGCCGCCTGAGCCTGTCGGTGCCGTACCAGGTGATGCTGATCCGGCCCGAGCTGCGGCCCGCATCAGCGGTGCTGGAGCCGTTCTGCCAGGCGCTGCGGGGGCAGGCCAGGGCAATGGAGGCGGCCTTGGCGCAAGACGCCTGAGCGGCCAGGCGAACCATTGGAACGTTCCCAACCACGCCAGGGTCAACCCCATCAGCAGTGATCGAAAATGCTCCACAGCATGAGGAATCGCCATGAGCACGCTGACGATCGAGGGCTGGTTCAAAGCTGAGGGTGATCGCAGGTCCACCCCGGTGGGCGACATTCACTTCGACATCCAGGGCTCGGCCCATACGGCGCTGGAGCAGGCCGAGGAGCGTCTGCAGCAGAGCCGGGAGCGCGAAGCGATGGTGGATGTCGACATGGACACGCTGAACCTGGTCTTGCCCGAGGGCTATGGCCCGTTGTCGGACTGCCGCCTGCGCGTCTACCTGAGCGACGACGAGCGTGGCCAGTTCCACCTGGTCGGCCATCGGGCCAGCGATGGCAGCCTGATCTACACCAATGCGGTGTTGATCGCTCAGTTGAGCTGAGTATCGGCTGCGCTGTCGCCCGTTTCCAGGCGTGCCGCCACCGACGTTGCCACTTCGCTGAAAGCCCGCGCCGCCGCGCTCTGGTAGGCGCCCCTGCGCTGCATCAGAACTGCGGTGCGCTGCAGGCGCAGTGGGTCCAGGGCAATGGCGGTCAGGTCATCATGGGCCTGGGCGAGGGTGGCGGGCAGCAGGGTCGACAGTGTCGTGCGGCGTACCACTTCGATCACTGCGCCAATCGCGTTGGCCTCCATCCGCACCCGTGGGCGTATTCCGTGCTGGCGGCAATAGCGCTCGATCTGCTCGCGCGTGGCGAACTCGGCGCTGAGCAGGATCAGCGACTCGTCGTTGAGTGCCTGTGGGCCGATGCTGCGGGCAGTGGCCAGCGGATGGGCGCGACCGACCACCAGCGCCAGGGTTTCCACCAGCAGCGGGCGGTGGTCGATGTCCTGGCTGTGGATTTCATCGAAGGCGATGCCGAGATCCAGCTCATCGGCCTGCAACAGTTCCTCCATGCGCTCCTGGGCGATCTCGCGCAGGTTCAGGGTGATATTCGGATAACGCGCGTGAAAGGCCTCGACCAGCGGGCCGATCAGGTAGCTGGTGAAGGTCGGCGTCACCGCCACCCGCAGCGATCCCCGGCTCAGGTCGCCCACGTCATGGATGGCGCGCCTGGCCTCCAGCAGTTCCTGTTCCGCCCGCTTGGCATAGCGCAGGTAGACCTCCCCGGCATCGGTCAGCCGCGTGCTGCGCCCGGAACGGTCGAACAACTGCGCGCCGAGGCTTTCTTCCAGTTGCCTGACCTGCTGTGACAGCGCCGGCTGGGAGACATGCAGCGCCGCTGCGGCGCGGGTGAAGCCGTGGTGTTGCGCCACTGCGAGAAAGTACTGGAGGTGCCGGGCAAGCATGACTCTTTCCATAAGATAATCTGATGTGCTTCATCATAAATGAGACTTTTACCTTATGTAATACGCTGCGTAACCTTTGCCTCAACACACCGCGACATTGAGGCAAGCAGCCATGCAAGACATCATCGACGGTTTTCTGAAGTTCCAGCGCGACGCCTTCCCCGAACGGGTCAAGCTGTTCAAGGACCTGGCCACCCAGCAAAGCCCCCGGGCGCTGTTCATCTCCTGCTCCGACAGCCGCCTGGTGCCCGAGCTGGTTACCCAGCGCGAGCCGGGCGACCTGTTCGTCATCCGCAACGCCGGCAACATCGTGCCTTCCTACGGCCCTGAGCCTGGCGGCGTATCGGCCTCGGTCGAATATGCCGTCGCCGCCCTGCAGGTGGCCGACATCGTCATCTGTGGCCACTCCGACTGTGGCGCCATGACCGCCATCGCCACCTGCAAGTGCCTGGACCACCTGCCCGCCGTGGCCGGCTGGCTGCGCTACGCCGACTCCGCCCGGGTGGTCAACGAGGCGCGCCAGCATCACAGCCCGCAGGCCAAGGTCGAGGCCATGGTGCGCGAGAACGTGATCGCCCAGCTGGCCAATATCCAGACCCACCCCTCGGTGCGCCTGGCCCTGGAAGAGGGGCGCGTGCGGCTGCATGGTTGGATCTACGACATCGAAAGCGGCCGCATCGACGCCTTCGACGGGCGTACCGGCCAGTTCGTCGCCCTGGCCCAGAATCCCGACGTCAACGCCGTTTCCCACCCCTCCAGGCACGTTGCCTGAACCCCTTTCAAACCCAAGGAGACACACCATGATCCAGTCGCAAATCAGCCAGAACGCCCGCCTTGCCCTGAGCGAAGTCATCCTCCTGGCCAAGGCCCGCAAGGACCTGTCGTTCGCCCAGATCACCGACGGCACCGGCCTGTCCGAAGCCTTCGTCACTGCCGCGCTGCTTGGCCAGCACCCGCTGCCGGCCGGCGCCGCACAGGTGGTGGGCGACAAGCTTGGCCTGGACGCCGATGGCATCGCCCTGCTGCAGACCGTGCCACTGCGCGGCAGCATCCCCGGCGGCGTGCCGACCGACCCGACCATCTACCGCTTCTACGAGATGCTGCAGGTGTACGGCACCACCCTCAAGGCACTGGTCCACGAGAAGTTCGGCGACGGCATCATCAGTGCCATCAACTTCAAGCTCGACGTGAAGAAGGTCGACGACCCGGACGGTGGCTCCCGCGCGGTGATCACCCTGGATGGCAAGTACCTGCCGACCAAGCCGTTCTGATCGGGCTTCCACGGCGCTCGGTGGTGTGCTGAAGGCCGGGCTCAGACCGCCAGCAGCAACAGTGCCGCCACCAGTGCCGGGGGCATTACCAGCACGCCCAGGCGCAAGAAACTCAGCGCGCCGACATGCTCGCCCTCGCGGCGGATCGCCACCAGCCACAGCAGCGTGGCCAGGGAACCGGTGATCGACAGGTTCGGCCCCAGGTCGACGCCGATAAGCAAGGCGGCGGTGGTCTGCCGGGGCAGTTCTACGAGGTGGCCGATGGAACCGGCGATCAGGCCGGTGGGCAGATTGTTCATCAGGTTGCTGGCCACGGCCGCAGTCACGCCCGCCGTCCAGCTGGCCGTGCCTGCCGACTGCTGCGCCAGGGCGGCCAACGATTGGGCAAGATGATCGATCACGCCGGTGTGGGCCACGGCCTCCACCAGCACGAACAGACCTGCGACCAAGGGCAGGACCCCCCAGGCCACGTGGCGCAGCAACGGCGCCGGGTTGCGCCGCTGACGCAGGTGGATCAACCCGGTGGTGGCCATGCCTGCGCAAAAGGTCGGCAGCCCCAGCGGCACGTCCAGTGCCGATACCGTCAACAACAGGGCGCCGGTGAACATCAGGCCCAGCGCGCAAAGCCGGGCACCGGCCGACAAGGGGCGCATCTCGATGGCCACGGCCAGCGGCTGCCGGATGCGCTTGCGCTGGGTCAGGCGCAGCACCAGGTAGGTCATGGCGATGGCGCCCAGCGAGGGCAGGGTGAACTGGCGCAGCCATTCCAGCAGCGGCGGCATCTGGCTGCCGAAGACCACCAGGTTGGCCGGGTTGGAGATCGGCAGCACGAAGCTGGCGGCATTGGCGATGAAGGCGCAGATGAACAGGTAGGGCAGCGGCTCGGCCTTGGCCGCCTTGCACGCCGCATACACGGCGGGCGTCAGCACCACGGCGGTGGCGTCGTTGGACAGGAACACGGTGACCAGTGTACCGACCAGGAATACCAGGTCGAACAGGCGTTGGCCCGAGCCCTTGGCATGCTGCACCGCGTACCTGGCCAGCCAGTCGAACAAGCCTTCCTGGCGAGCTAGCTCGGCCAGCACCATCATGCCGGTCAGGAACAGGTAGACATCGCCTCCTTCGGCGATTGCCGCCAAGGCCAGGCGCCATGGGATCAGTCCGCAGGCCGTCAGCCCTAGGGCGGCGCCCATCGCCCAGACATATTCGGGCACGCGTCCCGGCCGAAGGATGACCAGGGCGGTGGCCACGGCCGCAACCGACCAGATGATCAGGGATGACTCAGTGACAGGCATGCGAGGACTCAGTTTCCGAGAGGGGAGTGAAGGGTAGGGGCTTGCTCGACGTTGGCATCGCTGGCAGGCCGGCGGGTCTCCGGCATGGCCAGCCAAAGCAGCAGCAACGCTGCAGTCGCAATGCCCGCCAGGGTCAGGAATGCGGCGTCGTAGCCTGCGGACTGTACCACCAGCCCCGCGACACCGGGACTTAGCGCCGCGCCCAGGCCGAAGGCCGTGGACAATGCGCCAAGGCTGATATTGAAGCGCCCGCTGCCTTGGGTGAGGTCCTTGACCACTACCGGGAACAATGCCCCGAACAGTCCGGCGCCGATGCCATCGAGCAGTTGCACGGCCACCAGCCAAAACGGATCGTCTGACATCACGTAGAGCACGCCACGCAGCGGCAGGATCAGAAAGCCGGCGAGCAACAGCGGCTTGCGTCCCCAGCGGTCGGCCCTGGCGCCGGCCAGCAGCGCCATGGGCACCATCACCAGCTGCGCCGCGACGATGCACGCCGAGGTCAGCGGCGTGGCCAGCTGCAGGTTGGCCTGAGCCAGTTTCTGGCCCACCAGCGGAAGCATTGCCGCGTTGGCCAGATGGAACAGCGCGCAGCACACGGCGAACAGCAGCAAGGGGCGATTGTGCAACAGCACGGCAAGGCCGGCAGGGTCGGCGTGCTGGCCCGGCGGCCGCGGGTCAAGGCCGCGCGCGAGGTCATGGTCGATGGCTGTCGCCGGCACTCGGCTGATGGCGATCAGGCTGGCCACGGTCATCGCCGCCATCAGGTAGAACACCGCCACCGGTCCGAACAGGTAGGCCAGCCCGCCGGCGAGCACCGCCGAGCAGGCATTGCCGGCATGGTTGAAGGTTTCGTTGCGGCCCATGCGCCGGGTGAATGCCCGGGGCCCGGCCAGGCCCAGTGAGATGGCAGCGATGGCCGGAGCGAACACGGAACCGGCGACCGCGCTGATGGCTTGGGTCAACGTCACCAGCGCGACGCTGGTGACCCAGGGCAGAGCCAGGCAACTGCCGGTCACCAGCAGCGCGGCGATGGCCATCACTGCACGCTTGGCCGTGGTCCTGTCGATCAGCGCGCCAGCTGGCGTCTGGGTCAGCAATGCCGTGACGCTGGCCAAGGTCATGACCAGGCCGATGCTGCCGGGCTCCCAATGGTGCACCGCCAGCAGGTAGATCGCCAGGTAGGGCCCAAGCCCATCACGGACATCGGCGAGGAAAAAGTTCAACCCATCGAGCGAACGTTCATGAGCAGGCGAGGCCAAGTAAAACTCCGCAGGGACAAGTGAACAGAGCGCCCTGGATTTCATGGGCGCGCAATAGCCGCATACGTTAGCACTCCGCGGCGCAGGTGCTGATGAACTTTGCACGGGTCCGGCATGCCATCGGCCCAGGGGGCGCCAGGGCTCAGCGATTGGGCCATTGCTGCAAGAGGATCGATACGAACTTTTCCGCCGCCGGCGACAGCGACGCGCCGCGACGGAACACCAAGCCCAGGGTGCGGCTGACCTGCGGCTCGCCCAGCGGCACGCTGACCAGCGTCGGATGGTCGGCGCTGGGCATGGCCAGGCTAGGCATGGCCGAGACCCCCAGCCCGGCCTCGACCATGCCCAGCGAGGTCGACAGGTGCTGGACCTCGTAGAACCACTGAGGGCGCAGGTTCAGGCCGGCCAGCGCATGATCGAGCAGCATGCGGTTGCCGCTCAGGCGCCCGACCCCGATCAAGCGATAGTCGGCCAGTTCGGCCCAGGTGACCGCCTCGCGCTTGGCCAGCGGGTGGTCCCGGCGGCAGGCGAGCACGAAATGCTCCTGCACCAGCGAGACGAACTCGATGTCCGGATGCTGGCCACTCATCATGTTGATGCCAAAATCGGCCTCTGCGCGCAGCACGGCTTCCAGCCCATCGTTGGCACTGAGGTCCAGCAGACGGATGCGGATCTTCGGGTACTGCGCGTTGTAGTCGCGGATCACCGAGGGCAGAAAGTAGAACGCTGCCGTGGGAATGCAAGCGAGGGTGACCTGCCCCGTCTGGCGCTCGGCCAGTTCGCGGATGCTCAGGATCGAATCCTCGAAGTCATCCAGCAGGCGCCTGGCCTTGGGCAGGAAATCCCGGCCCACGCTCGTCAGGCTGACCCGGCGCGTGGTGCGTTCGAGCAAGGACGTACCGAGCCCTTCCTCGAGCTTCTTGATTCGTCGGCTCAGGGCGGGTTGCGACAGGTGCAGCGCTTCCGCAGCCTCGTGAAAGCTGCCAAGTTCGGCGATTTTCACGAAAGATCTAATATCTTGCAGTTCATATTCCATCAGGCATCGCTCAGTAGACGGCTCGATTATTGATGTGCGTATCGCAATAATGGCTACGATATTTGCATTGGATTGATTTATCCATCCCTGTCACTCTTTTGCTCACAACATCAATGATGTCCATTGATCAACAAGAGTGCGAAATCATGCAACGAATTCCTTGCGTACTCATGCGCGGCGGTACCTCCAAAGGGCCGTTCTTCCACGCCTGGGACCTGCCTGCAAACGTGGTCGAGCGCGACGAGTTGCTGATCAACCTGATGGGCTCCGGACACGAGCTGGAAATCGACGGCATCGGTGGCGGCAGCCCGCAGACCAGCAAAGTGGCGATCATCAGTCCGTCGTTGCACGCCGATGCCGATGTCGACTACCTGTTCGTCCAGGTGATGGTCGCCCAGCGGCGCGTCGACACCGCACCCAACTGCGGCAACATGCTGTGCGCCGTCGGCCCGTTCGCCATCGAGCAAGGGCTGGTCAAGGCCAACGACGGCAAGACCCTGGTACGCATCCGCAACCTCAATACCGGAACCTTCGTCGATTCACTGGTGCAAACGCCTGGCGGCATCGTGCGCTACGAAGGGCGCACGGCGATCGACGGCGTTCCTGGCACGGCGGCCCCGGTGCACCTGACGTTCCTCGATGCAGTGGGCAGCAAGACCGGCAAGCTGTTCCCCACGGGCAAACCTCAGGATGTGATCGACGGCGTGCCGGTCACCTGCATCGACATGGCCATGCCCATGATGATCGTCGACGCCCGGCAACTGGGCGTGACCGGCTCGGAAACACCGGCCGAGCTGGATGCCGACAATGCCTTGCTGCAGCGTCTGGAAGCCTTGCGCCTGAAGGCTGGCAAGGCCATGGGCCTGGGTGATGTCAGCGGCATGGTGATCCCCAAGCCGGTGCTGGTCGCGCCACCCCGTCATGACGGTACGGTGCAGGTGCGCTATTTCATGCCGCACAATTGCCACCGGGCCCTGGCGATCACCGGCGCGGTCGGGTTGGCCACGGCCTGCGTCAGCGCCGGCACGGTGGTCGGCGACCTGCTCGGCGAGGGGGCCCAACACCTGGAGCAGGTGCGCATCGAGCATCCCAGTGGTGGCATCGACGTGGCGCTGTCGCGCAGCGGCGTCGATGGCAAGACCCTGCAGGCATCGGTGGTGCGTACCGCCCGTCGGCTCTTCTCAGGGTTCGTCTATGCCCCGTCCTTGCGCAGGCTGGCGGGATAGACCCAGGCCGCCGCTACCATCAGCGCGGCTTCAGCAACAAGCGCATCCGCACAATTTCAACAATGGGTGATGCCTCATGAAACTTGCCAGATCCCTGTATTTCCAGATCCTCTGCGCCGTCCTGCTGGGCGTGGTGGTCGGCCACTTCTGGGCGCAACAGGCCGTTGCCCTCAAACCCCTGGGCGACGCCTTCATCAAGTTGATCAAGATGATGATCGCGCCAGTGGTGTTCTGCACCATTGTCACCGGCATCGCCGGCATGACCGACAAGCGCTCCCTGGGGCGCCTGATGAGCAAGACCTTGCTGTTGTTCCTGCTGCTGACCGTGATCAGCCTGGTGATCGGCCTGGCGGCGGTGTACCTGTTCCGGCCCGGCGCCGGCATGAACATCGATCCTGCCACCCTGAGTACAGAGGGCCTGGGCCAGTACGCCGCCTCGGCGGCGAAACTCGGCGTGGTCGACTTCTTCATGCACATCATCCCGGAGACATTCATCGGTGCCTTCAACAAGGGTGAGGTGCTGCCGGTGCTGTTCATCGCCGTGCTCAGCGGCTTCGCCCTGTCGTCCATGGGCGACAAGGGCCGGCCCGTCCTTGCGGTGCTGGAGTCGGCCTCGACCATGGTGTTCCGCATCTTCGGTTATCTGATGCGTTTCGCCCCGGTCGGCGCGTTCGGCGCGCTGGCCTTCACCGTCGGGCAATACGGCGTCACCTCCCTCGGCGCCCTGGCCAAGCTGGTGGGCACGCTGTACATCGCTTGCGCCTTCTTCGTCCTGGTGGTGCTGGGCGGCATCTGTCGCGCCCATGGCTTCAGCCTGTGGAAGCTGCTGCGCTATTTCCGCGAAGAGTTTCTGGTGGTGCTGGGTACCTCGTCCACCGAGCCGGTGCTGCCGCGCATGCTCGAAAAGCTCGAGCGGCTCGGTTGCCGCAAAGGCGTGGTAGGGCTGGTGCTGCCAACCGGGTATTCCTTCAACCTCGATGGCACCGCCATCTACCTGTCGCTGGCGGCGGTGTTCATCGCGCAGGCCTGCAACATCGACCTGACCCTCGGGCAGACGGTGACCATGCTGGCAATCATGCTGTTGTCGTCCAAGGGGGCCGCTGGCGTGACCGGCAGCGGCTTCGTGGCGCTGGCCTCGACCCTCACGGTCGTCCACGACATACCGCTGGCCGGGCTTGCCTTGTTGATCGGTATCGACCGCTTCATGTCCGAGGCGCGGGCCCTGACCAGCCTGGCCAGCAACGCCGTGGCCACCGTGGTCATCTCGCTGTCGGAGCATGCCTGCGACCGCGAAACCTTGCTGCGCCGCCTCGACGGCGCGCCGTCGGCGACCGACGAAGTCGTCGGCGCACACCCCGAGTGGTCCGCGCAGCCTCCCCGGCACGGCTGACCAACCGCTTATCGCTCCCATGTTGCAGTAGACTTCCCCCCAGCATCCCTGCGATGCCGGGTGGGGCAGGGGGCCGCCTGCGCGTCGGGCGGCCACACACAGAATAAAAACAAGAGAAAAGACCATGCTCGCACTCCTGGGCCTGATCATGGTGGTGACGTTCACCTACCTGATCATGAGCAAACGCCTGTCGCCGATCGTCGCGCTCACAGTGGTACCCATCGTTTTCGCCGTGATCGGCGGTTTCGCTCCCGAGCTCGGCAAGATGATGCTCGATGGCCTGAAGATGGTGGCGCCCTCGGCGGCATTGCTGCTGTTCGCCATCCTGTTCTTCGGCCTGATGATCGATGCTGGCCTGTTCGACCCTTTGATCCGCAAGATTCTCAAGCGGGTGAACGGCGATCCGATCAAGATCGCCATCGGCACCGCGCTGCTGTCGCTGCTGGTCGCCCTCGACGGCGACGGCACCACCACCTACATGATCACCTGCGCGGCGATGCTGCCGCTGTACAAACGCATCGGCATGAACCCGATGATACTGGCCACGGTGTCGATGCTATCGCTGAGTATCATGAGCGGCATGAGCCCCTGGGGCGGGCCTGCCACCCGCGCCATCGCCGCCCTTGGCCTGGATGCGACCGAATACTTCATCCCGATGCTGCCCACCGTGATCGGCGGCGCGGCCTGGGTGGTGTTCACCGCCTATCTGTTGGGGCGCGCCGAGCGTCGGCGCATCGGCAATATCACCCTGGCGTCAGGGGGCGGCAATTGCTACATCAAGGAAATCCTCGGCGACAACCCGCACAAGCGCCCGCGCCTGGCCTACGTCAACCTGGTGCTGGTGATCGCCGTGATGACCGCGCTGGTAATGGGCGTGATGCATTCCGCGCTGCTGTTCATGATCGGTTTCGTCGCCGCGTTGATGATCAACTATCCGCAGCTGGAGCTGCAGAAGGAGCGCATTCTCGCCCACTCGGGCAATGCCATGACCGTCGTGCTGCTGGTGTTCGCCGCCGGCATATTCGCCGGCATCTTCTCCGGCACCAAGATGGTCGACGCCCTCGCCCAGACCTTGGTGGACTGGATCCCCGACGCCTGGAGCCACTGGTTCCCGCTGGTGGTGGCGCTGACCAGCATGCCGCTGACCTTCGTGCTGTCCAATGACGCCTACTACTTCGGGGTGGTGCCGATCCTGGCCAACGCGGCCGCGGCCTATGGCATCGACCCGGTGGAAATCGCCCGGGCCTCGGTACTGGGGCAGCCGGTGCACCTGATGAGCCCGCTGGTGGCCTCGACCCTGTTGCTGGTGGGGATGGTCGACCGCGACATCGGCGACTTCCAGAAAGCCACCGTCAAGTGGGCGGTGCTTACCTCGCTGGTGATCACCGCGCTGGCGCTGCTCACAGGTGCCTTGTCCTTCTTCGTGTGAATCACCGGGCGCCGCACGGCGCCCGCCTACCGCTCATCCAAGAACAACAACAGAGTACCGATCATGTCCCGAAGTGTTTTCCGTGGGGCCACCTGTGGCCTGCTCTGCGGCTGGTTGCCCGTTGCCGGCGCTGGCGGATTCGTCGACGACGGCAAGCTCAAGCTGCAGCTGCGCAACGTCTATTTCAACGAGAACTTCCGTGACGAGCAGGGCCTGACCCCACGCGCGGCGGCCTCCGCCAAGAGTGAGCGGACCGAGTGGGCGCAGGGCTTTTTGCTCGACTACCAGTCCGGGTTCACCCAAGGCACCTTGGGCGTTGGGCTCGATGCCCTGGCCCTGATGGGCGTGCGGTTGGACTCCGGACGCGGTCGCAGCGGCAGCGGCCTGTTGCCGGTGCACGACGACGGTCGGGCCGCGGACGAATTCAGCAGCGCCGGCCTGACCGCCAAGGCGCGCCTGGGCCAGACCGTGATCAAGCACGGCACCTTGCTGCCCAAGACCCCGGTGCTGGTCTACAACGACGCGCGGTTGTTGCCGCAGACTTACCAGGGCACGCAGCTGACCAGCACCGACATCGATGGGTTGAGCCTCACCGCCGGTCGCCTGGACAAGTTCAAGCTGCGCGACTCCTCGGACAGCACCGGCTTGTACCTGGACGGCTACAGCGGCAACGCGTCCGGCGACTTCTCCTACGCCGGTGCCGATTATGCGGTGGGCAAGCCGCTGCGCCTGAGCTACTTCCACGCCCGGCTCGACGATTTCTATCGCCAGGACTTCGCCGGCCTGGTGCATGACCTGCCGCTGGCCGGCGGTGTGCTGACCACCGATCTGCGCTACTTCAGAAGCCGCGACAGCGGCGCAGCCCATGGCGGCGCCATCGACAACGACCTGTACAGCGGGCAACTGGCGTATGCGCATTCCGGGCATACGGTCGGTGCCGGCTACCAGGTGCTTGATGGCGAGGCGGGGCTGCCCTATGTCAGCGGGGCAACGGTGTATTCGTTCAGCAACGTAGGTATCGGCAAGTTCATCGAGGAGCAGGAAAAAACCTGGATGGCCAGCTATGCCTACAACTTCGCCGCCGCAGGGGTGCCCGGGCTGACCTTCATGACGCGTTACCTCAGCGGCGACAACGGTCGCGCCGGGGAGGCGGGTATCAAGGAGTGGGAGCGTGACGCCGAGCTGGCCTACGTGGTCCAGGGTGGGCCGCTCAAAGGCCTGGGGGTGAGGTTGCGCAACTATGTCTATCGTTCCGACTTCACCCGCGGTCGCGACAGCAACCGTGTGTACCTGACCTACGATATCGCGCTTTGGTGAGTGTCCATCCTGGGCGGACGGTGCGCGTCCAGGAGTCGGTCGTGGGCATTGATGGCGGGCTTGCGCGGCCCATCGGCTGGTATCAGCGCGATCAATGTTGGCAGACGATGACCTGATGTCCCTCTAGATTGCAAAGGCGTGCTGGAAGCCCCGAACAATAATAACGAGGGACCCGACTATGCCCACCGCCTCCCAAGCGTCCAACGCCTGGCGCATCCTGTTCCTGCTGTTCCTGGCCAACCTGTTCAACTTCTTCGACCGCACCATCCCCGCCATCGTCATCGAGCCGATCCGCCTGGAGTGGCACCTGAGCGACTTCCAGATCGGCATCATCGGCACCGCCTTCACCCTGGTCTATGCCATCGCCGGCCTGCCGCTGGCACGTATCGCCGACACCGGCTCGCGCAGCAAGCTCATGGGCTGGGGCCTGCTGGTGTGGAGCGGGCTGACGGCGGTCAACGGCATGGTCGGCAGTTTCTGGAGCTTCCTGCTGGTGCGCATGGGCGTGGGCATCGGCGAGGCCAGCTATGCGCCCGCCGCCAACTCGCTGATCGGCGACCTGTTTCCCGCCGGGCGGCGGGCAAGGGCGATGGGCATCTTCATGCTTGGCCTGCCGTTGGGCCTGTTGCTGGCGTTCTTCAGCATCGGCGCGATGGTCGAGGCCTTCGGTACCTGGCGCGCACCGTTCTTCATTGCCGCCGTGCCTGGCGTGCTGTTGGCGCTGTTCATCTTCATGATCCGCGAACCCGCGCGCGGCGCGGCGGAGATTGTGGCCATCGCCCAGACCCCGCTCGACCGCCCGCTGCGCCGGGTGCTCAGCGTGCCCACCTTCGCCTGGCTGGTGCTGGCGGGGCTGACCTTCAATTTCGCCACCTATGCCTGCAACTCGTTCATGGTGCCAATGCTGCAGCGTTACTTCGCGCTACCGCTGCACGACGCCGCCGTGGCCACCGGGTTGATCGTCGGCCTGAGCGGTTTGGTGGGCCTGACCCTCGGCGGCTGGGTGGCCGACAAGGTGCACCAACGCTTTGCCAATGGCCGGCTGGTGTTTGCCGCCCTGAGCATGCTGGTGGCCACCCTGTGCACCGCCTGGGCACTAAATGCCGGGCGCATCGAGCTGGGGGTGTTCGTGGCGGTATTCGGCATTGGCTGGCTGTTCTCGTACAACTTCTACACCTGCGTGTACACCGCCATCCAGGACGTGGTGCAACCGCGCCTGCGGGCCACGGCCATGGCACTGTTCTTCGCCGGGTTGTACCTGTTGGGCGGTGGGCTGGGGCCGGTGGTGGTCGGCGGGCTGTCGGACCACTTCGCCGTGGCGGCGATGACGGCGGCGGGTGAGGGCTTGATGAACGAGGCGTTCAAGGCACAGGGGCTGCATGACGCGATGTACCTGATACCTGTGGCGCTGATGTTGACCATGGTGTTCCTGCTGGCGGCTTCGCGCTGTTTCAGCCGGGATGCGCAGCGTATGCGCGAGGCCATGGAACTGAACGGCGAAGCGGTAGCGGGCAAGCCTGCACAGGTGTGAGAGCGCAAAAAGACGGGGCATTCGCTGAGTGGACCCGATACGCTCGCTTGTTTGCCTATTGGCGTTGCGTGTCATTGGCTGCCCATGCCGCATAGGCCACCGTCATGGCTTGCCACGTTTCGCGGTTGGCGGGTACCAGGTGCTCGATACGCAGCGATGCCACCGTGATGTCCTGCGGCATGCCGAAGGTGGTGAAGGTGGACAGGAAGCGCAGCTCACCCTCGGCAGTGCGCACCCGGGTCAGCACCACTGGAGATATCGGCGTATCCGCCGCCAACGCGGGTGGCACGGGCAAGTCTTGCAGCAGTCTCGCCAGATCCGGATTGCTCACGGCCTCCCTGGTCGCCCGCTGCCAGGCGATCGCCCGTATCTCGTCGGCATTGACCAGATGGTCCCCCAGCCCGCCCGGGCGCAGCAGTGTGTCCAACAGGTTGAGGCCCGAGGTGCTGCTGGTCGGTACGCCGGCCATGGCGAACAACAGCCCGGCACTGGCATTGGCCGCCGTGATGTCCCAGTTGCTGGCGATGACGATGGCCGGTGCGGGGTTGTTGGCCTGCAGGATGTGCGCCACGGCGTCGTGCACCATCTTCATGGCTGGGGCGTCCGGCGCGGAGGCCATGTAGCGCGGTGCATAGCCCGCCGCGAGGAACACTTCGTTGCACTGATCGAGCGGCACCTGCAGCGCGCTGAGCAGGGCATGCAGGGTGCCGGGGCTGGCCTTGGCGCGGCCGGTTTCCACGCAGCTCAGGTGGCGTTGCGAAACCCCGGCGAGCAAGGCCAGGTCGAGCTGGCTGAGCCCGGCCTGACGCCGCAGGCGGCGCAGATGCGTGCCTGCGTCGGTGGCGGTGGGCGGGTGCGGGGTGTGGAAGGGAAGAGGGTTCATGCTTCGACTCTGGCTGTCCTTGGCTGAAGCGTCCATGACCTGTGAGGTCATTGCCGCGCAGGTGACTGTATCACTAGCGTGAGGCCAACTTCGCCCGCCAGATCGACAGGTATGGAATACGACTATGAGAGCTGAATGGATCGCGCTGCCGCTGTTGCTGCTGTTTGCCCTGTACACCGGTTGGACCATGCTGATTGCGGAGCAATCACTGATTGCCTTTGGCCTGGAACTGATGTCGCGGCCGGACACCGCGCAGGTGGTTATCGACCTGTACGTGATGGCCGGGCTGGGCTGCGTCTGGATGATCAGCGACCAGCGCAAGCGCGGCGGCTCGTTGCTTGGCGTCATGCCCTATCTGCTGCTGACGCTGCTGTTCGTCTCCATGGGGCCGCTGCTGTACATCGTGGTCAAGGGTGGCATGCCGAGGCACGGGCAATGAGCGCCGCCCTGTCGGTTTATGCCTGCTGTGTGGTGGTGCTGTTCATCAAGATGCTGGCGATTTCCTGCTACCAGGGTTACTTCCGCCTGCGTTTCCTGGCTTTCACCAATGCGGAGGATGCGGCGGTATTCAAGCGCGCAGCGCATCCTGCGGAGCTGGCGGAGGTGACACGGGCCATGCAGGCCTGGCGCAATGACCTGGAGAATATCCCGATGTTCATTGCGTTGGCCGGGCTTGCGGTTGCGCTCGAGGCGCCTGCGGCCACTAGCGCATGGCTGAGTGGCGTGTTCACCGTGGCGCGGGTGCTGCACACGGTGACCTACCTGGCCCGGCTGCAACCCTGGCGGACGCTGAGCTATGGCGTGGGTGTGCTGTGCCTGGTCGGGCTGTCCACTTTGATTGTTGCAAGGGTGTGCTCAGCCGGAGCTTTACATTGAATTATTCCAGGCCAATAATTATTTCCATGGAATAATTGCGGATAAACCCATGGCTGACATCTTCCTGCGCCCTGAACTGGCGGCCGACATGGCCCGGCAACTGCTCGAACCGTCCGCGCTGGATATCGGCCTGCGTTCCGGGTTGTTCCTGTCTGGCCTGCGGCGCACCGGCAAGACCACCTTTCTCAGGAACGACCTGATCCCGGCGCTGGAGGCCAAGGGCGCGCTGGTGATCTACGTCGACCTGTGGAGCGACACCCAGACCAGCCCGGTGCAGCTTGTACTCACCGCTGTGCGCAAGGCCCTACACGAGCTGCAGACCCCGGCCTCGTCGTTCATGCAGCGGCTCAGGGCCCTGCGTGGCGCCGAGGTGGAGCTGGCCGGGTTCAAGTTCGGCTTCAACCTCGACACCCTGGGCGAGGCGGGCGGCGTGACCTTGGCCCAGGCCCTGGGCGAGGTGGTCGACCAGGCCAAGGCCAATGTGGTGCTGATCGTCGACGAAGTGCAGCACGCCATCACCACCGAAGACGGGCAGCAGATGATGCTGGCGCTGAAGGCCGCGCGTGACGCCATCAACCCACGCCCGGCCCCTGCTGGGCATTTCCTGTTCATCGGCACCGGCTCGCACCGGGCGATGGTCAACGAGCTGACCGCCCGGCGTAACCAGGCCTTTGCCGGCGCCACCAACGTGGCCTATCCGGTACTGGGCGAGGACTATGTGGCGTTCTGGCTTGAGCGGCTTGCAGCCGATGGCCTCGACAACCTGCCCTCGCTGGCGGTGGCGACTGAGGCTTTCCAGACGTTGGGCAGCCGGCCCGAAGAGTTCATCCGCGCGCTGCGCCAGCTGATTCATTCGCCCAGCCTGGCTTCTGGAGCGGATGTGGTACTGCCGGTGATCGCCGCCACGCTGCGTTCGGCGGCGGCGGACCTGGAGCTGATGAAAGTCGAGGAGCTGGGCGTGCTGGCCCAGGCCATCTTCGCCCGCATCGCCTCGGTGGACGGCGAGACACGCGGGGTGTTCTCCGCCGAGGCGGCGGCGCAGTACTCGAAGGTCGTCGGGCGTGAGGTGCGGGTGGAAGAAGTGCAGCCCGTGGCCAACGACCTGCTGGCGGCCAATCTGATCATTCGCCGCGGGCATGGGTTGTATGGGGTGACGGATCCGTTCGTGCAGGAGATCTGGCGGGAGCGCCAGGCGATGCTGGGCAAGCGCTGAGTCGGCTGCGGTCGTCGGTGCTCAAATGACAAGGATGTCGCTTTATCGGCATTTCCAGCAAAGTACGCGCCACTGGCGTGGGCCCCCTCTGCCAGGGCGGGGCTGGCGTGCGGCACGGTGGCGAATCTGGCGATCCTCGCCTGGTTTCCGGAGTCGTTGCTGTTCCTGGGTGGCCTTTGATCGGCAGCGCGGCGTTTGCCTTGCTGTTGCTGCACAGCGCCAGGTCTAGCCCGCGTTACCGATGCAACCCTTGATCAGCCGTTTGTGCTCGGTCAGTGCCTGGTTGAAATCACTGAGCGCGAAACTCACCGGCTTGCTGTCTGGATACCAGTGCGTGGAAGCACCCACTTCCAGCCCGCCAGTGGCGCTGTGCCCGAACCGCCGCCAGTGCACGGTATCGCCGTCGATCACCTGTTCGGTCATCAGTGCGAAGCAGTCGAAGTCCATGTCGTCGCTGCACACCAGCAGCGGTACCAGGGTGGAGGTGCCGTCCGCGGCGGGGATGATGCGCCGGTTGGCCAGTGCGTCTTCTTCCTCGTCCAGCAACCACATCAAGGACAGGCCGCTGCGCTCCAGGTCAGGTTGGTCCAGGTGCTTGGCCAGCCAGACCTCGATGGGTACATCATCGATGGCCAGCCAGGCACAGGTGCTGCGCGAACAGCTGGCTTGGTGGCAGAGGGCGGTGAGGCGATGGTGCATGGGGCGTCCTTGCAGTGAGGTATGGGCCCGTTTTAATACAGCAAACGCCTGACGATGCCAATGTCAGGTCTGGCTGATCGCGTCATGCCTGGCCTTGTAGGCAATCAGGTCGGGGAACGAGATACCCCGCTCACCGTCGACGCAGGTATGAAGGCTTGCCCCCTCATCCAGCTGCTTCGCCAGATACTCGCAAGAAACGTTGAGCGCGTGTGCCGCTTCCGAAATGGTCAGCGTGGACTTTTCCATGACGATGGTGCGCTCTACACCATGGAATTCATCACGAAGTTTCCGATACCCCAACCGCGCGTAGAAGCCTTGGGCCGTGGTGGACGAAGGAACGCGCAATGCTGTGACGCCGGCTTTGATCGCCGCTGTGTGGATGGCCCTCATCAGCTGCCTGCCAATACCTGCTCCATGATGGATCGGCGCGACAAACACTGTCCTGACGGTTTCACCATCGAGACTTGCCGTCCCCAGCAGATCGTTCTGCTTGACCGCCACGAACACCACCCGGTTATCGAGCAAGGCACTGACCGCCGCAGGTGAAAAGCTCTGCTCTACCTGGGCGATCACCTCTGCCGGGTAATCCTGCGAGTTGGATTCGCGCAGTGCCGCAATCACGATGCGGCTGATGGCTTGTGCGTCTTCGCGCTTAGCGCGACGGATATGACATTCCATGGACGTATCCCAAACTGATGTCCCCAAAGCCTAACCCGTGTCGAGCGGCCTTGTATTACGAAAGGGCCGCAAAGCGGCCCTATGCACCTGTGACTTCAGTGCTTCATCCCCAGCTCCGCATCATCCATCAGCGCCTTGGCCAGCGCGCTCAGGTAATACGACGCCCAGATCAGCTGAGGTTTTTCCTCCATGATCCCGGTGATGGTCAGGTCGCACACGCAGCCCATCAACTCAGAAACCTGTTCCCGTGCGTGCTGGCAAGGGATGCCGGGTTCGATGCAGAACAGCGGGTCGGTATGCCCTTCACCTTGGTAAAACCGAGTCTTGCCCACCGTGGTGTGGAGCGTGGTGTCGTCTGTTCAAACAGGTAGGTGGCAGCTATGCATAGGTTGACAGACCGGCGGACACTAAACCGGCGCACGCACGCGTGCCCCATGCACAGCCGCCATAGAGGGCAAGCAGTGCAGGTGTCGCGTCGCGGCCTGCGTCACGTGCAGCTCAATACTGGCGATGACGCGCGACTCGCAATGTTGAGATCGGGCACCTTGCGGACGGTGCTCGATCCCTGTGCACTAAAAGCGCTGTCGGCGTGCTGCTGGAAGCGGGCATGTTTGACCCTCACATCCAAAGGCTCTTTGCAGGGCTTATTTTGTGGCGCTTTTCAGGTACTCAATCAAATCCGAGCGCTCTTTCGCATTTTTTAAACCAGGAAAAACCATTTTTGTCCCAGGGATGTATTTCTTGGGGTCGGCCAGGTACTCAAAGAGCGTATCTGCATTCCATGTAATTCCTTTCGAAGCGTTGGCAGCAGTGTAGGTGTAGTTTTTGGCAAATCCCGTCTTGCTGCCAAATAAGCCGTAAAGATTGGGTCCCGTTTTGTTCCCAGCATCTTTTCCGGTCGTGTGACATTGTGCGCATCGCATCACGTATATTTTTTTACCTTTTTCTGCGTCGCCTTCAGGAATCGATAAAGCCAGTGCGTGTGAGCTTAATGCAGCAAAAATAATGCAAGCTATCGTTTTCATCCCTGCTCTCCGTGAATTGACCCGCAGGTTTCTTGTACTCCTTGGTGATATCTTCGAAAACTGGCAAAAATGCCAGGTCACGCGGGGAGTCAGAGATGTTGCAGGCCATTGAGGGCGTGGGATGGCCAGCGCCTGGCAGGTCAAAAAATTTCTGGTAGATCGGGATCGCACCTTGAATTTCTGAAGGTATGCCGTGTCGACTCGGGGGAGATAGCAGCTATGTTCAGTAGACGTTTTTGTGACTCATGAACGCCGCGTCCAGCAGCTGTTGGGTATAAGCATGTTGCGGCGCATGGAAGATTTCCCGCGCATCTCCTTGCTCCACCACCTGCCCGTGCTTGATCACCATCAACTGATGACTCAACGCCTTGACCACCGCCAGGTCATGACTGATAAACAGATAAGTGAGGTTGTACTTAACCTGCAAATTCCGCAAAAGCTCAACCACCTGCCGCTGCACCGTCCGATCCAACGCCGAGGTCGGCTCATCCAGCAGAATCAACGCCGGCTTCAACACCAACGCCCGCGCAATCGCAATCCGCTGCCGCTGCCCGCCGGAAAACTCATGGGGATACCGATGCCGCGTCCGCGGATCCAGCCCCACCTCCTCCAGCGCCGCAATAATCGCCGCTTCCTGCTCGGCCGGCGTGCCGATCTTGTGAATCCGTAACCCCTCGCCAACGATATCCGCCACGCACATGCGCGGGCTCAGGCTGCCGAAGGGGTCCTGGAACACCACCTGCATCTCCCGCCGCAGCGGCCGCACTTCCTTCTGGTTCAGCCCCTCAAGCTTCTGCCCGTGGAAGCGAATCCCACCCTGGCTGGAAATCAACCGCAAGATGGCCAGCCCCAAGGTGGACTTGCCCGAGCCACTCTCGCCAACGATGCCCAGCGTCTGCCCCTGGGGCAGGCTGAAGTTCACCCCATCCACGGCCTTCACATGGTCCACGGTGCGGCGCAGCAGCCCTTTCTTGATCGGGAACCACACCTTCAGATCCTTCACCTCCAGCAACGGCGCGCCTTCGGCATTCGCCGCCGGTGCCCCGCTGGGCTCGGCGTTGATCAGCATCTGCGTATACGGATGCTGCGGCTTGCTGAACAAGGTGGCGCAATCGGCCTGCTCGACGATCTTGCCGCACTGCATCACGCACACCCGGTGGGCGATGCGACGTACCAGGTTGAGGTCGTGGCTGATCAGCAGCAGGGCCATGCCTAAACGCGCCTGCAACGACTTGAGCAGATCGAGAATCTTCAACTGCACGGTCACGTCGAGCGCGGTGGTGGGCTCGTCGGCGATCAGCAGTTCGGGCTCGTTGGCCAGGGCCATGGCGATCATCACCCGTTGGCGCTGGCCACCGGACAGCTCGTGGGGCAGGGCTTTCAGGCGCTTGTGCGGCTCGGGAATGCCGACCAGCTCCAACAGCTCAAGGGTGCGGGCGGTGGCGGCCTTGCCGGTGAGGCCCTTGTGCAGCAGGAGGATCTCGTTGATCTGCTTCTCGATGCTGTGCAGTGGGTTCAGCGAGGTCATCGGCTCCTGGAAGATCATCGCGATGCGGTTGCCGCGAATCCGCTGCATGGGTTTCTCGCCCAGGTGCAGCAGGTCCTTGCCTTGGTAATGGATGGTGCCGGAAGGATGCCGCGCCAGCGGGTAGGGCAGCAGGCGCAAGATCGAGTGCGCGGTCACCGACTTGCCCGAGCCGCTTTCGCCGACCAGGGCCAGGGTCTCGCCCTTGCGGATGTCGAAGCTGATGCCGTCGACCACGCGGTTGACCTGCTCGCCAGTGACGAACTCCACCGCCA